>Ga0265798_10007652_pt1 | contig 13936 bp, 8 predicted proteins | sample P3T30metagenome_FD_192430 | JGI IMG/M metagenome (GOLD analysis project Ga0265798, IMG submission 192430) | Plant litter microbial communities from East Loma Ridge, Irvine, California - P3 T30 | ecosystem: Environmental > Terrestrial > Plant litter > Unclassified | place: USA: California...
GATACACCTGCGCTGCCGTCCTGCCGCCTCAGGCCACCCCGCCCTAGAAGTGCAAGACAATGGCCTAGGCTTGAGTGAGCAACAGCAAGATGTTTTATTTCAATTATTTAAGCGCTTGCATACGCACGTGCCAGGTTCGGGAGTAGGGCTATACATGGTTAAAAAAATGGTAGATAATGCGGGTGGCACCCTCACCGTGCAGAGCCAGCTGGGGGTAGGCTCCACCTTCACCGTTACGCTGCCGCTATCGGCGAAGCCGCTGCCATAGCGGGTGGCCCACTGAGGCTACCTAGGTCTTTGGGCCGCGGCGCTTTCTGCGTAAACGAAGTACAGTTGGCAAGCTAAATTTTTGGATGCGGCGCCTGCACGAGTTCAAGGGCTTGGCGCTTGATGAAGTACAGCTTACCGCGAGAAGGCCCATCTCGCGGCCGCTGCGTGCGTAAAAACGAAGGGTTTTAGCGCGTGGCGCTTACGCTGCCGCAGTGCTGTTTACTCTCTACACGCTCATTTTTTATGGCCACCATTCCGCACGATGCTGCCCTCGACAGCACCCTAGCCTTTCTGCGCGAAGGCTACCAGTTTTTGCCCAGCCGCCGCAAGCGCTACGAGTCCGATATCTTCCGAATGCGGTTGATGGGCGAGCCTGCCATATGCCTGAGTGGGGCCGAGGGAGCGGCCTTGTTCTATGACGAAACCCGTTTTCAGCGCACGGGGGCCATTCCACGCCGCATCCAAACCACCCTGATGGGCGAGCACGGCATTCAGACCCTCGACGATGCGGCCCACAAGCATCGCAAAGCGTTGTTTATGTCGGTGATGACCCCGGGCAGCCTACATAGCTTTACTGCCCAGGTGGCCGAAACCTGGCGTGCCTACCTGCGGCGCTGGGAGCAGCAAGCCAGCATCGTGCTCTACCCCGAGGCCGAGGAAGTGCTGTGCCGGGCCGCGTGCGGCTGGGCGGGCCTACCCTTCGAAGAGAAAGACATCGCGCCCCTGGCCCGTGACCTGAGCGCCATGATTGATGCGTTTGGCGGTGTGGGGCCGCGCCACGCCAAAGGCAAACTTGCCCGCCGCCGCGCCGATAAATGGGTAGGCACTAGCATCGACAACGTGCGGGCTGGCCAGCAGTATGCCCGCGAAGAATCGCCGCTCTTCGCCGTGGCCTGGTTTCGGGACCTAGGCGGCGAGTTGCTGCCTACCAAACAGGCTGCAGTGGAGTTGCTCAACCTCGTGCGGCCCATTATTGCGATTGCGCGCTTTGTGGTGTTTGCGGCCGTGGCATTGCACGAAAACCCGCAGTGGCGCCCGCGCTTGCAACACGGCGACCCGCAGGCTCTGGAGTGGTTCACCCAGGAGGTAAGACGGCTCTACCCCTTTACCCCTCTGCTGGGTGCGCGTGTGCGCTATTCGTTTGATTGGAAGGGCTGTAAGTTTAAAAAAGGCCAACTAACGCTGCTCGATGTGCATGGCATCGACCACGACGAGCGGCAGTGGGAGCGCCCCGACGAGTTCCGGCCCGAGCGCTTTCGTACGTGGGATGGCAGCCCGTTCAACTTTATTCCGCAGGGTGGTGGCGACTACTTTCACAACCACCGCTGCGCGGGTGAGTGGCTGACTATTGAGGCCCTGAAAACCAGCGTGCAGCTGCTGGCTACCGCCATGACCTACGAGGTGCCGGAGCAAGACCTGGACATCGACCTGACCCGTATGCCAACCTTGCCCGCTAGCGGCTTCGTGATGCGCCAGGTGCGTGCCATCAGCGATGCCCAGCCCTCAATGGCCGCCGCACCAGCCCCGGCCCGCTGCCCCTTTCCGCACTAGCTTATCGGCCATGAGCGTCGGCCTCCGCACTGCAAACAAACCCCGGCTAATAGCCAGGGTCTGTTCGCGCTTTCTCTAAAACCAAACCAGAGAAAAAGGCGGTAAATGGCACCCTAGGGGCCGCTTAATTGCTGAAGTTGGGAAGTGCCCTGCCCTCACTAAGATTCATTGCACTAGGCTGCTTGGGCTAGCAGGGCGTGCACTGGGGCGATACCAGATAGTAGGTAGGCCTAAAAGATACGAGATACAGAATCTTGGTTGCATCAATGATGCAAATATAGGTGCAGAGTTTAAGTAAATACGCTTTTAATGAAACATTGTTGCATTAAAAGAAATTAGCTGTACTTTTGTGCTCCTACTGATTCTGCTCTTTATGTCAACTGCCTTTTCAACCTTGGGTAAGCTCCCGGTTACTGTGCTCAGCGGCTTTCTGGGCGCGGGCAAGACCACGCTGCTCAACCATGTGCTGCACAACCGCGAGGGCTTGAAGGTGGCCGTCATTGTCAACGACATGAGCGAGGTCAATATCGATGCTCAGCAGGTAGCCCGCGAGGGCGGCCTCTCGCGCACCGAGGAGCGGCTGGTGGAGATGAGTAACGGCTGCATCTGCTGCACCCTCCGCGAAGACCTGATGCTCGAAGTGACCAAGCTGGCCCGCGAAAAGCGCTTTGACTACCTGCTCATCGAAAGCACGGGTATCTCGGAGCCGCTGCCCGTGGCCCAAACCTTTAGCTTCGTCAGCGAAGATGGCAGTATAGACCTGAGCCGCCACGCCCGCCTCGATACGCTCGTAACGGTGGTGGATGCCTTCAACTTTGGCCGCGATTTTGGCAGCCTCGACCGCCTGCCCGACCGCCAGCTCAACGAAGCCGACCCCGACGACCAACGCACCATTGTCAACCTCCTCACCGAGCAGGTAGAGTTCGCCAACGTTATCGTGCTCAACAAGGCCGACCTGGTGCCCGCGGCTACCCTAGGTGAGCTGCAAGCCATTTTGCGCAAGCTGAACCCCAACGCGCGCTTTATAGAAGCCAGCTTTGGGCAGGTGCCGCTGCGCGACATCCTGAATACCAGACTCTTTAACCAGGAGGACGCGGAGCAAAGCGTAGGCTGGCAAGAAGAGCTGAAGAAAAGCTACCACACGCCCGAAACTGAGGAATATGGCATCGGCAGCTTCGTATTTCGCGATAGCCGGCCGTTTCATCCGGGCCGCTTCTGGCAGTATGTGAGTGAGGGATGGCCCGGCGAAGTCATCCGCAGCAAAGGTTTGTTTTGGCTGGCCTCGCGCCCCACCGATGCGTTGAGTTGGGGCCAGGCCGGCGGCTCGCTCCGCGCCGAAGGCGCCGGCTCGTGGTGGGCCGCCATCGAGCGGCCCGAGCTGCACCCCGCCTTTCGCGAAAACCGCGAGCTGATACTCAGCCGCTGGGACCAGCGCTTTCAGGACCGCGTGAATGAGTTGGTATTCATCGGGCAAGACATGAACGAGGCCCGCATTCGGCAGGAACTGGAGGCGTGCCTCTGCACGGAGGAGGAAATTGGCCAGTGGCAGCGCGGCAGCCAGTTTGCCGACCCTTGGCCTGCCTTTTAGGGCACCGGTCACCCTAGCTTTTTTGCTTACGGCGCAGCCGCTGGCTTCTGCGTTATGCGCCTAACTGTTAAGTATACTTCTAACCTACAAGTGTTTATCATATGAATGATTCTGAAATGCTGGACGTCATCATTGTTGGCGGTAGCTATGCAGGCTTATCGGCGGCCCTGGCGCTGGGGCGGGCCATCCGGCAGGTGGTGGTGCTGGATAGTGGCCAGCCCTGCAACCGCCAAACGCCGCACTCGCACAATTTTCTAACCCAGGATGGCAGCACGCCGGCGGCCATTGCAGCAGTGTCCCGCGAGCAGGTGCTGGCATACCCCACCGTGCGGCTGCACCCCGAAGCGGCCGTGTCGGCTACTGGTGAGGACAACCACTTCACTGTTACGACGGCCAGCGGCGCGGTATTGCACGCCCGGAAACTGTTGTTCGCCACAGGTATCCGCGACTTGATGCCGGCGCTGCCAGGCTTTGCTGAGTGCTGGGGTATCTCGGCCATCCACTGCCCTTACTGCCACGGCTACGAATACCGCGGGCAGCCCACCGGCATCTTGGCCAATGGCGAGGCCTTGGCCGAAATGGGCCTACTTATTAGCAATTGGACTGATAAGCTAACCATTTTTACGGACGGCCCCGCTACGCTCCAGCCCGCGCAACGGCAGCAGTTGGCCGACCTGGGCGTGGCGATAGAAGAAACGCCCGTGCAGCAGCTACTGCACCAAGCGGGCTATCTCTCGCACCTCAGCCTGGCCGATGGCCGCACGGTGGCCCTGACAGCTCTCTACGCGCGGTTGCCGTTTGAGCAGCATTGCGCCCTGCCCCATGACCTAGGCTGCACGCACTCCGCAGCGGGCTACATTACGGTAGATAACTTTCAGAAAACGAACATCCCAGGGATTTATGCGGCGGGCGATGCAACCAACCCTATGCGGGCAGTAGGTGCAGCCGTGGCCGCCGGTATGATGGCTGGGGCCATGCTCAACAAGGAGTTGATATTTGGTGCGTAAGAGGTGTGCACTGGCAAGCCTAGGGGCAGAGTTGTACTTATTGTCTCCTAATACTAGTTATGTCGGGTAGGAAAGCAACAAGGGCGAGGTTAACCTTTTATTGAAACTACACGTCTTGTACTATGATTGCATCATTGTTTCATTTTAGGTTTTTCATTCTCTAACTCATGAAGAAAATTACTTGGCTAGGCGTTGTTGCCCTAGCTGGTTCGCTTGTTAGCTGCGGCGGTGACAAAGGCACCGACTCGGCGGCCACCACTACCGAAGCGGCCGCTGCTACGGCTACCACCGATACAACTAGCACGCTCGCTACTCCTGCCCATGCCCAGCTAGTGGCCGACCATCAAAAAATGGAAACTGACCACCGCACCATGGCCGCAGCCGACTCGGTAATGGAGGCCGACCACCAGCAAGAGGTGGCTGCTGCCAGAGCCGCGGGTAAGGCCACTACGCCAGCCTTTGCTACCCTCGAAAAACTACACAACGACATCATCACTCGCCATAAAGAGATAGTAGCGAAGCACGACGAGATACTGAAGCGCCATGCCGAGCTAGAGCGCAAGCACGCCGCTGGGGGCATGACCGATGCTCAGATGCTGGCCGACCACAACCAGATGAAGGAGGAAGACCAGAAAATGCAGGACGAACACCAAAAATTGGTGACTGACCACAAAAAGATTGAAGAAGACCACGCCGCCCTGCTCAAAAAGTAGCCTGGCAATCTAGAAAGCGACTGCCTACGCTTAAAAACAGAAGGCGCCTCCTGCATAGGAGGCGCCTTCTGTTTTTAGATTACCTAGGGTAGTTAGGGTATTGTAAGCCAACCTAGACGACTCTAGCTAAGCAGCCCTGGCCTAGGCCAGCAGTTGGGGCTTCTCTTGGTACACTTTCCAGAGGAACTCGCCGAATAGGGTATTGGCCCAGGCAAACCACGAGCGGGTAAACTTCTTGGGGTCGTCTTTGTGAAACGACTCGTGCATGTAGCCAGTGCCCGCATGCGTGGCTTTGAGGCTTTTGATGCAGGCCCGGATTTCGGCGTCGTCGGTGCTGGTGAGGCCGCGGGTGGTGATGGCAATAGGCCAAATCATGTCTTGCCCCACGTGCGGGCCACCGATGCCCTCGGCCGCCGTGCCCTTGAAGAAGAACGGGTTGGCTTCCGACAAAAGGAACTTGCGCGTGTTCTGGTAGATGGGGTCGGTGGTGGGCATGGCGCCTAGGTAGGGTAGGGCTACTAGACTAGGCACGTTGGCATCGTCCATGAGCACTTGGCTGCCAAAGCCATCGACCTCGTAGGCGTAAATCTTACCGTGTTGGGGGTGGTTGACTACGGCGTGTTCGCGCAACGCCTTTTCTACCTCATCGGCCAGGGCGGTGCAGTCTTTGGCGGTGGCCGCCTCGGCGGGGGCCAGGGCAGTCAGCATTTCAGCAGCTTGGCGCAGGCTGCTTACGGCGAAGAAGTTGCTGGGCACCAGAAAGGAGTAGAGCGTGGCGTCGTCGCTGGGGCGGAAGGCCGAGCAGATGAGCCCTACCGGCCGCACCGGGTAGCCGTAGCCCTTCATGGGCTGGGTATCGGTGGCGTTGGTGGTTTCGCGCTGGAAGTGATAGGGCCCTAGGCCGTTTTTGCGCTGCTGCGCCCGGAAGGTCTGGAGCGTGGTCTTGACAGCCTGCTGCCACTGCGCATCGAAGGGTTGCTTGTCGCCGGTTTTCTTCCAGTAGTGGTAAGCCAGGCGGATGGGGTAGCAGAGCGAGTCGATTTCCCACTTGCGCTCGTGTACACCGGGCTGCATGGCGGTTTTGTCCGTTTTCCATTCGCCCACCTTGGTGTCGTCGCCATAAAAGGCGTTGGCGTAGGGGTCTTTGATAATGCAGCGCGCTTGGCGGTTGATAACGCCCGCTATCAGGTTGCGCAGCTCGGCATCCTTGTCAATGAGCTGTAAATAAGGCCACACCTGAGCCGAGGAGTCGCGCAGCCACATGGCGTCGATGTCGCCCGTGATGACGTAGGTATCGGGCCGGCCCTCGCGGGTGGCGTAGGTCACGGTCGTGTCGAGGGTACTCGGAAAGCAGTTGTCGAAGAGCCAGCCTAGCTCGGGGTCTTTCACCTTTTTCTTAAACTCGGTGATGGCGGCCTCCACGGCCTTGCTGCGAAAGCGGCGCTTGCTGGCGGCCGGCCGCACCACCGGAAAGGCAGGGGCCGCGGCCGCTAAAATGGTAGAAGGCAGAGCGAGGCTGCCCGTGAGCAAAGAGGCTTGTTGAACGAACGTGCGACGATTCATAAAAAGGGTGGGGAGTGTTCTGGTCAAAAGTCAAAAATAACGTCCGTCATGCTGAGCTTGTCGAAGCATCTCTATCGCCCCGTCGAACGGTTTGGCTGAAGCGGGAGAGATGCTTCGACAAGCTCAGCATGACGGACGTCACTACTATCAATATTACTTTTTAGCCTTCGAGAAGGAGTAAGGTGCCGCATCCGGAGCGGTGCCGCGCGTCTTGTTGGGCGTGGCGCTCATCTCAAAGTTGAGCGTGGCGCCCTGCTTCAGCGTTTCGAATTCTAGGTAGTTCTTGTCGTAGGCTTGGCCGTTCAGCGTCAGCTGATTGACATAGCGGTTAGTGGCCGAGTTCTGGGGCGCGTTCAGCACCACGTCTTTGCCGCCGGGCAGGTGCAGCGTCGCCTTCGGGAAGAGCGGTGCGCCGAGCACGTACTGGTTCACGGCCGGGCACACGGGGTAGAAGCCCAGGGCCGAGAACACGTACCAAGCCGAAGTCTGGCCGTTGTCTTCGTCGCCGCAGTAGCCGTCCGAGGTGGGCAGGTACAGGCGGTTCATTACCTCACGCAGCCAGTACTGCGCCTTCCAGGGCTGGCCAGCGTAGTTGTAGAGATAAATCATGTGCTGGATGGGCTGGTTACCGTGCGCGTAGTTGCCCATGCCCGCAATCTGCATCTCTCTGATTTCATGGATAGTACCCCCGTAGTACGAGTCATCAAACACGGGCGGCAGGGCAAACACGGTATCGAGTGTTGCCACAAATTTCTTCTTGCCGCCCATCAGGTCCATTAGGCCCTGAATGTCGTGGAATACCGACCACGTGTAGTGCAGGCTGTTGCCCTCCGTGAAGGCATCGCCCCACTTGAAGGGGCTAAACGGCTTCTGGAAGGTGCCATCCTGGTTTTTGCCGCGCATCAGGCCCGACTCTTTGTCGAACAGCTTGCGGTAGTTTTGGCTGCGCTGGGCGTAGAGGTTGATTTCCTTCTTAGGGCGACCTAGGGACTTGGCCAGCTGGTAGATAGCGAAGTCATCATAGGCGTACTCGAGCGTGCGAGCGGCGTTTTCGTTGATTTTAACGTCGTAGGGTACGTAGCCAAGCTTGTTGTAATACTGCACGCCATAGCGGCCCACGGCCGGCATGGGGCCGGCGTTGTTGGCGCCGTGCTGCAAGGCGTCCCAGAGTACATTCATGTCCTGCCCGCGAATGCCCTTGAGGTACGCATCGGCCACTACCGAAGCCGAGTTGTTGCCCACCATCACGCTGCGCAGGCCGGGGCTGCCCCACTCGGGCAGCCAGCCGCTTTCCTTGAAGTCGTTGGCCAGGCCTTGCTGAATCTCGGTGTTAATCTCGGGGTACATCAGGTTCAGGAAGGGAAACAGCGCCCGGAACGTGTCCCAAAAACCGGTGTCGGTGTACATGTAGCCCGGCAGCACTTGGCCATTGAAGGGGCTGTAGTGCATCACTTTGCCGCTGGCATCCAGCTCATACAGCTTGCGCGGGAACAGCAGCGAGCGGTAGAGGCACGAATAGAAGGTGCGGCGCTGGTCGTCGGTGCCACCCTCGATGTCGATGCGACCTAGGGCCTTGTTCCAAGCCGTGCGGCCCTCTTGGCGCACGGTTTCCAGGTCCTTCTTACCGATTTCGCCTAGGTTCAGAATAGCCTGCTCGGGGCTAATAAACGACGAAGCCACACGGGCATTCACGCGCTCGCCCTTGCGGGTTTTGAAGCCCACGACAGCGCCGGCGTGGTTGGCCGTCACATCAAGGGTGCCGGCTGCGGCGGCAGCTTTGTCTTGGTACAGGGTCGTGCTGGTGAAGTCGTGGTCGAACTCCAGCACGAAGTAGTTCTTAAAGTTCTTGGGCACGCCGCCGCTGTTGCGGGTGGTGTAGCCCACGATGCGGCGCTGCTGCGGCAACACTTGCACATGCGAGCCCTTGTCAAGGGCATCGATGACCACGTAGGCGCTGTCCGTTTTGGGGAAGGTGAACCGGAAGGTCGCGGCCCGCTCGGTGGGCGCGATTTCGGTGGTTACGTCGTGGTCGGCCAGGTACACGCGGTAGTAATTGGGCTCGGCTACCTCGGCTTTGTGCGAGTACCAGCTGGCGCGGGCATCCTGGTCAAACACCTTCTTGCCCGTGATGGGCATGATGGCAAACTGGCCGTAGTCGTTCATCCACGGCGAGGGCTGGTGCGTCTGCTTGAAGCCCCGGAGTTTGTCGGCCGCGTACTGATAGGCCCAGCCGTCGCCCATCTTGCCAGTCTGGGGCATCCAGAAGTTCATGCCCCAGGGCAGGCAGATGGCCGGGTAGGTATTGCCATTCGACAGGCTAGGCTTCGAGTCGGTGCCGATGAGCGGGTTGACCCACTGCGCGAAGTCGGCTGCGGCCGATGCCGTGGGCCCTTGGGCCAGGGCCGGGCCAGCCGCCAGCAGCAAAGTGGCCAGGGCAGAGAAACGTTTGGTCATTCGGTGTGGAAAAGCAGCGCTGCGGCTAAGCGGCGCCAAAAAGTGATAGATAAGGACGAAGTGCCCACGCTGGGGGTACCTAGGAGCAGCCAGCGCGGCGCCACCTAGGCTATAGTCTCGCTTAGCGATAGGTTAGCTGCACGGCCGGCTGGGCGGCGTAGGCCGCCCAAAGCTCGTCGAGGGTTTTGCCGGTCTGCTGCTTCCAGATTTCGGGGGTGTAGGTGCGGGTGCGGGCGGCGTTGTCTAGCTGGTTCACCAGCTTGGGGTAGCCGTGCTGGTCGAGCCACACCAGGAAGCGCGCCATCGTGCGGTAGCTGTTGGTGTAGCTCTGGCCTTCTTTATACTCGGGCAGCTTCCAGTTGCCGGCCTCGTTGTTCACGCCATACACGTAGCGGGCGTAGTCGGCAATGCCCTCGGTGAGCCAGCCCGGGCCGCTGCCGTTGGGGTAGGCCTGCACAATGTGCATCACCTCGTGCGTCACGACATCGATGTCCTCGGGGTGGTCGCGCAGCCACTTGGGGTTGTAGTCGACTACGCCGTTGCCAGTAGCCGCCACGCCCGTGTAGGCGGGGTTGACAAAGAACGTGACCTTGCGAAGCGTCTTCGGATTAAAGCGCTTGGCTTCCTGCGGGTACACCTTATAGAAGGCATCTACCATGCGCTTCTTCGTGACGGCCGATAGGGCAGGGTCCTGGTTGATAAAAACCAGCGTGTAGCCCTTTTGAGTGAGCGAGTCGCGGCCCACGGGCACGGTGGCCCCAGTACTTTGGGCAGCGGCCGGGGCCGCCAGCAGCCCTAGGGCCAGGGGGAAAAGTAAAAAAGCGCTGTGCACAAAAAAACGGGTTAAGAAAGACCAAAAAAATAAACCCCTAGGTCCTCACGCAGGAGCACCTAGGGGCAAACAGGGCTAGTACCCAGGATTCTGGGTCAGCTTGTTATTGGTGAGAATCTCGGCCCTAGGGATACCCCAAAGCAAGTATTTCGACTGAAATGCGTTGCCGACTTCGTTCTTGAAGCCAACAGCATCCACAAAGCGGTTGTTGACTACATCGTAGGCCTTGCGGGTGCGCTGGATGTCAAAATAAGCTTTGTTTTCATAGGCCAGTTCGTGGTAGCGCTCCTTCCACACGGCGGTGCGGAAATCGTCTTTGCTGAGGCCATTGAGGGCAGGCAGTTGGGCCCGGCTCCGGATGGCATTAATCTGGGCGTAAGCCTTGGGCGTGGCGGCGCTCGCTTCATTGATGGCCTCGGCGTAGATAAGCATCACCTCGGGCATGCGCAGCAGCGTCCAGTTTTCGTCGCAGTCGGGTGTGACGGTGCTCAGCGCGCTTTCCAGATGGAAATACTTATACAGGGCGTGAGCGTTGAAGTTGACCGTGCCGCCCGGCGCCTTAAAGCGCGGGTAGGACGAGAAGTAAAACTGCCGCTCCTGGGCGCGCAAGTCGCCGCTCTCGTAGGTGTTGAAGAACCCATTGGTAGGAATGAGTGCCCCAAATTCGTCGTTGTAGTTTGAAATGCCCGCGAAGTAGGGCACCACGAGCGGGCTGATGGCATTGGTTGCAACGCCAAACTGGTACTGCGCCTGCAAAATCAGTTCGCCCTGGTTTTTGTCGGCGTTGTTGTGTAGCGAGATGTAGTTGCTAAACAACGGGTAGTTACCCGCGTCAATTACTTCGGCGGCTTTGTCGGCAGCTTTCTGATAGTTGTCTTTCTGCTGCAGTGGATAGCCGGCCATGGTCAGGTACACGCTGGCCAGCAGCGACTTGGCAGCGCTTTGCGTAATACGGCCAGTGCGGTCTACTACGGGCAGGCCCGCCGACTCAGCGGCTTGCAAGTCACTCACGATGAGCTTATATACGTCGGCCGTGGCCGCGCGAGTCGGGTACAGGTCGGGGCTATTACCGTCTACGGGCGTTGTAATCAGCGGCACATCACCGTAGAGACGCACGAGGTGATAGTACAGAAACGCCCGCACGAAATAGGCCTGTCCCAGCAGCGCTTTTTTCTGGGTCTCATCCATGCTGATGCTCGGAATGCGGGCCAGCGACAAGTTGGCCGCCGCAATGCCATTGTAGGCATTGTTCCACATGTTGGAGAAATACGGGTTGTTGGCGTCCAGTGTCTGGTTGAGAATCTGGTTATTGAACTGGCTCTGCCCGAGGCTGGTAGCGTGCTGCGCAAATAGCTCTAGGCCTACCCACAGCGACTCGCCGTACCCTACGTCAGTGCTGCTCATGATGCGCAGGTTGTCGTAGAGGCCATTGATGGCAGCTTGCGCCTGGCCAGCGTCGGCGAAGTACGTGCCGGGCGTTAGCTGCGAGCGGATGTCTTGCTTTAGAAAGTCGGAGCAGCCAGACGCCACCGTTAGCAGCAACGCCGCCCCTAGCACCGTGGGCGCTTTGGAAAGTAATCGAGTTCTGGAAAACATATATAAAAGGGGTGGGGCAATTAGAAGGAGAGGTTCAGGCCAGCCGTGTAGGTGTGGCTGCGGGGGTAGTCGAAGAACTGAATACCTTGGGCGAAAGGATTACCAGTGAAGGTGTTCGTTTCGGGGTCGTAGCTGGTGTACTTCGTGAGGAGGAAGAAATTCTGAGCCGAGACGTACACCCGCAGGCGAGAAATCTTAAGCTTTTCCAATACCGCCGGCGAGAAATTGTACCCTAGCACCGCGTTGCGGCCCCGAATGAAGGAACCGTCCTCTACCTTGTAAGAGTCGATGGTGGTGTCGTAGCGCACGTAGGAGGGCCGCACTTGCGCAATGCTTGTGTTCTGGTTCTCAGGCGTCCAGGCATCATAGTAAGCGCGACTGTAGCTGTTAGCCTGGCCAGTGCGGTCCTGAGCCGAGTGCTCGGTCAGGTTCATGTTGCTGTTGCCGTAGGTAAACTGAATGTCCAGCAGCAAATCGAAGCCTTTGTAGCGGAAGTTGTTGATAAAGCTGCCGAAGCCCGTGGGGATGTTTTTACCCAGGATTACGCGGTCGGCGTCGTTTATCTGCCCGTCGCCGTTCACATCCTTAAACTTGAGGTCGCCGGGTAGCTTGTTATACTTCAGCGCTTGGTCGGCCTCGGCCGTGCTCCAGGTGCCTTCGCGCACAAGGCCGTAGAGCGAGCCCACCGGCTGCCCAACGCGCAGCACGTTGGTTTCATTGAGGAAGTTAGGACCGGGGAAGATGTCTTCGTTAGACGTACCTAGGGCCAGCACCTCGTTCTTGAGGAACGAGATATTGAACGTGGTCGACCAAGTAAAATCTTTGCCCTGAATGTTGGTCGTGTTCAAGCTCAACTCCAGGCCGCGGTTGCGCACGCTACCGATATTGCTGATAATGCTGCTGTAGCCGCTCGATTGAGGAATCCGTCGGTTAAGTAGCAGGTTGCTAGTAGTGCGCTGGTAGATATCGGCCTCGAAGGAGATACGATTTTGCCACAAGCCGAGGTTCAGGCCTAGGTCATACTGGCCAGCACGCTCCCACTGCAGGCTAGGGTTGCCTAGCGAGCCGGTGGTGATGCCCGAGGTGCGCGTGCCGTTAAATACATACTGGTTGTTGCCCAGTTGGTCGAGTGAGGCGTAGTTACCGATTGAGCTGTTGCCAGTGCGGCCGTAGCCGAAGCGCAGCTTCAGGTCGGTAATGGTTGGATTATCGTGCAGGAAGGCCTCCTGCGAGATGCGCCAAGCAATGGCCGCCGACGGAAAGTTGGCGTACTTCGAGTTGGTGCCAAAGCGTGAGGCACCATCTATACGGTCGGTCACCGTTAGCAGGTAGCGCTCCTTGAAGGTGTAGTTGGCGCGGGCGAAATAGGATAGCAGTGCATACTCCTGGTAGTCGGAGCTTGGCGTATTAGGTGTCGCGCCCACCCCTAGGTTGTAGTAGCCGTAGGCATTGTCGAGCAGGCCGTTGGTGCTGGCGCCTAAGCTCTGGCTCCAGTACTTAGAGCCATCAATACCAGCTACTACGTTGATGGTGTTGTCAGTATTGAGCTGCTTGTTGTACGTCAAGTAGTTCTGCCACTGCACGCTCTTGCCATCAAAAGCATCTAGGCCGGCTAGGTTGCGCTGGCCGCGCAGCTGAATGAGGTTGCTGGCGAAGTAGGGGTTGAGCTGCGAACTGATGTTGGCCCCGAATACGGTACGGAAATCCAGGCCAGGCAGGATGTTAGCGTTGGCGTAGAAGTTGCCCGAGAATGTCTGGTTGCGGGTTATTTCTACGTCCTCGCGCGAAATGGCTACCGGGTTGTCGCCGCTTTCCATGTCGGGGTAGTCCTGGCGCTTGCCGTATGTACCGTCGGCATACTGAATGGGCACGATGGGAATCATCTCAATCATCATGCGCGGAATATTGTTGCCCCCCGTAAAGCGGTTGCCCAGGCGGTCTTCAATATTGGCGTAGTTGATAGTACCCCCAACTTTCAGCCACTTCTTCACCTGGTTGTCTATCGTCAGTCGGGCCTGGTAGCGCTTCTGGTAGGTGTTGCGGATGATGCCGTTGGCGTTGGTGTAGTTCAGAAACAACCCGTAAGTGAGCTGGTCGCTACCACCCGAAAACGATAAGTTGTGGCTCTGGGCCACGCCTGTCTGAGTCGTTTCCTTTTGCCAGTCCACGTCGTAGAGTGGGTTCAGGTTATCATCAAACAGGGGGTGGTTGGTGTTGGCCGCCGTTAGGGCCCGGCGCTTAATGGCGGGGTCTTTGGTAGCGTAGTCGCCCGCCGCCCAGCCCGTGGGGTCATACTTCTGAATGTTCTGATAGGCCAGGTCTTCGGTGGCCATGAACTCGCGAGCGTTGAGCAAATGCTGCT
>Ga0265798_10007653_pt1 | contig 13934 bp, 10 predicted proteins | sample P3T30metagenome_FD_192430 | JGI IMG/M metagenome (GOLD analysis project Ga0265798, IMG submission 192430) | Plant litter microbial communities from East Loma Ridge, Irvine, California - P3 T30 | ecosystem: Environmental > Terrestrial > Plant litter > Unclassified | place: USA: California...
TGACGAGTGGGATCGCATGTGAATTTCACCCTCCTATTGAGTGTTGGCTCTTTGTGTGAGCCTTTTCACGGGTATTTGGCAACCTGTATCATGTTGACTATGATCATTCGTCAGATTGTAGTAAGGTCAAGGGTTGGCAGTACTAACAGATCATGTTTGCGGCTGTCTCTTGATACTCCTTGCCCGATTGAATCCAAAGCTGGTATCGCTTGAAGTAACGAGTCCAAGCATCCGAGTACTCGAAGCCCATATCATTCAGAGGGCGGCTAGTCAACCACGTCGTGGCTCGCGTGGCGTGAACGATTTTGTCAATCTGTTCCGGCGTGCATTCATCTGTGTCTTCGAGAGGGTGATTCCAATATATCCCTTTGAACTCGTTGTCGAGCTCATCGGCGTTCCAAGCCCTCTTGGACAGTACAGGGTTGGTGTCATGCGATGAAAATTGTGTTATCGAGACGGGGGAGGATGATGTGAGAGCCAGAAAGCAAGAGATGAGAACGAGCCTCCAGTGGTAGGTCATATTTGGTACTGGAGTAGTTGTAAACAAAGAATATGGTGAAGTCTTCCGCAAAAGGATGTGCTGGGGTTTGAATGTCTTCTTCAAGCCGACCACTGCTCTTATACCTCAGAGATGGGCTGATTTGGCAAGGAAATGTTTTATAAGCGCCAACTCGTGACCTTCGCCATTTCAGAGTAGCCGTCCCAAACCTAAAGGTACCTTGAGTTGGAGTAAAAATACCTGAAGGGGGCGTAGTTGCGCGCCCGCCAGGCGCATGAATGTAGCGCTTGGTTCCTAGTTGAAAATACTCGCCTACGAAGCGGCGACCACGGTGTAGATGAGAATGAGATGCGATGGGCTTCTCAACGCAGTATAGCTGTCTCCATGAACCAGCATCTCAGCTTCATTAAAATCGCAGTGAACACGTATCATGTTGCGTTTCTCATGATCATCGCTCGCATGAGCCACGTGCTGCCTTTGAGAAATCATTCATGGTTATAGACGTGTGAGCAGTCCATTTGTCTGCCTCCGCTCAAGATAGCCGCCAAATACCTAAATAGGCATTTGGGTACAAGGTACCTGCAACGATCGCGAGAAGACGCCTTGCCAAGGACGGGGCGGCTAAGTCATAGGTATCTGTTGATGATACAAACACTAGCCGCTCATGAAGAATGCGCACGCTCGGGCATCTCGTCTATATCCAACTGTACAGGTATTGTCGAGCATGTGTATGAGCGATTCACGAAACTTGACCAATATTTCCTAGCGTGGCGCGTGCAGACAATTTACCGTTTGGCATGGCCACGCGCGCGTCGGCGCTCCGACCTCCAACAGCGGCTTGGCGGTTACCACCAGAAGTCGCAGAAACATAATGTTGGACAGAGCAGATAGTCCACTGATACCTCTCACGTGATCGCGTGTAGCTAGTGCCTTGGCAGCCTCTGTGAGTCTCGTAGAGGCTCTCACGCGCCCACCAATACAACAACAATATGCCAAATCTTGTGCCGTTCATCACATAAAATGCTTCTCCACGACTTCTGAAAAATGGCACAGACGCACCATGCGCTCATTACTTTTGTCACTTGCCATGGTCAACCTCGTTCAATCTTCCGACACCACCATGTTAACTCAACATGAGACTCGATTTGGCTTGACCTTTACGCCCACTACCATTATTGCTTCTAGATTTGTTTCAGCCAACATCGTCAACCTGACGAAATTCCCTACCACCGCTGCGTACCGAGACTTCTACCTCCATGAGGTCTACGCCACCGGGGCTTCACTCCGTGACACCAATGACGCAGACTTCCGGTCTATAGCCAACGAGGCAATTCGTCCACTAGTCGACAGTCTTACAGAGCAGCTGGGCTATGCGGCTGAATTCACTGCCCTTTCTCTGCAATCCGTTGTGAGGAGATACTTCTGGAGCGGCGTAGTGGCCGCTGTCTTTGGGCCAGATTACATTACCAAATTGCGTGCGACTCAGTCTGCCGCCTGTCACGCTTACGGCTTCCTGGAAGGTCGGATTCTTGGTCGTACTCCTGAGGAGTGCAACGAAGAAGGCCCCGAGAACTATGTACTCGTGCTTGAGTTCGAGGCTGATTACATGTACGCTTGGCTCATGGAGGTTGCTTTCGACTTGGGCAATTACGCCACGGATCGGAACAAGTTCTGCGAAATGTATGGAGAGAAATATCGCCAGGTAAGATGCGGCTTCGATCAATCATTTATGCCGATATAAACATGGCTGCTTGACTAACGCTGTGTACAGGACGTCGGCGACAAGGCTTACATTGACCAAATGAACAGCTTTGTATGACGCTTCATCAACGACGAGGTTCTTCCACATCGTAATCGTGACGATATTCGAGCCATCGTGGTCACTGGCGAAGCATCAGCATCAGCGATAGCCGAGCTAACAGCTATTGCCCATGATGCGGTGGGGACCGATGTAGTAAAAGTCCTGACGGAGTTTGACCCATCTGAAGTAGCGGCTTATGGGGCTGCTGCTATGGCGAGATGGACTCATCGGGTTGATGAGACAACACTCGTTCACACTGGGAACAAAGTTCCCGACCACGAGTACTGGGCGGGAGAGGAAGCGCGTAGGAAGTTCCAGGCAAGCGAGCATGAAGAGTTGTAATCGGGTCGAAGTGAGGCGGAAAAGACGGGGGAGACGCTCGAATGACGGAGCTCATGTAGCATATGTGGCTAGGGACCATGCGACATACTTTACTATGCCTATACTATACAGCAACGCGACGAGAAAGCTCAAATGACAAAGGAAAGGAGACTATCCTTGCTTTTAGCAATCCGGACTAAGCTGTTGTGATATGCCGGTGCTCATGACGACCATGAGTGCGGCTTTGAGAGGTATCTCGATTTGCAGGTCTAGTATGACGAGGATGGGGAATAGGGCGAGAATGAGTCTACAGAGGGGTGAAAGTGTTGGGAGGTTGTTAGTGAATGTTTCGAGGAGATGGTGAAGTCAACATACCGCTTTGGAAGTAGTCGTAGTATTTCTGGATGTTGGGGTTCCGGCATGTGCCTTTGGACGTGACCATGGGGTTGAGCTTGTTTCAGAGATATGTCACTGGCGTACATTGCGTGAAGGTGAAAAAGAGGAGCAGGACGTTAATAAGCACCAGCAGTACAGCTTGGATGCACAAGAAGACAGTGTATCCCATGTTGCAATTCCTAAGAACGCGCATAAGTAGGAAGCGATCGACACTATGCCAAAGCAAGCACTTATAGTTGAAAACGGTCTTGACAGCCAGATCTATTGTACGGCTGTGTCGGGCTCGGCGGCGCAATGTGATTCACATGCTGGCCGCCTCCGTACTGTACTGTCCGCGTCAACACGCCAGATATAATGATCGAGAACGAATTGCGAAGACTGTCGTCCAGTCGTCCTATCGAACATTTCGCACGTATCATGCTCGAGTGTAGAAACGAGCGCCGAGAAGCAGCTCTCCGGTTGAAGCGTCGGCCTAAGTAACCGCAAGAAGACCAGGGCCTTTATCCATGTGTGGAGGAGTAAGTGGTACAGATACAATGTAATTTCGAAGACTGGACAAGATTGTTGGACTACTGAGCACTGTCAGGTTGGCCACGAATCGTGGGAATCAATGTCGTGAGACGCGAGAGATAAATGACCTGTTTAGATAGGGCTACAGTGCAGTTCGCAGCACTTCTGGATCATCTCATCGCTTTCCCCCTTTTCTACGCCATGTTTTCGCGGCAACTATCGCTGTGTAAATTCCAAGATACTAGCCTCGGTGTTGTGAACATTCCAGATATTTCAACAATGTAATTGTGACCACTATCCTGGTGAGCGTGAGCGACGCACAAGTTAGATGTTCTTTAAGAAGCATTTAGTAAGCTGATGTCAATCCTTCAGGTCGGTGTATCCGGGCCTTAGCGACTCGTGGTTTAGCTCAGTGGCCCAGCACGGGAGCGCAGTCAGCTCCGCACAACCGCTTGGGGTCCAAAATGCGGAGCGTGATTTTGTTGGCTCTTGAGCAGCAGAGAAGAATTGAAATGTACACACATTACTATTGCAGCTGCATGGCTTAACGAGAGATAGATGTCTGGTTTCGAGGCGCCTGTCGGACGTTGTGGCGTACTCCAAGATTCTGAATTATTTGTTCGCGAGCTCTAGAGGTCTTGAAATCCTTTAGCAATCTCTTCCTTCGGTCTCCGTGCCACATACCTGCGCCGCGCTGAACTCTCCTCGGAATCAGCCGCGCCGGCATGCGAAACTGAGCGTTGCTATTGGCTCATTGAAGTGATAAGGACTGCGAGGTGGTAGGTACAGCTGAGCCATGGCGAGGAGAGACGTAGCAAGAGAAGTACAGCAGAACTGTACCGCGAAGGAATCACCTGTGGCGTAGCGTAAATATAAATTAGTAGTCTGTACCGCATTTTTATTCATTCTCTTATTTGTTCGCCACCCTTTACTAGCACTCTTATCATCCAAGCCGCGCAATTGTGACTGCATCCCTGTTGTATACTCATTCGTCTAACCACCTACAAGATGGGAAGCATACCTGAGGCTTCGACCGTAGAAGCACGCATCGCCAAGCTCGCCGCCGATGTCGAGTCCCTCGCGAAAGACACAGCCAGCGACCCTGCCCTTCAGAAACAGCTCTATGGAGTCGTCATGGGAGCCATGGCCAAGGTGGAGGCCCCGATTGACACCATCTGGCGCATGATCATGTCTCCCCACGCCCCAGCTGCTCTTATGGTGCTCATCCGCGCCGGCGTACTCACCGATCTCGTGGCGGCCGGCAAGCCCAAGACTGCCAATGAACTCGCAGACAGCACAGGTGCAGCTGAACAGCTTATCATCCGGCTGATGCGTCCGCTCGTTGCTCTGGGCGTCTTTCGCGAGACTGACATTGAGACGTACGAATCAACGCCAATCTCACAAACACTCACTGCACCACCACTTCTCGGCGGATATCAGTTTATGTTTGATATGGCAACGCGCTCGTTGGCGAACCTGCCGCGGTATCTCGAGAAGACTGGCTTCAAGCACGTGGATGGTTCACCAGGTCCCTTCCAGGACTGCAATGGCTCCGAGGACGGCATGTTCGAGAACCTGATCAAGCGGCCCGATATGATGACCAACTTCAACGCCTTCATGTCCGGCTCCATCGCAATGCGACCAAACTGGTTCAACGTCTTCGACGCAAAGTCCATTGTGCTCGAAGGCGCAAAGAAAGACGACCCGGAAGCCGTACTCTTTATCGACGTCGCAGGCGGCGAGGGCCACGACGTAGCAGCCTTCCAGAAAGCATTCCCCGACGCGCCTGGTAAACTCGTGCTCCAAGACCTGCCGCCCGTCATCGACAACATCAGATCACTCGACGACAACATTGTGCGCCAGAAGCTCGACTTCTTTCAGGAGCAGCCAGTGAAGGGTGCGAGGGCGTACTACTTCCGGTATATCTTTCACGACTGGCCTGACCACTCTTGCGTGGAGATTATGAAGCGCACTGCTGCTGTCATGGAGAAGGGATACTCCAAGCTGATCATATTCGAATGGATTCTGCCTTCCAAGGGTGTGCCGCTGTATCCGGCGTTGTTGGATGTCAATATGATGGCGCTACTGAATGGACGGGAACGAACGGAGGAGCAGTGGACTACGCTGCTCAGGGCGTCGGGGTTGAAGGTCGTCAAGTTCCACAAGGTTGCTCCTGATGCGGAGGGTCTGGTTGAGGCAGAACTGGCGGACTAGATACTACCTAATAGATTCATTGTGAACCAAAGCATGATGCAACCACGACATGGCTATGCAGCCCTGGGAGAATGCTTGTCGCTGTCGCAGAAGGAGACGCACATTTCGATACGATATATGCTTGTGACGACTCGAGAGTACAGCAGAATCCATGGGACGCCATCCTCCGAAGGATCATTTTGTTGATTTGTGATCGAAATAGCGGATTGACCGAGGACATCGAAGATCTAAACTGGTTGTTTGATCAGAAGCGTACCTACACAAGGCTTCATGACTTTCTAACCCCTCTACGGCATTGCCAAGTCCTTTTCTTAGCATAGTCTTTGATTCTAAAATGCACCCTTTCGCCTACGACCTTTGATTCCGCATTCGATGTGGAGGTGAAGTCTAGATATCCTCGCGCACCTCAAAGGTGCAGAAGGCTTCCTGGTGGACAGTACTGCAACGGCAGAAACCACGGCATCGATAGAATGAGAAATGCACGAGGCTAGAGTAAGTTTTGCAACAACTTTGACGGTTTTCCAAATGCTGGGTTGTGGATGACAGATGGTGTTCTCGCGTATCTCCGGCCTAGCTCCCGGCGATCGATCGATGTGCGTCACCCCAGATATTATACGGTGACGTCGACGCGAAACTCGACGCGCTAATCTTGCACGATGGTCCTCACAAGCCCTCCTCCCAGCCCCTTGAACGGTACTCACAAATACCTGGGGCATCATCATATCATTAGAGCGAAGTTTGATGCTGCGCATCTTTCGTTACACAACTTTCCGCATTGCTTGTTGCGCACAAGTGCGACGTCCATCAACCTTTCAAACCTTTCCCCCAAGCCCTGTTCTTCCAGTCATGGTGAAAAGGAAGCGCTCCACAGTAGCTGATGTATCATCGGCGACGACTGAGGCATCACCCATCGATATGTCGAAAGTACGCTCTACAGACATACCATTGCCACCCAATGTCGCGAAGAACGCGCCGAAGGCGACGCGCCGCCAGTCTGCTCGTGGGGGCGTAGCTGCAAACACAAATCCCGATGTCAATCCCGATGTGCTCGACGGGAAGATGGCTTTGCGGGCGTCGCCTGATGGACACGAGGACGGTGAAACTCCATTTCATCTCAAATCAGGCGCAAGCAATGGCACGGCCAACGGTATCAGTGTCGTACCTGATAGCACTACGGATATGGCGCCTCCAAAGACGAATGCCGTCGGCGCAAATGGCGTTGGAGCTGCCCCCACAGCTGGCGATACGCCTCCCAGCAAGGGCAGGCGAAAGAAGGCGCCTGCACAGAATATCAAAGTCGAAGACGAAGAAAGCAATACTGGCGTCGTCAATGGCGCCGCGAAGAATGTCACTGGTAGTACCGAGGACACTGGGGCATCTGGCGATCCTGAAGACGCCGAAGGCCTAGAGGAAGACGAGATTGAGGTCAAGGAAGCCTTGTCCAGACCTCCACCCGTCAACTCTGAATATCTACCATTGCCGTGGAAAGGACGGCTGGGCTATGTTCGTCGTTCCCACTGCGCAAATATGCACACTCGACTAACGCACATCAGGCATGTCTCAATACCTATCTCCGCAACGCCAACCCCCCAGTCTTCAGCTCTAGAACCTGTCGCATTGCTAGCATCATTGAGCATCGCCATCCCTTGAAGGATCCCTCGCAGCCCGAGCACGCCACGAAGAACCGCCCTGATAAGGCACAACCAGCCGATATTGCTAGAGGCATGCGCTACGTCGAAGAACTAGGCCTCGCTAATGCACGAGATATCATCAAGATGGTACGCTGGAACGACAAGTACGGCATCAAGTTCATGCGTCTCAGCTCCGAGATGTTCCCCTTTGCAAGCCACGAAGACTACGGCTACAAGCTCGAGCCATTCGCAGCAGACACACTACGTGAGGTGGGCAAAGTAATCGGCGAGCTGGGACACAGGGTCACGACGCATCCCGGCCAATTCACACAGCTGGGTTCGCCACGGAAGCAAGTCATTGACAATGCTGTTCGTGACTTGGTGTTCCATGACGAGTTGCTCTCACTGCTGAAGCTCCCGCCACAGCAGAACCGAGATGCTGTGATGATATTGCATCTCGGTGGCGCTTACGGAGACAAGCCAGCGGCCATTGCGAGGTTCAAGGAGAACTACGCAAAGCTGCCACAAAGTGTCAAGAATCGCCTCGTCTTAGAGAACGACGATGTGGTCTGGTCGGTTCACGAACTCCTGCCACTCTGTCAGGAGCTGAACATCCCTATGGTGCTTGACTACCATCACCACAACATCATCTTTGACGAGACTCAGATTCGTGAGGGCACGAAGGACATCATGGACATATATCCAGCAATTCTTGAGACTTGGACGAAGAAGGGCATTACCCCTAAGATGCACTACTCAGAGTCACGTCCCGAAGCAATAACTCGCACAACACGCAGGAAGCATTCGCCTCGCGTCATGACCTTGCCCCCGTGTCCAGATACCATGGATCTCATGATCGAGGCAAAGGACAAGGAGCAGGCAGTCTTCGAGTTGATGCGGACGTTTAAGCTGCCTGGTTTTCACACTTTCAATGACATTCTGCCACACCAGCGGCAAGACGAGAACAAGCCGTGGAAGCCTAAGCCAAAGAAGGCTGCGAAAAAGAGTAAGAAGAAGAAGACTGACGATCTTGAAGATGTCGAAGCCAAGATTGAGGAAGCAGAAGAAGAAGATGTTCCACCTCCAGTCATCCCCGAAGACGAGGTTGGTATGGGCGGACCAGAAGGTCGAGTGTATTGGCCTCCAGGTATGGAGGACTGGCTCCGACCCCCAAAACGAGTGGTGAAAAAGAAGGAGGATGGCACCGCTACACCGGCCGCTAAGAAGCGTAAGACTGCTATCGTCGCCGACGGGGCTTCTGTCACAAGTGAGCCTGCCGCTCTCGACGAAGTCAAAACACCAGCCAAGAAGGCGGCGCTTAAGCGGGCTGCAAGCTCAACGAAGAAGAAGGCACCGAAAGCTGCCCCCGCACCCTCACTATCAGAAGATGAAGCCGAAGACGAAGGACTAAGCTCGCCGTCGCTTAGTGATGTAGGTTCGGAAGACGAGGCTCCTGCCGTGCAGAAGCGATCTGCACGACCTACACCCTCACGCAAGAAGTCCGGCAGGGCCACTACCAGGGTCAGCTACAAGGAGGAAGATGCAGACGAAATGAGCTTGTAGGGTAGATGTATCACCATAGCAGGCATGAGTTTGGCGATCGAATGTAGTCGGCTCTTTTACACTACGCCTTCGGCCCTGGAGATCAACGGTCCCTTACCATTTCCTAATGCTCCGACTCCTTCAGACGTTCCCGCTTCAAGCACAACAATCCGAGCTAATCACACAAGTCCAGCCACTTTTGTCATCGCTTGATCAAACGTCGACGGCGCCTCCAGCTTCATGCACCTGCATCTGCAATATGGAGGTCGTTGAAGTAGGCCTCGCACCTTCCTCATCCGGCCTAATGCTTCCCACATCATGTGTGAACTTGTGTTTGCTATCTAGCATATCGGCGTGCAAACCTCAACAGAAGCAAGCAAACAGCTCACGCCCACAGCACAGCGATGGGGTCATCCACACCTTATCGTGCTTTATCCACACTGCACTGCACGACCTTCTCGAACGTTATGGAAGCACGGTCCCTTACATGTGTTGCCGCATCTCCCGCTTGTCCCTGCGCAACCGAGCGTAGCCGAGGCATTCCGCTGCCCTTTTAACTACCTTCCATTGCATATCCCACGTCCTAGTTAACTTGTCTGTCTGCAATTGTGCTCTTGGTATCCCCCGCATCTGGCTTGCATAAGGGAGACTATCGTTTGAGCTATTGTCGTGGCTGCAGACTGTACCTGCTGTCATGCAATTTACGTGTAGCCTGATGCAGGACAAGACCGGGTCTTGAATGTGGAGGTTAGGGATCTTGGGTATGTGCCTTGTAGGGCATTCTCCGTGATATCGAATATTGATAGGCAAGGGTGGAAGTGTCGCCATATCAGCGAATATGCGCCGACAGATGTAGATGGTCAGGCAGCTCGATGCCAAATACCCACCCCTTCACCGCATACTCACATATCCCGAAAATCACCCGCTAGAACCGCGAGTTTCATGCTTTCTATACATAATCCACCAATCAATAAACACACGACTACAACCCAATCACATCCCCCGGACTCTGGTTCCAGACCAAAGTCACGATCCATCGCACTTCACGCTGCATGTTACAAATGCGGTCAAGCGGCGCAGTACACCGAGTCTTCGAGCTGCATCGGTCATGGGCCTCAAAACGTGCAAGGCCGTGCAGGCGGGATGCGTGCAGGGATGGCACGAGTGGCTTACTTGTGTGATTCGGAGCAGGCTGGTGGCTTGCTGGCTGGCGGTTGCGGCGCGAGGACGAGATGATGCTGCGAGTCGTGCGGGCTGTTCTTTCGCGCTGGGCATCATAATGCTCGCGATGCAAGGAGCAGGCGTGTGCACTGTGATATGAATTTCCGGGAGCTGGACCGAACGAACGGTGTGAGGTCATGTTGTTTGAAAGATAAGGGAAACGAAGGTGCTGCTTTCTGTGAGGGTGCGCAGGCGAGGGGCCCGTATTATCCGGTCCATTCATGATCAGTGCGATGATCAAGATTGCTGGAGAGTGAGAATGCTCTTGGCATCGTGATCGCGCTCAGAATCCTTTGGTGAGGTCAGAGGCGCGACGAAGGAGTTCAACTGCAGCGAAAGGAATAGCATGTCGTGAAAGTAAAGAATGCTTGAAAAGCTTAACGAATGATGTAGCGAGGAGGCACGGTTTAGTTTACATGGCGTCGGGTACTCCCTTGATGTCGTGAAACTAGTTCGTGGGTTTGGCCTCAAAAATCGGTTGGGGCCTTTTGGCCATAACTCTTTGACTCAAACTTGGGTTCACTGTCTGAGCGTGCGAGGGGTACATAAGGGTCACTCTCAGCACTGCATGCGCATTTTGGAACTTGCGCTTCCAAGTCGAAGTAAATTGCTTACGAATTAAATGGTCGTCGCTGCCACTTTCCGATCACGATGGACACAACACAGCGAACACAGACGCCGCATACGATGATGCAATCCGGATGACTTCAACAAGGGCACTCGGAGGATGACACGATTTGAGACGGTTCACAAGGCTGACTGGAAGACGAAAGAAGGGAAGACAGCATGAGCGATACCAGGGGATGACGATGACGGTCTTGATGGAGGGACTCGGCCATACGAAGCACATGCTCATCTCGCCATCGCACAACTCCGCCCGGACATTTCAACAACCTCAGGCACCAACCCTCGCGTCGTTGCACAGATTCGTGAACCCATGAATAATAATCATTTGTCGTATTCGCGTTGTTATCGCGGCCTGCCGAACATTTCCGACCAATCGCGCCACCCCGGGATTACTTCTGGATCCTTCCCACTGCGTCCGCGAACTACACCACATCTAGGTCGCTGCCCCGACGCGACGCCGCCAAGATGCACGACGGGCACGATGTCACACTGCGAATCTCCCACTTTCAAGCCACATTTGAAAATCCTCGCAAGCGCGAAACCTTCGTGAAAGCGAAAGGCACGGCACCGCAGCGCCTTCTCCACGATGGTCGTGTGATCGTGGGCAAAACCTGGAGTCTTACGTACAAATTAATGTACCCCAGGAAATCATTTGCAAGCGACAACTTGGCTGCAATTCTAGCCATCTCGCTTGTAGCCGCTGTTTTTCCTAAGGTGTGCCCCGAAGTACTGCAGAACAAAAGGTATAGCGGCGCCCAAGATGCTCAGGCACGCGAGCAGCGTGCATGCCCACTGTGGACCCAGGGTGCGAAACATTGGCACGGCGAAGAGGGGGAATGTGCCGCCTAGGATGTAGCGCAAGATTGCGTTGGACGCCATGGCACTGGCGCTGAAGAGTGGGCCGTATGTGTCGGTGATGAACATCATGCAGGACATGAAGATGAGCATGTTGCCGAAGCCAAAGAAGCCTTCGCCGATTGTGGGCGCGATCCAGTGCACGCGGTACGCTGATGACCAGCCGAAGAGAAAGAGGCCGATGGTAATGCATGGGCCACCGACCATGGCCAATGGCAGACGCTTCTCGGGCACCAGCTTTGAAGTTGCTTGGTCGGGAGGAGGCTGTTTGCGTGCGACAGCTGCCTTGACGCGAGGTAAGTAGTAGAGCTTGCTGAAGCAGACGATGCCAACGGTGGCCACGATGACACCGACTCCCAGTCCAAGGAAGGTGAGTCCCGTCGAGAGGCTATCGAAGCCATACTCCGTCTCGAAAACATAGGGAAACGCAGCGAAGAAGGCGTACAGTAGTCCAAAGTTGAACGCGCTGTAAGTATTGAATGCAGCGATGATAGGTTCCGTAAGTAGCATGTGCATCGGCCTGGTAAGTGTCTTGGACACATACGTGCTTAAAACCTTGGGCCACGACATGTCTTCAGTGGGCAACTTAGGTAGCGGTAGACCACGTTTCTTCGCCCGTTGACGCAACAACACAGGCTTGTACGACTCGAAATAGAACGGCGCCGGAATGATCACTAAGATGATAGCGAAGAAGAGTATCAACCACGACGTCCAGCGCCACCCGCGTGTCTGAGACACAGCAGCGCCGAGCAAAGGCCCTAACGCAGGTCCGAAGAAAGGAGTTGCCACATACAGCGACATAGGCCCCGACCGTTTCTCCGGTGGCCATATGTCACTCAGTGTGCCAGACCCGCTGCTCAGACTCGGCGAAGCAAAGAAGCCCGCGAAGAATCGTAGCACGATCAACGCAGCCATGTTCGGTGCGAACCCGGTGCCCAGAATGAACAGGGAGAAGATGGGCAGGCTGATGAAGATGACCGAGCGCCTGCCGAAGGTCTCGCTCAAAGGAGCTGCGAAGGGGCCACCGGCAGCGAGACCAAGCTGGTAGATGGAGAACGCGAAGGTCGCTAGGGTTGGCGTGGAGCCGAACTCTTCACCTATGAGCTCGAGACCCGGCGTGATGACTGATGAGGCGAATGTGCCGATAAAAGCGATACCGGCTATCGTGTATGTGTGGAACCACTTCCTGGCTAGAGACCAATTGTGTGGATTCAGAGGGTCTTCCGCATTGTCCCAATCGAGCGCTTCAGGTCGGTCTTGCGAGGACGCAGTCGTTGTGGGAGGCGGTGGATTCGAAGGTATGGCTTTCTCTGGATCTGTATTTCGCTGCTGTTCTGCGTGGGCGAGATTTTGTTCGCCCTCAGTGGATGGTCTTGTCTTCGTTGAGTCTCTATCAGAGTCTTTGTCGGATTCTACGAGACTGTGTGGTTTTGTAGCTGCTGCTGTCGAACTCGACCAGCGCTTCGTTTGGGGAGCTCCATTTTGCTGAGCCATAGTGTATCCTGGGTAAGTGCGGCGATAGAACTATTCAAACAGAGCGACGTCTTCTCCATACTTGTCCTTCATATCATGACCCGCCATATCGTTCGTTGAACACACCGCTGCGACAATCTCCTGTCATGACGAAACTCACCCACAGCTTTTTGGGGCTAATCGTCCTGCCAGAGCTTTTCATCGGAAGCACCCGCCAGCGATGTGCCATCATTCGTCGATTTACGATCACTTCGATGGAGATCTGAAAACCTAGCTCAGATCTTGCGCGCTGAACTTGCTGATCAGCCTCAGATCGTGGGTCGGTGATTCACTGGCGTGGCACTAGGAGTGTATTTTGCAGATAGTGGATCTTACAGCACCAATGACAGCAGTCATTTCGTCCAGGATGACGGCAGTCCATGATTTGCAGCGCCTCAACACCAAAGATGTTCTCTTGTCGACCAAGTGAGCAGAAATTGACGAATCATCTTTCTTGTGGTTGCAAGAAGCATGTGATACATCGATCCAAATACACACGTGGTCCCACGTGCTCCTTGCACATACTCGATCTTCTAAATCGATTGTTCTTCTCAAAAAGGAGAGGTACAGGACTATATAACTCGCTGCACATACATATTCCTGGTGGGTCGAAGATGCGATATGAAGACATGCATTCACCATCGTATTTAGGCAGCAGAAAGATAGGAGTGTTGACGGTCAAAGGCGTGATGAGTGACTTGGAAACCTGCGCTCAACTATGAAGGTTCAATCTGGCCGTCTCGTTCCCATCAAGGCACATGAAATGGAAGTCGGGGCCAGACAAATCTGGTCTGTTCCCCTGTCT
>Ga0265798_10007654_pt1 | contig 13933 bp, 11 predicted proteins | sample P3T30metagenome_FD_192430 | JGI IMG/M metagenome (GOLD analysis project Ga0265798, IMG submission 192430) | Plant litter microbial communities from East Loma Ridge, Irvine, California - P3 T30 | ecosystem: Environmental > Terrestrial > Plant litter > Unclassified | place: USA: California...
CGCTCGCTATCGCCGGCGGCCGAGAGTTATATCAATTTCCTCTTTGGATATGTAAAACGGTCGCAACGCTGATGCCGCGTGCCGCGCTACAATGAAAAGCATCTTCCTCCTGCACTGTTCTCACGATGTCCCACAATACAATCGCGATCAACCAGCGGATGAGCAAGTTCAACAGCCACAAGCGCGTCTGGCTGTTCGGCTACGGTTCGCTGATCTTCAAGGCCGACTTCCCTTTCCTTGACCGTCGCCCGGCCCATATCGGCGGCTGGTCGCGCCGCTTCTGGCAAGGCTCGCATGACCACCGCGGCACCGAGACGGCGCCAGGGCGCGTCGTGACCCTGGTGCCGGACGCCGGCGCGAACTGCCACGGCATGGCCTACCTGGTAACACCCGAAGAATTCGCCCACCTCGACCACCGCGAAAAGAACGGCTACCTGCGGCTGGCGACCACGATGCATTTCGACGATGGCAGCAGCGACGAAGGCATTGTCTATATCGCCACGCACGAGAACGAAGCCTATCTTGGCCCGGCCGACGAGCGCGATATCGCACGCCAGATCGCCTCGGCACGCGGCCCGAGCGGTCCGAACAGCGAATACCTGCTGGGGCTGGCGCAAGCGCTACGCGAACTGGGCAAGCCGGATCCGCATGTGTTCGCGCTCGAGCGGCACCTGGCCGATTTTGGCGTGATGCCGCTGCCCGCCTGACCGTACGACCAGCTGGGCCATCAATCCAGCGCCCGCTGGCGCGACTCGGTATCGACGCACAGGATCGCGACCGCTCCCACCAGCAGGAGGCTCGACAGTATCACCAGCGCCAGCGTGAAGTGGGTCGCCATCACCGGCGCGATGATTGCCGGCGCGAACAGCCCGCCGAAACGGGCGACGGCGCCGGCGAGCCCCATCCCACTGGCGCGCAGCCGGGTCGGATAGACCTCGGGCGTGAACGCATACAGGGCGCCCCAGGTGCCGAGCAGCGCAAAACTCATCAGCAATGTCGAGCCCACCACCAGCGCGGTCGAGCTGCCCAGGCTGTAGCCCAGACAGCCTACGCTGCTTAGTAACAGGAATCCGACCAGCGTCGGCTTGCGTCCCCAACGCTCGACACCATAGGCAGCCAGCGCGAAACCGGGCAACTGGACCAGCGCCAGCACGATCAGGAACTCCTGGCCGCGCATGAAGCCAAAGCCTTCGGCGGCCAGCCTGATCGGCAGATACACGAACACGCCGTAATACGCGATCGAGATCAGTCCCCAGGCGATGAAGAGCGCGATGCTGCGGCGGCGCAGGCCGTCCCTGAACAGGGACAACAGCGAAGTCTGTTGCCTGCGCTCGGGCTGCAGTGGCGGAATCTCGACATCGCGGCCATTGGTTTTGGCCACCCGCGCGAGTACGGCGCGCGCTTCGTCGGATTTGCCGCTGCGGTGCAGGTACATCGGTGACTCGGGAATGTAGAAGCGCAGGACCACGCCGACTAAGGCCGGCAGGCCGGTGACGAAGAAGATCACGCGCCAGGCATCGTCGCCCCACCCCACCGCCCACAGCGCCAGCACGGCCAGGCAGATGGTGCCCAACGCCCAAAACGATTCGAGCAGCACCAGCCAGCGGCCGCGACGGTCACTGGGCAGGAATTCGGCCATCATCGTGTAGTCGACCGGCAGGGTCGCGCCGACGCCGATGCCGGTCATGAAGCGCAGCACCAATAGCCAGGTGAAATCGGGCGCAAACGCGGATGCCACGCCAAAGCAGGCATCGATCACCACCGCCATCATCAATACCGGACGGCGGCCGATGCGGTCGGCCAGGCGGCCGAACACGAAGGCGCCGATCAGCATGCCGACGAAGAACAGCGTACCTGTCTGCAGTGCCTGCGGCATGCTCAGGCCAAAGGTCTTGGCGATCGATGGCGCGCTGAAGCCGATCGACAGCACCTGCATGGCGTCGGCCAGCCAGACCAGGCCGAAGATCAGGAAGATGCGGTACTGAAATTTGCCGACGCCGGCCGCTTGCAGGCCATGTTCCACTGACACTGCGGAACCGCCCAGTCCGAGGTTGGCTGGCTGTCCGCTCTGCGCTGCAGGAATTGAAGTGGGCATAGGATGTACAAGAAAGCAATAGATTGCATTGTACGCCGGAGTCCTTAGCCCACGTGCGTCGGGGTGCCGGTCAGTATCGCTTCCTAGAATAAATCCAGCTGCGCCGCACCTTTTGCATCGCGTTTCAGGGTTTGCGGCACTACCAGCGGCCGCCTGAACTGCGAACCATCGAGCCGGCCGAAGCGCCCGCGCAAATCCGAGAACCCCAGCCGCTCGGATGCCTTCTCAAAGCGCTGCCGGATCAGGTCGGCCCACACGCCTTCGCCCTTCATGCGGGTCGAAAAATCGGCATCGTAATCCTTACCCCCGCGCATCTCGCGGATCCGGTTCATCACCCGCTGCGCGCGATCGGGGAAATGCTCTTGCAGCCATTCCTGGAACAAGGGATTGACCTCGTGCGGCAGGCGCAGCACCGTGTAGTGCGCGCCGACCGCGCCGGCATCGCGCGCCGCTTCCAGGATGCGCTCGATCTCGGGCTCGGTCACAAAGGGGATGATCGGCGCCACGCTCACGCTCACCGGGATGCCGGCCTCGGTGAGCGTACGGATGGTGCGCAGCCGCCGCATCGGCGCCGCCGCGCGCGGCTCCAGGGTGCGCGAAATCTCGGCGTCGAGCGTGGTGAGCGTGATAGCCGCGCACGCCAGGCCCTTGGCGGCCATCGGCGCCAGGATGTCGATATCGCGCTCGATCAGCGAGGACTTGGTGATCAGGCCGGCCGGATGGCGGCATTCGGACAGTACCTCAAGCACGGCGCGGGTCAGCTTGCGCTCGCGCTCGCACGGCTGATAGGCATCGGTGTTGACGCCGATGGCGATGTGCTCGGGCACGTAACCGGGCTTCGCCAGCTCGCGCCGCAGCAGCTCGGGCGCATTGACCTTGGCGAACAGGCGGCTCTCGAAATCGAGGCCTGGCGACAGGCCAAGATAACTGTGCGTCGGTCGTGCGAAGCAATAGATGCAGCCGTGCTCGCAACCGCGGTAAGGATTGAGCGAAACACTGAACGGAATATCTGGCGAGGTATTGCGCGACAGGATGCTCTTGGCGATTTCGTCGGTGACCACGGTCTTGAACGCCGCCGCTTCACTGTCGTCGATCGCCCATCCGTCATCAAAGCGCTCGCGGCCGTTGACTTCGTACCGGCCTTGCAAATTCGACACTGCGCCACGTCCCTTGCGCGCAAGGGGCGACAGAGACGGCGCAGGCACGGCATACCCGTCGTCAAACCGTTCGCGCTGGATAGGAAGATCGATAGCGGCCATGGCTCGGCTCCAATACTGTATGTTTATACAGTATATTACGCCGTCACCCGCCAGAACTCAAGCGCGTACGTACGACGCCTGTTGCGAAACAAACCCATCGAAGGCTTCCAGCAGCGGCCGATAACGTTCGCCATCCCCTTCCAGCTGGCCCAGCGCCTGCGCCGCCGCTTCCAGGCTCGACAGCTGGTGCGGCGCATGCGCCTTGCGGATCCGGTAGTTCGACGGCGCCACATCAAGCAGCGCCAGCCGTGGCAACTGTTGCAGCGCCGGGTTCAGGTACAGCATCTTGCGGCTCTTGCGCCAGGTGGCATCGAGCAGCACCAGCCGCACCCGATCCGCAGGCAAGGCGGCATATGGCGGCGGCGCCGGCAGGTTCTGGTCGCCCGCAGACTCGGGATACAACAGCAGCGGCACCCGCCCGTCTGCCTGCAGCAAGCCGTCCAGTTCAACAGGATCGAAGGTTTCGCCCACGGCGAGCACGCTGCCGGCCACGCTCAGGTGCAGCAACCGCGCGCTGTTCTTGGCATTACCGACCTCCAGCGGATGCTGCAGCACCAGCAAGCGGGCCTGCGCCTCGACCCGCACGATCCAGCCGCAAATACAGGCCGACTGCGCGCGCAGGCACACCTCACATACCGCGCGCTTCATGGCGCCGGCGTCCACCCACCGCCCAGCGCGCGGTACAGGTCGACATGGGCCGCCAGCAGGCTGGCGCGCAGTTGCAGTGCGTTCAGGTCGGCATTGAAGGCCGTGCGCTGGGCGTCGAGCTCCTCGAGATAGGAAGCATAGCCATTGCGATAGCGGTTCCCCGCCACCCGCAGCACCTCGTTCGCCGCCACCCTCCTGGCCTCGGCCTCGACCAGTTGCCGCTGCAGTCCCTCGATCGAGGCCAGCGCATTCTCGGTCTCGGCGAACGCCGTGCGCACCACCGACTCATAGGTAAACACGGCCCGGTCGCGCACCGTGCCCGCGATCTCGGCCTGGGCCCGAAGCCGCCCCGCATCGAACAGCGGCGCCAGCACGCTGCCGCCAATGCTCCACAACTCGGTGGGCGAGCGCAGCAACTGCGACAGGCTATGCCCTTGCGCCCCAAGCGAGGCCGTGAGGCGGATCGACGGCAGCAATGCATCGCGCGCCACCGCCAGGCTGGCGTCGCTGGCCGCCACCAGCCGTTCGGCCTGGGCGATGTCGGGCCGCCGGCGCAGCAGTTCGGACGGCAACCCCGGCGCCGGCCGTGGCTCGCGCAAGGCCATCAGCTCGGCGCCGCGCGCTACCGCGCCGGGGCTGGCGCCGAGCAGCACGTTCAGCGCCTGCTCCTGCAGCGCGATCTGGCGTTCCAGCTGGGGGACGGTGGCGGCGGTCGCGTGCAGCTCGGCCTCGGCCTGCGACATCTCCAGGCGCGAGCTGTAGCCGACCTCGAACTGGTGGCGCGCGAGTTCATAAGATCGCTGGCGCGATTCCAGGGTCGCGCGCGCCAGCGCCAGCTGGGCGTCCAGGCCGAGCAGGTTCAGGTAGCTCGACGCGGTGTTCGCGGCCACCGCCAGTGCGGCCGCTTCCAGCGCCGCCTCCTGCGACAGCGACTCGAAACGCGCCGCTTCCACGCTGCCGGCCACGCGCCCGAACAGGTCCACCTCGTAGCTGGCCTGCACCGCGCCGACGATCGAGGTGGTCTCGACCGGTTCGCCGAACGGGCCGATGGCGCGTCCACGCGTCGGCCCCAGCGACAGGTTCAATGCCGGCAGGCGCGCGCTGTCGGCGATCCGCACCCGCGCCTGGAATTCCTGCAAACGCGAGCTGGCAATCCTGAGGTCGCCGTTATTGTCGAGTGCGCGCCGCACCAGCGAGTCGAGCACCGGGTCGCCAAAGGCGCGCCACCAGTCGCGATCGACCGCAACGCTGCCTTCGCTCGCCGTGCGCCACGCCGGCGGGACGCTCAGGGAAGGCGACGGCGCCGGCTGCGGCACCATCGCGCACGCCGACAGCAGCAAGGGCAACGCCGCGAGAACAAGACCACGCCGCCTCACCGCGCGGCTCCAGCGGACGCCGTATCGATCGTGGTTACCACCGACATGCCCGGCCGCAGCCGCTGCGCCAGCGGCTGATCCGCATCGATGCTGATCCGCACCGGAATGCGCTGGGCGATCTTGACGAAATTGCCGGTGGCGTTATCGGGGGCGATCACCGAGAACTCGGAACCGGTGGCCGGCGCGATGCGCTCGACATGCCCCCGCAGCCGGGCATTGTTCAAGGCGTCGACGGTAAACGTGACCGGCTGGCCAACGGCCACATTGGCCATCTGCGTCTCCTTCATGTTCGCGATGATCCACATCGTGTTCGGCACCAGCGCCGTCAACTGGGCGCCCGCGTTCACAAAAGCGCCCTGGCGCACCGTCACCTGCCCCAGCTGGCCGTCGCGCGGCGCGGTGATGTGGGTATTGGCCATATCGATCTCGGCCAGCTTCACCGCCGCTTCGGCATTGGCGACCGCCGCCTCGAGCGCGGCGCGGTTGACGTCGACCGAGCGCAGGTTCTGGCGCGCGATCTCGAGCGTGGCGCGCGACTGCTCGCGGCCCGCCGTGGCCTGGGCCTGGGTCGCGCGCGCGGCGTCGAGTTCGCGGGTCGACAGCGAGCCGTCGGCTGCCAGTTCCTCGACCCGGCGCAGGTCGGACTGCGCGCGCCGGGCCTGCGCCTCGTTCGATGCCAGCAGCGCCTGGTTCTGGGCGATCGTGGCGCGTGCGCTCGACTGGCTCTGGGCGAAATTGCTAAGCGCCGCCTGGCGGTTGGCCAGCTCGGCGCGCGCCTGCGCCAGCCGTTGGGTCGGGATGCGCTCGTCGATGCGCATCAGGAGTTCGCCCTTTTTCACCTGCTGGAAATCCTGCACCCGCACCTCGACCACATAGCCGCTCAGTTGCGGGCTGATGATCGTTACCTGGCCGCGCACCAGCGCGTTCTCGGTGCTTTGCAGGGCGCTGCGAAACGGCGGCAAATTCCAGGCATACAGCACGATCAACACGCCGGCGATGGCGATGGCGCTGAAAACGAGTGCACTCAGCAGGATGCGGCGCGAGCGATTGGGGACGGTCGATGGTTCTGGCATATCAGTCGGTCACAGGGTCGGGTGTTGGTGGGGTGCCTGGCGTTGGCACGGGCGCCGGCGCGGCCTTCACGGCCGGGAAGTAGTGCAGCCACACGGCATGCAGGAAGATCCAGGTCGCGCTGGCGGCGGCCAGCATGGCCAGCACCAGGAACACATCGTTATAGGCCAGGATATTGGCTTCACGCGTGGCCACGCTCGACAGCGATTGCAGGCTTTGCCTGGTGGCCGCTGCAGGATCGGCCAGCAGCCGGCCAGCCGCCGCAGCGCCCGACTGGATGCGGCTCGCCACCAGCGGGTCGAGGCTGCTCAAGCCTTCGACAATCAGCGAGGAATGGTATTTTTCGCGCATCACCTGGAAGGTGCCGACCAGGCTCGAACCGAGCAGGCTGCCCAGGTTCTGCGTCAGGCCGAACAGCACCGAAAAGCTGATCAGGTTGTGTGGATTGGGGATCACCGCGCCGAGCAGTGAAATCACCAGTGGCCCCAGGAACAAGGTGCCGCCAAAGGCAAGCAGACTCTGGCTCAGGTACATCTGCTCGGGCCGGGTCTGGTTGCTGGCATGGGCGTCGATCCAGGCGCCCAGCGCCATGCACAGCAGCGCGATTACCTGCGGCGCCACCAGGTGATTGACATTGACGGTCAGCGCCGACACCGCGATCCCGGCCACCGTGGCGGCCAGCACGATCGCGTACAGGGTCTGCAACTGGTCATTGTCCAGGCCCACCGCGCGTAAAAAGCCCACCGCGCCCACGCTCTGCTCGGACAGCACGATGCGCACCAGCAGCATCGACAGCGCCAGGCGCATGATATTGCCGCTGGCGATCCAGCGCAGGTTCAATAGAGGATTGGCGCGGTTGTGCTCGACGCACAGCGCCGCCGCCAGCAGCACGATCGCGCAGGCCAGCGCGACCCCGATCCAGTCGCGCTCGAACCACCATTCCACACGCCCGAAACTGATCGCCGCGCACAGCAGCGCCATGCCCGGCGCGAACAGGGCGAAGGTGACGAAGTCGGTGGGCCGGAAGGCCTTGATATGGTCGCCCGGCGGCAACTTGAGCAGCAGCACGGCGCCGAGCGACACCAGGGCCAGGCCCAGCTCGAACAGATACAGCCCGCGCCATTCGGCGATCTGCAGCAGGTCGTTGGAAAAGATGTAGGCCAGCGGCAGCGCCAGCTGGGCCGCGCCGAGCGCCAGCGCCACCCCGCGCAGGCGCCACTCCTTCTTGAAGCCCTGCAGCACGTAGTACAGGCCCAGCGGAGAGACCGCCGCCGCCAGCATGCCGTGCGCGGCGCGCACCGCGATCGCCGAGGCGAGGTCGTTGACGAACAGGTGGGCGAAGGTCACCAGCGCATACAGCACCAGGAAGATCTCGGTGAACAGGCGCAGGCCGAACTGCTGGCGAAATTTCACCAGCAGCAGGTTCATCGAGGCGTTGGCCATCACATAGGCGGCCGGCAGCCAGGTGGTTTCGGTCGAATACGCACCCAGCACGCCCTGCAGGTGGACCAGGTTGACGGTCACCAGCGCATTGCCGAGACCGCCGGTGATGGTGATCAGCACGCCCACGAACAGGTAGGCAAAGCGCAGCGGGGTCGGGTGGGCTGGCGTGGACGGCGAGCCGGGCATCATCGGCTTTTCGTCGGGTGCCCACTCGCGCGGCGCGTACTTGCTCATCCGTCATTTCCCCTGCAACTCTCAGGGGGGCGATGATACTCCTTCGACAAAAAACGCGTCGGATGTCACTTTCACCACACGCAAAAATATAGGTGTGGATTTGGTCAACCGGATATTGCTCTGAAGATTTACTCGACCTAGACTTGGTTTATTCCTTGCGGAAATTGTTCCGTATTGAAAGTTTGACCAGAGTCGTCCATGTCGAGAACACTGTCTTTCCGTACCCTGATCTCCGCTTCGATTGCCGCGCTGGCCATGCTGCCCGCCGTGGCGCATCTGCAGGAACTGCCGGCCGCCTCCGCAACTGTGGCCCAGCTCGATTACCGCATGAACGAGCACATCGTCCAGGTCCCGGCCGGCGATGGCGACGTCACGCTCGAGACCACCGTGTTCCAGCCCAACGGCGCCGGCCCCTTCCCCCTGATCGTGATCAACCATGGCAAGGATGCCGGCCGTCCCAGCCTGCAGTCGCGCGACCGCTTTTATTACATGGCCAGCGCTTTTGTGAAGCGCGGCTATGCGGTAATGGTGCCGATGCGCCAGGGCTTTTCCAATTCTGGCGGGCGCTACCGCGACCATGGCTGTGACATGACGGCCAATGGCTACACCCAGGCCGAAGACATTCGCGCCACCCTCGACTACGCACGCCAGCAGCCGTGGGTCGATGGCGAGCGCATGGTGGTGGCCGGCCAGTCGTATGGCGGCCTGGCCGCGATCGCCCTCGGCACCCAGGCGCTGCCCGGCGTGCGCGGCCTGATCAATTTCGCCGGCGGCTTGCGCGACGACAGCGACCGCTGCGCCTGGCGTTCGCAACTGGTGTCGGCCTTCGCCGAATACGGCGCCAAGTCGAAGGTGCCGAGCCTGTGGATGTATGGCCAGAACGATTCGCTGTTCGGCCCTGAACTGGCGGGACGCATGCACGCGTCCTACGTCGAGGCCGGCGGTCGCGGCCGCCTGGTCGAGTTCCCGTCGTTCAAGCGCGATGCGCACGGCATGCTGGCCAGCCGCGACGGCGAAAAAGTGTGGCTGCCGGATACGGAACAATTCCTGAAAGAGATCGGCATGCCGACCGCGATCGTGGTCGACGTCCCGGCCCCGCCGAGCCCGGCGCGCACCGATTTCGCCCAGGTCGACGATGTCGAGGCCGTGCCCTTCCTGTCCGAACACGGCCGCCGCGCTTACCGCGAATATCTGACCAAGATGACACCGCGCGCCTTCGCCGTGTCGGCCAGCGGCGGCTGGACCTGGGCCGAGGAAGGTGAAGACCCGGACGGCCGCGCGCTGGCCACCTGCTCGGCCAAGAGCAAGGACCCGTGCCGCCTGTACTCGGTCGACGACTACGTGGTGTGGAACGACGCCCGCCTGGACCAGGCCGAGAAGGCCGCCGTCACTGCGTCCAGCACGCCGGTGCCGGGCGCTACGCCGGCGACGGCGGTCAGTTCGGACCGTACTACTTCGGTCGGCAGCACCACGGCGCGCTGAGCGCCGCCGGTATCACAACGTGAAATATGACACGCCGCTGTCAAGCGGCGTGCGCATGTTTCCTCTAGCTAAGTTGGTTTTGCTGCACTGCGGGACGACTTAGCGCAAACCCGAGACCCGTCCGACCTCCGACAATGTGCATGACGCCTTTACCGGAGGAGCCCGATGGTCCGCTTGATTCACGCCTGCGCCGCCATGCTGGTCGCGCTTGGCCTGTTCGCCGCGCCTGCCTGCAGCGCGGCCAATAATTATCCCGTCATCCTGGTCCATGGCTTCCTCGGCTTCGGCCCCGAGGAATTCCAGCACAGCGGCTTCAATTACTGGGGTGGCTACGGCGACATCGCGTCGCAGATGCAGATCTATCGCGGGCCGCGCGCCGTGTTCGCCGCGGCGGTCGGCCCGATCTCGTCGAACTGGGATCGCGCGGCCGACCTGTATGCCCAGATCAAGGGCGGTTGCGTCGACTATGGCAAGGCGCATGTGCGCGACCACGGCTTGCCGGGCCAGGTCCAGAAGCCGCCCGGCAAATGCTGGGCCGCCGATCCGCGCAACAATCCGCAGGATTATCCGCTGGCGCTGTACCCGGCCTGGGACCGCGACCACCCGATCCACCTGATCGGCCATAGCCAGGGCGGCACCACGATCCGGGCGCTGATCGAACTGCTCGAACACGGCTCGCGCGCCGACGAAGGCGATGGCGAGCTGTTCAAGGGCGGCAAGGTCGGCTGGATCCGCAGCGTGACCACGATCTCGGCGCCCCACAATGGCACCACGCTCACCGACGCCGTGTTCAACGTCCTGCCGGGCCTGCGCCTGCCGCTGCGCGACCTGCTCGGCCACCGGGTCGCCGGCTGGGAACTGGCGCCGGATGGCGCGCGCGAATTCAACCTGTGGGCGCGCACCTCGCCGCACATCTATTATTTTTCGGTCGGCACGGTGGCCACCGAAGGCGGCGCCTGGTGCTGCAACGGCACCGACCGCACGGTCGCCCCGGTGCAGACCACGCTGTTCCAGTATGCGCGCGCCGACATGATCCCCTATTTCAAATCCTACGCCGGAGAATGGATCGTGCCCTCGGCAGCGCAGCGCGGGATGGGCAGCTATACCATCGACCTGCCCAACCGGGTGCGCATCGACAACGACTGGTTCTCGAACGACGGCGTGGTCAACACGATCAGCATGCGCTCACCCAACGGCCATCCGGCCCGCGACTACGATGGCCAGGCCGTGAGCGGCGCCTGGAACTTCCTGGGCAACTACAAGGGCTATGACCACTTCGACATCCTGAACTGGCCCAACAGCGGGCCGTCGGCCAACAAGCTCTATGAGCAGATCAGCGACATCATCTTTGCGCTGTGAGGCTGTCGACGCGCACGATCTGCAGCCGGTCCGGCTGGTCCACCAGCATGCACAGCTTGCCGCTGCGCTTGCAGTGGTCCTGCACCCGCCAGTAATCGTTGTGGCTCAGGCAGCCGGTCTGGCAGATCACCAGGTCGGCTTCGTGCAGGCTGGCTTCGAGTTCGCGTGGCAGAGCGTCGGCTGGCCGCGCGGCGTATTCGGCCAGCTCGCGCCGGTGCAAATGGCGTGTCAGTTCATGCAGCCGCGCCTGCAATGCCTCGACCTGGCGCCCCATGGCGGCGCGCCGCTTGAGCCCCGGCGCCGCTTCTTCAAGCGCGGCGCGGTCTTCGCGTTCCCAGGCCAGCGCGGTGAGGCTGCGCAGCGCCGCCGCGCGCGAACGCATCAATTCCGCATCGAGCTGGCGCAGGCGCTCGGCCTGCTCGCGCAGCAGGAGCGTGCAGCGCGCCTGGACTTGGGCATGGGCCCGCAGCAGCGCGCCATGCTCGCATAGCAGTCGTTCGACGTCCTGTTCGGCCAGCATCGGCAGCTCCTTCCTGGAATCCTGGCGCACAGCGCGCCACAAGCTCCATTCTAAATGAGAGTTATTCTCATTTCAACGAAGACCCTTCACCAACCATGGGTCAGGCTCAGGATCGCCGTGTGCCGTTCGCCGAACACACAGCCATCGGCATCGTTATCGGCTCCGCTTTCGCGCCGGACGAATTGGCCGCCAACCATCACCGCATCAGCGGCAGAGCCGCCAACCCTGCGGGGGCGTCAATGCGCGCTGCGCAGGCTGCGCGCGAGGTCCGACAGCCGGTATGGCTTGCTCACGAACGCGAACTCGCCCAGCCGCTTGCGGTCGAGCTTGAGTGCCGGCTGCGGATAGCCCGAGGCCAGCAGCACTTTCACCTTCGGATAATGGCTACGCGCGTATGCCGCCAGCTCGATGCCGTTCATCCCGTTCGGCATCACCACATCGGTGAACAGGATGTCGACGTCGCGGCTGGCCAGCAGGTTCAGGGCGTCGTTGCCGCTGGCCGCGGTCATCACCTCGTAACCCATGCTCAGGAACAGCGAGGACGCGACGTCCAGCAGGTCGGGTTCGTCCTCGACGATCAGCACGGTCTCGCTCTTGACTTCTTCCATGTCGTGAGCGTGCGAGATCACGACCGGCAGCCAGATGACGATGCTGGTGCCCTCGTCCGGCACGCTCTCGATATCGACCTCGCCGCCCGACTGCTTGATGAAGCCATACACCTGCGACAGCCCAAGGCCGGTACCTTTGCCCACTTCCTTGGTGGTGAAGAAGGGCTCGAAGGCGCGCGCGATGGTCTCGGGCGCCATGCCGGTGCCGGTATCGCTCACGCTCAGGCGCACATAGTCGCCGGGCGCCAGCGCCAGGTGCTCGCCCGCCGCTAGCGCCACATTGGCCGTCTCGACCACGATCCGGCCGCCACCAGGCATGGCGTCGCGCGCATTTACCACCAGGTTCAGCACCGCCGATTCGAGGCGCGCGGCGTCGATCACGGCGTTGGGCGCCTTGGCCTCGAGCTTGAGCACGAAGTCGATCGACGAATTGGCGGCGCGCCGCAGCACCGATTCGAAGCCGCTGATGACGCGGTTGACGTTGCGCGTCTCGGGTTCCAGCGGCTGCTGGCGCGCGAAGGCCAGCAATTGCTGGGTGAGCGTGGCGCCACGGTCGATCGCGCGCCGCATGCTGTCGAGCGTCTTGGCGTCGCCGCCCGGGGTTCGCTGCATGCTCAGCAACTCGAGGCCGCTCGAGATCACCGACAGCAGGTTGTTGAAGTCGTGCGCAATGCCGCCGGTAAGCTGGCCGATCGATTCCATCTTCTGGGCCTGGAACAGCGCCGCCTGGGCTTTGTCCAGCGCCTCGGCCGCCGCCTTCTTCTCGGTCAGGTCGCGCGTGACCTTGGCATAGCCCAGCAGCCGCCCTTCTTCGTCGCGGATGGCGTCGATCACGACATTGGCCCAGAACCGGGTGCCGTCCTTGCGCACGCGCCAGCCCTCGGCTTCGTAGCGGCCGACGTCGCCGGCGGTGGTCAGCGCGCGCGCCGGCAGGCCGCGCAGGCGGTCTTCGTCGGTATAGAAGCGCGAGAAATGGTGGCCGACGATGTCGTCGTAGCTGTAGCCCTTGATGCGCTCGGCGCCCGAGTTCCAGTTCGAAACCACGCCCTCGGGCGAGAGCATGTAGATCGCGTAGTCGGTCACGCCCTGCACCAGCAGGCGGAAGCGCTGCTCGCTGTCGCGCAGCTTATCCTCGGCGTGCTTCTTCTCGGTAACGTCGCGGGTGATCTTGGCGAAGCCGATCAGGGTGCCGCTATCGTCGCGGATCGGGTCGATCACCACGTGGGCCCAGAAGCGGCCGCCGTCCTTGCGCACGCGCCAGCCTTCGGACTCGTAGCGGCCGTGTTCGAGCGCTCGCGCCAGCGCCTGCGCCGGCAGGCCACTGGCTCGGTCTTCGGTCGTGTAGAAACGGGAGAAATGCTGGTGCAGGATCTCATGCTCGAGATAGCCCTTGAAGCGCTGGGCGCCGGCATTCCAGCTGCTGACGTAACCCTGCGGGTCGAGCATGTAGATCGCGTAATCGCTGATCCCCGTAATCAGGTATTGAAAGCGCTGTTCGTCGGTCAGCGTTTGCTTGACGGGTAGAGAGGTGTCCATATTGGTGGTGCGGCTTCCTGTCTGCTGGGCCGATAAAGTTGCCTATCATACCTCTGCTTTGGCGCGATATACCACGCGACGGTGCGTACCTGCGCACCAATGGCCGGGTATGGCATCGTGCCGCCCGGCATGGCGAAAATCTGCAGCCGTTTGACGATGCCGCCATCCAGTGCGTTAAACTTTTCAAGTTACAATAGCGCATGTCCCCTGCTAGTACAACTTGGCTTCATGATCCAGGCAATTTCCGACCAATTCAACCTTAGCGGCTGCGACAAGGAACCGATCCGCATACCCGGCAGCAT
>Ga0265798_10007655_pt1 | contig 13932 bp, 17 predicted proteins | sample P3T30metagenome_FD_192430 | JGI IMG/M metagenome (GOLD analysis project Ga0265798, IMG submission 192430) | Plant litter microbial communities from East Loma Ridge, Irvine, California - P3 T30 | ecosystem: Environmental > Terrestrial > Plant litter > Unclassified | place: USA: California...
ATCTATATAAATTACATCGATACCAAAAGACGCTATGCCGCCCCTCCTCGTCGAGTACGCAGACTACATCGAAGGCGAGACAGAGGAGAAGTACAACGAGTCCGACGACGACGACTTCAACCCCGACGACGCGCCCGCAGAAGAAGCGTCCAGCTCGTCCGACGAAGATGCGACGACCGCAGTACCAGAGCCCCGCAAAGGCAAGCGGAAAGCGCCTGCAGACGAGGAGCTCGACTCGGGCGATGAAGTCACAATAAAAGCTGCACGGAAGCGCAAATCGAAGAAGCAGAAGAAAGGCAAGAAGGACGACGACGACGATGTCATCCTCTCAGACGGCGAAGGCGGCCTCATCAAGACGCGCGCCCAACGCCTCGAAGAAAAAGTCGAGCGCCGTCCCCTCGCCCGCACAGACGGCGCCACGGTCGACGTCGACGCCCTATGGGCCCAAATGACCGCCGCACCACTCGCGCCCATCACCGTCGAAGTAGGCAAACCCTCCGAACCCACACCTGCCTTCCCAACCAAGCCTCCAGCCGAAGAAGAAGACCTCATCCCCATCTCAAAGACTTTCTCCTTCGCAGGCCAAGACACCACCGAGCAAAAGTCCATCCCACGCTCCCATCTCGAAAAGTACACCGCAGACGGCTGGACCCTATCTTCCACCACAAACCCCCCAACCTTAACCGCATCACTAGACAGGCCCAAAGCAAACACATCACGCACACGCCGTCCCCTCCGCCGCCCCTCACGCTTCGACCCCAATCCCTCCGCCTTCGTCCGCGCCCTCGCACCCGAATACCAACTCTCCTGGCCCCGCACCACCACCCTCGCACGCGCACACGAAATGCCCCCGCCAGAACCCACAAACAAGGGCAAAGAGAAGGCTACGAAGCTCAATGTCGTGGACAAGAGTCGCATGGACTGGACGGGCTTCGTGGAAACCGAGGGTATAGCCGAGGAACTGGATACGCATGGCAAGACAAAGGAGGCGTATCTGGGGCGCATGGAGTTTTTGGCGGGCGTGGAGGCGAGGAGGGAGGAGGGGAGGTTGAATTTGAAGGCGAAGGGAGGGGGAGTGAGTGCTGGTGGTGGTGGTGGGAGCGCGGTGTAGATGTGATTATGATACCCAATGCTATTACGTTCAATTGAGATGATGACGGTGGTGGTGGTGGTGTCTGGCCATATGCGAATGCAGCACAATGCGCTCGCGTGAAGAAAGGGTATACTACTCAACTATGCTACGCATTGCAAAAACGAGCGCGAGAAAGAAGTAGGTTACTCAAATGATCAAATCACAAATGACTGCTTTACCAAAAACAATCTCCAAATACATCTCTTTCCCACTCTCATGTATCCCATCCCACATCTCTTCATATCTCATCACCCATCTTCATATCCGAAAAAGTTATAGATCCAGCGAAAGAAAATGCGGTAGTGCTGTTGTTTGAATGGCTTGTGAGTTACTCAGACTGACTCGGGGTGTTCTATTGGTCCTGTCCCAAAAATGCGAAGCGTGCGTAAACGAGTGTAACAGTGGGTTTCGCAAATGCCTTGCAATCGTCGTTGCGCGGCGCCGATGGAAAGAGACCTTCGAGCTGTCAGGGCGCTGGCTAGCTCTGGAACTTCTCTTGTAAGATGGTGCGCGTTCTGCTCCGCATGATTCGGCTGAGCCGGGCTAAATCTATCCAGCATGGCGCTCGACCGCGCTCTCAAAGTCCTCGTCGCCCACATCTCCGTAGTCATCATCTTCGTCCTGCGGCTTGATCTTCTTCCTCGGCTTGGGTTTGAGGTTCGCAAAGATGGGCGCCACTACGTGACGCGTGCCCGGTAGACCTCGTGCTTTCAGTTCGGCGAGTTCTTTTCCAGCCATGTGCCAGACCAGGGAGTACTTCTTTGGATACGTGGTGTAGAAGGCTGAAGCACGGATGGCTTCCCATGTTACGCCATGTGAGGGGCCCAGGTATTGGGTCAGCAAGGGCGCGATGTCTGCCTTCCATCGATTCAGTGTTGATGGCATGAGTGCGGTGAACTGCGCGTAGCAAGTTTCCAGTGCTTTGGTGTATTGCTCCATGGTCATGGCTGGTTTGCCGACGAAGTGGCCGTTCCATTTGTCGCGGACCGCAGCGAAGCCGCTGATGAGATGGTCTAGTTCAGTAGCGACTTGCGAACTGGCAGCACTGCGAAGTCGTAGGTATGGATATCGAAGGTCCTCGTCATCGTCTTCTTCCTTCGGCATCATCGCATTGACCTGCTTCATCGTCTCTATATTGTGCGCGCGGAAGACACCAAAGTACAGGTGATCCAACACATTCTCAGGTCGATACTTGAAGTTGGGCTGGTCGATTTTTCCCGTCTCATTGTCTTTTGCTTTGGTTTTGGCTTTCATCGCCTCTTTGTAGGCAGGATTTCCGGGATTGCCGCATTTCAGGACATACCGAACAAGGTGTTCGAAGTCAGCTTCCGTGAAGCTGTAGGCCTGTTTCGGCGCGTCGACGAGCAGATCATGCACATCGCACAAAGCATCGCTCTTGGGAGAAGAGATCTTGTTCTGCTCATATATGACCTTGTCCAGAAAATTTGTCGCTTTGCCGAGCATTGAAGGCGCGGTTTTGAACTTGAAGACCTCTCTTAGCACATGGTCAATGGTCGATAGGTCTGTCGTATCCATGACTTCGTGCAATTTCCTGGAGTCTGTCTTGATGCCATACTTGGAGGGGTCCAAAGGAGCCATTGGCGCTGGGGCGTTGCGGAACGGTTCCACCAAACAATCTTCCCAGCAGGTCCAGAATATGTCGCCATCGTAGTCTCCACCTTGCAGTTTCCCGGCGAGCGGATATGGTCCGCTTGTGGGAAACACAACCACATCGACCAGGTGAGACAATTCGGGTAAGCATCTCACGCGCACCTTCTGGATATCGGACCGACGACAGGCAGGTTGGCGCGCTAGCAATATTTCAATATCGTTCAGATTGCGATATGAGTCCCCTGTATACCTGTCGGTGAATGGTGTGGAGAAATTGATATGAACTTCGCCTGGATGAAGAAAGCCCAGCGAGTCGGTGACTCCGTACATGAAGGTGGCCTTACCCAAAGGTGCACGCAACTTCTGCTCCATCCACATTTGATAGTTCCGAAGGTGTTTGTCGAGAGCGAACGCCAGATATGGGGAGTGCAGGGGCTGGAGACCGCTACAAAGCAAGTGTTTGATCTTCTCAGACAGTGATAGAGGCAGTGCGGCCTGCCACCTGACTTTACCGTCGTCGTCTGTCGCAGCACTCTCTTTCGTCACCCAGTCGTACAAGGTGGAAGGATCACAGAGCATATTCAAGAGCTCTTTCCTTTCATTATGTAGGCGATCGGTCATGATTTTGGCTATCACGCTCTTTGGCACTCCTCGATCCGCCAGAATTGGAATGAAAGAGATGTGTAAGTCTGTCCGACTGGTCCCGCAGCTATATTTGAGAAGGTTGAACGTCAGTCTGTGCTTGTTGTACGGCCTGTCATCTTCGCGATCCTCCCATGGTGGCTCGAACTTCAATTGGCTCTTCGTGATCTCGATCCAGATATCCAAATCATCGGCCATGCGTGATTGCGGCTCACCGCTGATAATCCACATGCCTTTGGCACCGCCAATTCGACCTTGCATTGCACTTGGAAGAGGATCCTCGGATCTGGAGATCTCTCGATACAGCTTCCAGATTTCCTTGGCTGCACCTACAGACATTCGTGCGCAGCCATCATTCATTACCTGCCGATCCGGTGGCCCATCCCAATGTAATTTTGGGTCATTGAACTCCGTCGCATCTGCCGTACTGTCTGAAAAGATGTCTGGAATGCGCCGGATCTGCGAAGGCTTGAACGTTAGAGTTGGTGTCGTCTTGGAGAGACCCAGATCTAGCCGTGCTAATGCCTTGCAGTAACTTTGATTCCTGTTGTCTTCGAAAGGGACGAACTCATTGAGCATTTGACCGATGGGTATAGGCTCAATGCCGGCCCCCTTCACAGCAAACAAAATCAAACGCATGTCTGCGGTATCGTCTTTGCGAGCATCACCCTTCCTCTTGATTTGCTGCAGGTGGAATATACGCCACGATCGACCGAGAAAAGAGTGCTCCTTGCCGAGCCAGGAATCGAAGTATGTCTCAAAGTCTGGCATGTGATCTGAGTCCAAACATCCGGGCTTCTTAGATCGGAAGGGTGGGACTGTCAGATACAGGAAACGATCTGATCCGAACTGTCGCTGCAACTGACAAGATGTTTCAACTTGGAGGGGCAGCAACTCAAGTTTGAAGACCGTCGTCGGCACTGTTGACGCAACTACCTTGCTGTTGAACACAAGCTTACCCTTGAACGACAATCCCTCAAATGACTTGCGAGCAGCAGTCCATACCGATCGCGGTTCAGGAAGGAAGGGTTTGACGATGCGAGGATCCTGCTGAATTTTTGACCAGAATGAATTCGCATTATGTTGAGCCAGCGTCGGGTCGAGACCACGAAGAATATCTGTCAAAGACATACCGCTACCCTCAGAGATCCGACAACTCATGAACAAGAGGTAGTATGGGATGCAGTGCAGCTCTGCGGGCAGGCACTTAACGAACAAATTGTCTGTGGGCAAGTTCCGGATGTAGTAAGGAATCCGCACGGGGGATTGTTTTTTCGCTGGTGGTGGCGGAGCATTACTCGTTGTACCGTCGAGCAACTGCGGTGCTCCAGGGGCCAGCTTTGAGTGTGCGGGCGATGGCGCAGCTGCCGTTGATGCTTGCAGGGGAGAATTTCTCTGCACGGTTGTTGGCGAGGATAACATGTAGTCAGTGGAAGGCAATGGTGTTGTGGCGACGTTCTCAAGATTGGCCGTGGTCTCCATGAGCTCCAACTCGTCGATGGACCCGCACGTCGACGTGCTTCCCCGTGTACCATCTTGTGAAGAGCCAAAAGTAAGAGTCTCAACTTCGCTTTCCAACCTCGAGGCAATGTGCCTGATGTCCTGCTCATCAAGAGAACCCATTGTAGTTGAGCTAGTCCTCGTCATCTTTGAGTCTCTTTCATTGGCTCCATCGTATGAGGTAAATGAAGTATTCACGGTATCGGCCGTAGTCTGCTGGGAAGATGACACACTAGCATTGAAAGAAGTGTTTGCAGACGTTGTATGCGACATGTATGCTTTGATCGTGGCACTGTGAAACGATCTAGGTGGCGGCATCATGGACTCGTACAGCCTGTTGGACTTCTGGTCGGACTTGGCAGAGGGCTGGTTGTATTCGACAGTCTGTTTCCCTTGCGTGGTTCTCGTCAGCTTTGGTGATGTTGCGTCGTCGTTGGAGCTGTCTGAGGGCCTCTTCCGAGGGTTTGAACTAACGAGAGATGCGCTTGCCTGTTTGCGCCTGGAGGATGGCGTCGGTGATGGTGGGGTCTCAAATGCATTGTCGTCCTCATCTGTCGATGATCCAGGCTCGTCCGCAGTCACGTAGGTAGATTCTTGGTCACTTCGACGATGGAGGAATGTGTTGGGCTTTGTAGTTTGCGGCGCTGAGCGGGATTAGCACTTTCATTCGGGAGCAGTGCTTTGCTTGAGGCGAGCACATGAGCGTGACAATGTAGACTTACTCAATAGACTCTTGGGTGGTTCATTCCTTGGCGTGCTAGTCCTGGACGGTGGTTGCGGAGTCAACGTCTGCGATTTGAGCATGCCATCCAGTAGGTTCAGATGAGCACTGGATGGAAACCCAGGCGCTGCTCTCGCAAAATCCTGAATGACATTGTTCAGAGCCGGCCTCTTCGAATAGAACAGCAACTTGATCTTGTCGTAAGTCCTGTCAACGGCTGTCTTGACGCGAGGCGCGGGGGACCGGATCTGACTACGATCTTTGGGCAAACCTAAGTTCCATTGCTCCTCAAACGAGTTAACGAGTGCATCTAGAGCAGCTCCAGTCCTGAGGTGCTGAGGGGTTTGTGGATGCGGCTGTTGTAGCGCGGGGCCAGTCCGCGTGGTACTATTACCCGTGCGACTTGCAGCATTATTGATCGTCGTCTCTTGAAGCCGCGGCGACCGTCGCATGGTCGCAAACCATACAGCGAATGATTGATTGGGAATCCAAGTGGTGTAAGAATAAAGTAAGGAATGAGTGGGAACCAAGAGAAGAGTGGAAGACGGCGGACAGCTGAGGTTTGTGCCTGACAGCCTGAGGCGCCGTTGCGTAAGTGACGGACTTCAAGCCTGGTAAAGCTCGGACACGTTACGTCGCGTACGCGCCGTCACGAGAGATTAAGTTCAATTATCGCACAAATCGGGTAAGGCGTGTGGGATGTAATTAGGGCCTGGAGAGGACGTAGTGGTACAAAGTCCAGCTCAATGCGTGATGAAGCTATGGAGCTACAAGAAGTGGAATTGGCGGCTGCTGCAGCTAGGCCGACCGAAGAAGGAGCGATATGCGCCGGCATCTGTATCATAAACTCGCATGAGTGTTGCCAAAGTTGGCGTGAAGCGCAAAGAGGAGCTAGGTGGGTGATAGAGCTACACCGAGAGCAAGTGGAAATAAAAGCTGCAAACAATAGGCAGACCAGGGGTAATGTTCGCAACTGTGAATCACAAAGATAGATGAGCACGAGAGGCAGCGGAGCAGCAAGTCGAAGTAAGTCATCTAGATTTCATTCACTTTTCGCACTATGGCGTGATGCATCATGCATGGTATTCGTTAAATCAACCCATAACCCAAATCGACTTCAGACACATCCCAGCGTTCGTTCCCTAGACCTTCATCTCGGTCAGACCGTGCTTCCACACAGTAACGAAGGGCGTGGTGCCGTCCTCGCGATAGTTGAGGAGGATGATCATGCCGTCGGGGTTCATCGACTCGCCGGTGTAGAATTCGTAGTCCTTGAAGTTGCCAATGATCTTCTTGGCGAAGCCCTGGGCCTTGCTCTCGAAGTCCTTGATCTCGGACTCGTCGGCGCCCTTAGCCTTGAGACCCTCCTTGACTGCCTTCATGTAGCCTGCGGCGTGTCAGTGCTGCGTCTGCTATTTGTGCCCGTCATTATACGCACCCTTGAGGTAGGTGAGGTAGCCCTTCTTGTCGAAGCTGGTCTCGTTCAGGCGGAAGGAGTGGACGATGTCGATGACCTGGTCCTGGTTGTCCTCGACGGCCTCCTCGGCCTCCTCGGCGGAAGCATTGCCACCGGTGTCTGCGTGCAGTTAGTGGGAAAAGTTCGTGAGTATGGTGGACCGGAATGCGCACTGAAAGTTTCACCACCGATGGTGATTTTCCGGCAGTCGACCTCGTAGGCGACACCGTCGATCTCCTTGATGTCGTACGAGTCGGAGATGATCTCGTCGTCGGTGATCAGATCCTGTGGGAGATTTTAGCAAGGGAAACTGAAGTTTGAATGGTGGTCTTCGAGATGGAATGCGGGGTATGCGCCCTGCAAGCGGCCGAGGGAGGTGTGGAGCGTACCTTGTAGATAATCATGGTGTCGGTTGTGGATGCGGAGTTTGTGGTGAGAAAGTGTGGGCGGTAGGCTGAGGTCTCGGTGTTGGGCGCAGAGGAGGTTTTGTGCTGGGCGGAATCGTCGACTTGAGGCAGCAAATCTTTAGCGCAGTAGTGGGGTACAAAAGGGTACTGGTTTGGGTGGAATGGAGCTAAGGGGACGCTAATGGACGCTCTGGGCCTGGCTCGGTTTGTGGGCCCGCTCGGAGTTCTGGGCCAAGCACAGGAGGCGAGGCGAATGCGCGAGAGTGGACAACGGCAGGCCGGACGCCGAAGCGGCGAAAAGTGACATGACGCGCTGAGTCTCCGTCTCCTGTCTCGAGCGACAAAGTCTCACTTCACCCTCAAACGACTCCCAATTACACCCATACCTCCCGCTCCGCCCACCTCAGCCTCTCTTTCTGAGCCCGTAACAACAATCCACCGCCTGCACCGTCGCGCCTTCTCCCTAATTTCCCTGATCTGATCGATCCGCGACATCCGATCTTACTCCGCCATTGTCCACGCAACCTGCAGCTTACATAGACTGTTTGCAGCACAGCACTCCATACGCAGCCCCTCAGTTATTGCTGCTCGCTTCTTCACCTCTGCACGCGGTACATACTTAATCGCCATTTTGCGCTGCTCCTGCATCGATTTGCCGCACCATGGCCGGCGCAAACATCACATCCTTCGACCTACCGCCGCTGCCCGAGTACACACTTCGGCCATTGGTACCGCTATCATCATGGGCCTCTGACGCTCTCATTACGGCCGCCGCGCCCGTCATCGGCTACTGGGTCGTCTCATTGATGTTCCACATCATTGATACCTACGACTTCTTCCCACAGTACCGCCTGCACACGCCCGCCGAGGTCCTGAAGCGCAACCACGTGTCGCGCTTCGATGTCTTGCGCGACGTCGTACTCCAGCAGATTGTTCAGGTCGGCGCCTCGTTGCTGCTGGCCGTCTTCGACGAGACACCCACCATGGGCAAGGCTGACTACGATATTGCGTGGTACGCCCAGAAGATCCGCCTTGCTCAGCGCGCGGTTCCTTACATCATGTCAACCATTGGACTCGATCCAACTGGAACAGCCATGAAGTTTGCCGATGCGCGGCCCACACTTGCAGCGGTGGCTATGGGTGGAAAATACCCTGGCCTGTTTCAATCCATCACTGTTGCCGGAGAGCAGACGCTGGCCCCCGCATTTGCATCCTGGGAGCTAGCCACTGCGACATTCATGTACTGGTATGGCATCCCCGCGATCCAATTCGCTGCTGCTATCATCATTATGGATGCATGGGAGTACATGGTCCACCGCACCATGCACTTGAACAAGTGGCTCTATGGTGAGTTCCATCAACCGCAAATACCTGTATATACATCTAATCTTCCCAGTCACCTTCCACTCGCGCCACCACCGCCTTTACGTGCCGTACGCCTACGGTGCTCTTTACAACCACCCTCTCGAGGGCTTCGTCATGGACACCCTTGGTGCTGGAATCTCGTACCTCCTCACAGGCATGACCATGCGACAGTCGATATGGTTCTTCACTGGTTCGACTGTCAAGACTGTCCTTGACCACGGCGGCTACGCCTTCCCGTGGGACCCAGTCCACTGGATCTTTCCCAACAATGCCGCTTACCACGACATCCACCACCAAAGCTGGGGCATCAAGACCAACTTCTCACAGCCGTTCTTCATTTACCTCGATCGACTGGGCGGAACAATGTACAAGGGCAATGCGCAGGAGAAGTACGAGCGGGCTCGTCGCACTGCGCAGCAAAAGCTGGAACAAGGGAAGGAGAACGACGCCAAGGTCGCAGATGCTGCCAGTCCTGTTCCAGTGGTCGAGGAAGCTGTGCGACCACAAGTCGTTTCGACACCACGCATGGCACGTAAGAAGGCCACCAGCATATCATCACCAGCAGGCAACTTCAAAGACCTCACAAATATGGTCAACTCAAATCTACATGGCCGGAGAGCGAACGTCCTAGGCATGGACTCGTCACATTAGATTCCTTTTTTCAATTGCATTGTTTCCTTTGTTCATGTAAACACCACGCGTCTGGGAGAAGTAATGTATAGTCGGTGTACAAATCTAGGAAGACCCGGCACATTCGCTTCATTGTCATGTATTACTTTCTTGGTTCCTTCTGGAGGTACCAACTCTTAGGCTGGCTGGTCAAGTCCACTCCATTCGCTCATGTATTGTACGACGGGCGTTATCGGGCGAGGTCTGGATGCGACACAATCACAATGCCCGAATACTAAAATCCATGTCTCCGTTGTGCCCCAAGCAAGCTCACTTCTCAGTAGCGTACAATGTCGGGAGTCGCGACCAACAAAGATGCTTACACACTCTGCTTACCAGGCCCCAACATAAACAATCTTTACCGGATGGTCATAGGTGCGTCACTACTGCGGATCTCACAGTACAATGTTTCTTGTCCCCAACTTCGAACGGCACTGTTCGCATTCGACTGGAAGCTCCATCACAATGCCATTCTCTCTTTGGCACATCCGCGTTGTGCATACACAAGGTCTACAACAGCTTTGGCTTTTATGTATATATATATGGCCTTGGCCGTGCTTTACCATGTCGGAACACAAGCCGGATCGCAGAGCACACTCTGACTGTGATCTTCTCTAGACAACACCGCATCGAGCCACGCCTATCTTCAAGCACTCGATCACCTCACCCGCCTTTGCAATGCATAAGAAAATGGAGACCCAGCGTCTCCACAACCCTGAACTTAAGCGCCTCGCTTGTGTTCTCTCCGGCATTCCCATATCCGCTTCCGCCTACCAGGCCACCACCAAAGCCATCAAGCACCTCCCACACCGTCTCTTGGCCTCCAACTTCGCTACATCCAGCACCCTCTGCTCCATGCACGCCAGCCTCGACCACCACCTCCTCAACGAGATATGGTCCTGGGTGCGCCACGAGTTCAGCGCCATCGGCAGGTTCATCCTTCCACTCCTCGTTTCCAACATGCTCTCAGCTAACCAGGAGCGCAAGATCCGCCAGCTCGAGCCCGTTCTACAAATATGGCGCAAGGACTTTGTATTTGAGCTCTCCGGCGCACCTGGCCGCGAGCCCATCAATACTGGCGACAAATGGACCTACCAAGCGGATCAGTGTTCAGCCTGCATGCTCGCTCGCATTGGTTCCAGCGATTCGGCGCTTCGTGCGCTGTATGCTGGTATGCTTGCGCGCTTTCCCTTGGGCAAACTGACTACCAGTAAGGTTATTCTCGCAGAGTTGGGCGCATCAGCTTTCGATGACCCCAAGTCCAAGCGCGTACGCTTCGTGCGGTACTGGATCAAGCAGTCAGCCAAGGGCATGGATCTGCTATTCAGTGCCGCGGATCTGGGTATCGGACTCAAGAAGCTGCACAAGCAGTGGAAGGGAACGCAGGACCCAGAGCGTGTGTCGCTGTATCGTGGTCAGGCTCAGGATCCGTTCACGGATCATGCGCCTTCGCGCCCACACACTCCTGCCACGCCGTCTCAATCCTCTTACCGCCCACGCTCATTTGCTGAGTCACAGCACCACCCCTCCGCACAAGTCGCCCCGCTCAACCTCTCCAAAACCCTCCCCCGCACTCCCTCTTCCCGCCCACCCAGCTGGGAACTACACCCACGCCCGCGCTTCCCCTCAGACGCATCCACATACTCCTGCTCGTCCTTCGACAACGCCCCACCAGCCTGGAAGTCACACTTCCAGAACCAAGGTGTTCCCGAGCCTCAGGCCCCAGTCCAAACTCGAGCACAAGCACCCGTTCATCCCGTCTCAACCGGAGCGCCGAGTGTACATCGGTTCAGCATGTACTATGGCTCTGGGGACGTTCAGGCGGAGGTGGATCCGTTTGAGGGCGCGTATGAGGGTGAGGATGGGGATGAGGAGGTGGATGAGTGGGGGTCTGTTACGCCTGTTACGCTTGTTACGCCTCCCGCGCCGGCGGTGGATCGAGCTGATAAGCGTGTAACGCAATGGCGGGATTTGTATGAGGTGCAGTGATTTGAGGCTGTTGTTGCCAGTTGTCACTACATCGCCTTTCCGCTGAGGTCTAGCTAGCGTCCCTGTTCTTCGCTTTCGATTCTCTTAGATGTGCACAGTGTCCTTACCTGGTCTTTGTGGTCCCCCATTTTAGATAGTTTTTGCGCTTTTTTGCCGATTTTTCTTTGTCAGTCAGGTTCCGACTGTTGGTCGACGGACGTGTTGTAAAATGTCCGCGATTTGATATTACCGCGTAATGAAAATAATGCTCAACAAACTCTTTCCTTAATTGCGATATCGATGTATACTTGTGAAATATATAGATATGCACCTTCTTAAGCTGCCAATGTTTTGGATCGCCACTGCGTTCCCTCGACAAGGTCTCTCAGCATGTTATCGTTGCGTCAACCCACACCATTCCCTCTCATCTCATCTCACCTTATCTCCCACCATTAACTTCACTCCTCAGTCACTCTGTACTCCCTCGTCTTCACAATCTGCATCGCACCCAGTCCACGTCCTGCACCACCATGCCCATGCTTGGACCCCCTCTCCCCCGAAAATGGCCTTCCACCCTGCGTCCTTTCCTCCAAGCTCCCCACCTCTCCTTCTCCCTCGCTACTCCTCTTTCCACTCCCACCACAGTCTCCAGCACCAGACTTGTTGATCGCCTCATCGCTCGCCCACGCCTCGACCACCGTGTCCATGGGTATACTCAGAGGATGCTTGAATCCGCCGCTTTTGGATTTCGATTTAGATTTCGATTTGGAGTGCGCGTAGTCTTGTAGTGGGAACGAGCCGGCTGTGTGTGAGCGCGAGTGAGAGGATAGACCGAGCGCGCGGTTGGACCAGCGTTTTAGGAGGGGGAAGACCATGGGTGCGTTTGAGATGAGGATTGCGACGAATGATTCGCGAACGGACCATTGGCCTGATTCGGAGGGTTGGGTGGCGGGGACCTTTGTGGGGGGTGTTAGCGGAACGATGTCATGGGTTGGAGGAGGGATGGAGAAGATTGGATTTGGTTGGGGAAAGAGGAGAGGGGGATGAGAACGTACAGTTACGAGCGTGACGCAGCGTAGGATGCCGAATATGATGACTATCCAACCACCATTGAAGAGAACGAAAAGGGAGATTTTCTTCTTGAGGTCGAGTTTGGCTTTGTAGATGATCTGGCACGTCGTCAGCATCAATAATTCCTCGCTGGCTTGAAGTCCAGAACGTACCGGCAGTGGAATAGCCATGAGATAAACATCCGTAAGCGCATTGAGCGCCGTGATAAACGTAACGTTAAGCTTCGAGGCACCGGGGTAGCAATTATCTTTCCCACAAGTCAGTTTCTGCTCATGTGTCCGGCAGGGAGTAAGTGACGCACTTCCTGGATCTGGCTTGATCTGCCACTGTCGGTGCAACGGCCAGCACTTGAACAAGATCATGCAGACTGCAGCGATGTACGTGCTACCGTTGAGCAGCCACGCAACTTTGATGCGCATGTCCATTTTCCGGACGCCGTTGCTGTTATGCATGTCAGTGGGTTCAGACGAGGAATCATGGGGGATGAAAGGAGGAGCTTACGTCATGCGCGAGTAGTAGATCGTCCAGCAGGCCTTGAGCGTCCAGATCATACCAGTGTACATGCTTTTCGAGGTCAGAATGTGTGTCACAGCGAGGCAAGGGTATCTTGGAGACGTACAACCATCCCACGACATGGCCCTTTGATCCCAGCACAGCGAACTGCCATACTTGGTCCTCTGGATTGAGACCACTGCGCACTTCGAATGGGAAGCTATTGTTTCCGGCGCCTTTCCAGGCTGCGACAATGAGGTGGGCGGCGAGCGTTTCGATTGTGTAGAAAATCTGTAGAGTTGCGTCACTCATGCATTCCATGAGCGTCCATTCATCAAAGAGCCACGAGACACGAGTTGAGAAAGATGAGTGCACTTACTCCAGCGATTATGATCAGGAAATCATCCAGCGTCATGCCCCTGAGCCCGGCCTGGGAGTACCGGAAGTACAAGCGCAAGATGATGAAGCATATGCCGATAGCGAGCTCGGCCCACGCTTCGGCGATGAAGCTTTGTGGAGTCTGCATGGTGGTCTGACGATAGACTACTGTGGGACGAGAGGAAATACAAGAGCTCAGGAGTAGTCAAGTGCACTGATGCCCCTCAGCAGGTAGTCAATGTGGTCGGGTAGTCGAGGGATCGGAGCTCAGAGTCGCGTCACTTTATATACATCGGACACTCTTGCTTCCGAATGAGATGTATTGAGAGGCATCTCGTTCTTGGTAGAAGAGGCGGGAAGTGGACGTGGGCAATACATGCTGCTTGCCGTGCGTGTCTCATACTCATACCTGACCCGAAGGACGTTCAACGGACCAGATCCACTTCCGGTATCATGATCGTGATGATTCGGATGGAGCCGTGATTTGCATTTGCTTTTGATCTCTCATTTTCAGTCTCGG
>Ga0265798_10007656_pt1 | contig 13931 bp, 8 predicted proteins | sample P3T30metagenome_FD_192430 | JGI IMG/M metagenome (GOLD analysis project Ga0265798, IMG submission 192430) | Plant litter microbial communities from East Loma Ridge, Irvine, California - P3 T30 | ecosystem: Environmental > Terrestrial > Plant litter > Unclassified | place: USA: California...
GACTACCTGCCGAGCGCGAACTTCAAATACAACGTCACGCCCGACCTGACCTTGCGCACCGCGCTGGCCAAGACCATCGCGCGGCCCGACTACAGCGCGCTGGGCGGCTCGGTCTCGCTCAACGACGACGCCCTGAGCGGCAGCGGCGGCAACGTCAACCTCGACCCGGTGCGCTCGACCAACTTCGACATCGGCGCCGAGTGGTATTACGCGCCGAAGGCGCTGCTGTCGGCCGGCCTGTTCTACATGGACCTGCGCTCGATCGTGGCCCAGGGCACGGCCACCGGCAACTACTACAACAACAAGCGCGAGACCTTCACCGACTACCTGATCACGTCGCCCTACAACACCAGCGGCAAGAACAAGGGCGTCGAGCTGAGCTGGCAGCAGCCTTTCCTGGACAACTTCGGCATGCTGGTCAACTACACCTATGCCGACGGTGAGCTGGACGATGGCGGCGAGCTGCTCAACTCCTCGAAGAACACGTATAACGTGACCGGCTACTTCGAGAACGAGCGCTTCTCGGCGCGCCTGGCCTACAACTGGCGTTCCAAGTACAAGGCCGGCGTGGACCGCGGCGCCAGCCAGCACGTGGACGACATGCCGTCGCTGGCGGCCTCGGTCAACGTCAAGCTGACAGAGAAACTGACGCTGACCTTCGATGCGCTGAACCTCACCAACGAGACCATCAAGATGTACGCCGAGAACGAGGACCGGCCACGCGCCTTCTACTCGAACGGCCGCACCTTCTACCTCGGCCTGCGCGGCAAGCTGTAAGTCACCCCAGGGGAGGCGGCGGGCCGCCTCCCCGAACCCGGAACAAGAATCATGACGGACCGACCAGACGGCGGCCCGGCGATTGCGATCGCCTGGGAATGCCTGAGCAACTTCACCCGCGACGACGCGTTCACGGCGCGGCTCACCCTGCGCAATATTGGTCCCGAGGCGATCGCGCCCGGCTGGACCCTGTGCTTCAACACCTGCCGCAAGATCCTGCCCGAGACCGTCAGCGCAGGCTTTCGCGCCACGCACCTGAACGGCGACCTGTTCGCACTCAGCATGCCGGACGGCGCGGCCTGGCTGCCGGGCCAGGAATACGAGATCGTCTACGACTCCTTGCACTGGGCGATCAGCATCACGGACGCGCCGCTGGGCTTTTATCTTCTGGATGCGGCGGGGAGGGCGTTCGACCTGGGCGACCCGGAGATCGCACCCTTCGTGCGGCCGGAACAGCGCCACCGCATGCGCGGCGACCTGCTGCCGACGGCCGATGCGGCCTGGCGTTACGCCCAGAACGCGGCGCTGTCGCTGCTGGATGACGATGCGGTCGGCCGCATCACGCCCCGTCCGCGCCTGGCGCGTTTCGATGCGCGCAGCTGCGTGCTCGGGCGGTCCGCGCCGATTGAAAGCGGCGCGCGACTCGATAACGAAGCGGCCTTCCTGCGCTCGCTGCTGGCAACACTCCCCGAGGGAGAATGCGGCGCCCGCATCGCACTCGAGACCGATCCCGCGATGGAGCCCGAAGCCTATCAGCTGGAGATCGCGCCCGACTTCGTCCTGGTGCGCGGCGCCGGCGCGCATGGCGTCTTCAACGGCCTGCAAAGCCTGGCCCAACTCATCGCGCAAGACGGCGCTCTGCCATGCGGGAAAGTCGTCGATACGCCACGCTTTGCCTATCGCGGCATGATGCTCGACGTTGCCCGCCACTTTTCCAGCGTCGACACCGTGCTGCGCCTGCTCGACTGCATGGCGAGCTATAAGCTCAACCGCTTCCACTTCCACCTGACCGACGACGAAGGCTGGCGCCTGGCGATCGCCGCGCTGCCCGAGCTGACCGAGGTTGGCGCCCGGCGCGGCGTGCCGGCACCTGGCGAGCCTCCTTGCATCCCGCCGTCGTTCGGCTCCGGCGCCGACACCAAGCTGTCCAGCGGCAGCGGCTTCTATACGGCCGACGAATTCGTGGCCATCCTGCGCCACGCGCAGCGCCTGCACATCGAGGTGATCCCCGAATTCAATATGCCGGGCCACGCGCGCGCGGCGGTCGAGGCGATGCGGGTGCGCCATGCGCGCTTGACGGCGGCGGGCGATGTCGCCGGCGCCGACGAATACCTGCTCAGCGATCCGCACGACGCATCGAGCTATGAATCGGTGCAGCTGTGGCACGACAATGTGATGTGCATCGCGCTGCCCTCGGTCGAGCGCTTCATCGACACCGTGGTCACCGAGGTCGCGGCGCTGTACCGGGAAGCCGGCATGCCCTTGCCGGTGTTGCATACCGGCGGCGATGAGGTGCCGGTCGGCGCCTGGCTCGGTTCGCCCGCCTGCCAGGCGCGCATGCGCGAACACGGCTGGGTTGAAGCGCGCCAGTTGCGCGACGATTTCCAGGCGCGCTGCCGCGCGATCCTGGCGCGCCACGGCATCGCCTTCGCCGGCTGGGAAGAGACCGCGCTGAACGCAAGCGGCGCAGGGCAGGACTCAGACGTCTACGTCTGGAACAACGGCTGGGGCTCCGGCCAGGAAGACTGCGCCAACCGCCTGGCCAATGCCGGCCACGAGGTGGTGCTGTCCAGCGCCGCCAGCTTGTATTTCGACTTCGCCTACGCCAAGCATCCGCAGGAGCCGGGCTATTACTGGGCCGGCTTCGTCGATACGCGCGAGCCGTTTGGAATGAATCCCCTCGACGCGCCGCTGCTGCCCGCGCAGGACGCGATGGGCCGCACGCCGGCGCCGGAACTGGTGGCGGCGCTGGCGCCGCTCGACATCGAGGGCCGCCAGCGCATCAAGGGCCTGCAGGGGCAGTTGTGGGGCGAAAACGCGCGTTCGCGCGAGCGGGTCGAATACCTGGTGCTGCCGCGCCTGATCGGCCTGGCCGAACGCGCGTGGAGCGCGGATCCGGGCTGGAAGCATCCTGATGAACTGGCGGGCGACTGGAACGAATTTGCCAACCGCCTCGGCCAGCGCGAGTTGCCGCGCCTGGACCGCCTGCCGCGGCCCTGGGCCTACCGCCTGCCGCCGCCCGGCGCGGTGATCGAGGACGGCCTGCTGCATGCGAATATCGCCCTGCCGGGCCTGGCCGTGCATTACACTCTCGATGGCCGCGATCCCGATGCGCACAGCCCGCGCTACACGGCGCCGGTGCTGCTTGACGGCAGCTGCAGCGTGAAGCTGGCCAGCGTCGACACCCGCGGCCGCGCCAGCCGCATCGTCACCCTGAACCCTGGACAGCCATGACCGCGATGAACGATGTCCCCGCCGCCACGGCCTCGAACGACAGGCGCCGCCACCCTTTGAGCTGGGTCCCGACCCTGTACCTGGCCCAGGGCCTGCCGTTCTATGCGGTGGCGCTGGTGGCGGGCCAGATGCTCAAGAGCATGGGCGTGCCGAACGACCAGATCGCGCGCTGGACCGGCCTCCTGGGCCTGGCCTGGGCCTTCAAGGCGCTCTGGAGTCCCTTCATGGAACTGGCGCCCAGCCGGCGCCTGGCGGTGGTCGCCTGCCAGCTGATCGGCGGCGCATGCCTGGCGTTGGTCGCATTGGCGCTGCAACTGCCGATGTGGTTCGCGCTGTGCATTGCGCTGCTGGCGGTCGTTTCCCTGGCATCGAGCACCCACGACATCGTCGCCGACGGCATCTATATCGCCAGCCTCGATGCGCGCGAGCAGGCCGCCTATGCCGGCTGGCAGGGCGCCTTCTTCAATGCGGCCAAGTTCATCTCGCTGGGCGGCCTATTGATCCTGGCGGGCGCGCTGGAACAGCGTCTCGGCATCGAGGCCGCCTGGACCACGGTATTTTTGCTGCTGGGAGGCCTGATGGCGCTGCTCGGGCTGTATCACGTGCGGGCGCTGCCGGCGACGCCGCGGATTGGCACAACAGGGCATAGCCTGGGCAGCATCGGCGCCACCCTGGTCGACGTGATCAAGACCTTCTTCGCCAAGCCCGGCATCTGGATGGCGATCCTGTTCATCATCCTGTTCCGCGCCGGAGAGGGGCAGATCCAGTCGATCGGCCCACTGTTCCTGCGCGACGCGCGCGAGGTCGGCGGCCTTGGGCTCACCACGGCCGAAGTGGGCTGGGCCTACGGCACCGTCGGCACCGCCGCCTTTTTAATCGGCAGCATCGCCGGCGGCTATTTCACGGCCTGGTTGAGCCTGAAACGCGCCTTGCCGATCCTGATCCTGGCGATGAACCTGCCCAACGCCGCCTTCTGGTACCTGAGCCACGCCCAGCCCGAATCGATGGCGCTCATCGTCGGCCTGCTGGGGATCGAGATGTTCGGCTACGGCTTTGGCTTCGTCGGCGTGATCCTGTTCATCATGCAGGTGGTGGCCAGCGGCCGCTACCAGGCGGCTCACTATGCGCTGGGCACCGGCTTCATGCAGCTGGGTTTTGTGCTGTTCCGCACGATCAGCGGCGACATCCAGCAAGCGCTGGGTTATCGCGACTTCTTCCTGTGGGTGTTGCTGGCGAGCGTGCCGGTGCTGGTGCTGAGCCGCTTCATGCGGCTGCAGCCTAGCGCTTCTTGACCGGCAGCGCCAGCCAGCCGCGCCACAGGCCGTCGCCATCGCGCTCGACCTGCTGGATGTGCGGGCGGGTGGCGTCCAGCCGCCACACCGATTGGTGTTCCAGCCAGTCCTCATACATCGCGCGAAAACGCGGCCAGTCGCCGTCGAAGTCGAGGCAGGCGTAGCTGCCGGCCGGCAGCACGCGCAGGCCCAGCGTCGGATCGTCGTCCGGCGCTTCGGCGCCGAAGCCGAAGTCGTAGCAGTATTCGCGCTCGCCGGTGAAGCCGGGATCTTCGTCGAACACCCCATACCAGGACGTGCCGCGCGCCAGGCCCGCGCGTTCGCGCTCGCAGATGAAGGCGTTACACGCCAGCGACAGGGCGGCGCCAGACTGGCCGAAGAAGCGCTGGTAGCGCAGCTTGATGCCAGGCAGGTTGCGCACCGTGACGCGGGCGGCGACGCTGCCCGGTACGGGCGCGCAGTAGGGCGCTTGCAGCGCGGCCAGGTTGCTCGGTTCGGCCACGAAGAAACTGACGTCGCTCTCGCGCCCGACCTGGGCGTCCATATAGGCGCGCCAGCCGCCGTCGCGCCACTCCTTGGCCGACATCGCGAACTGCTGGCGGAAGGCCTTGGCGAAGGCCGCATTGGACGGGAAGCCGCAATCCTGGGCGATGCGGCCGACCGGCACGTCCGGTTCGTGGCGCAGCAGGTGGGCGGCGCGGCGCAGGCGGCGCTTGCGCTGATACTCCACCGCCGAGAAGCCGGTGAGTTCGCGGAAGATGCGGTCGAAGTGGTAGCTCGAATAGCTGGCCGAGGCGGCCAGGCTGCCCAGGGCCAGCGGATCGCCGACCGAATCGAGCATCAGGTCCATCACCTCGTACAGGCGCGAATCGCGGGACCCGAGCCGCGAATCGACGCGTGCGCGTGGCGTAACAGAGACGGCTGTATGGGCAGGAGCGGACATCGCATAATGTCATTACAAAACTGAATCAATTATGCGGCCAAACGCGCTGTCGTGGCGAGCTATGTAGGCTTATGACAACAGCGCGTGATTGGCGGCACGGTCAGCCCTCCCATGGCTGGTAGGCGATGCCCTGGCCGATCAGCTGCGCGACCGCGTCGACGTTCTCGGCGCTCTCGCTGAAGAAGGCCAGCACGTCGGCCAGGCTGGCCCGGCCGGAGTCGAGTATCTCGAACCAGTAGTCGTAGCCGGCCTGTTCGGGCTCGCGGTCGAGGATGTTGCGGTATAGCCGCGTCACGATCTCGGCATTGCCCGGCGCGGCGCCGTACAGGTCGATGAATTCCTGCGAGGCGATGAAGCCGGCGGCGGCGGTCTTGAGCGAGACGCCGCGATCGAGCGAGTCGATCCAGAAGCCGAGGCCGGCCTCGTCCGGCGTGCGGTCAAAGGCGGCGCGGTAGATGCGGTAGGCCTGGCCGGCCGCGCCGGTCAGGTCGAGCGCCAGCGCGCCATCGCCGAACAGCAGCCGCTCCATCCCGAACAGGCGGTCGGTGCCCTCTGGCGCGCCGGCGCGCCCGTCTTCGACCTGCCAGTACCGCAAGTGGTCGATCTTGTGGACCAGGTAGCTGCCGCGCGCGCCGTCGTACAGGGCGCTGTCGATGCCGGCGCCGCCATCGAGCACGTCGTCATCGGCGCCGCCCTCCAGGCGGTCATCGCCTTCGTTGCCGTAGATCTCATCGTTGCCGTCGCCGCCGCGCAGGATATCGGCCAGGCGGCCGCCGACCAGCTGGTCGGCGTTGGGGCTGCCGGTGATGGTTTCGCCGCGCGCCGCGCCGTCCGGGCTCCAGCCTTCGCTGAAATTGGCGGCGCTGAAGGCGGCCGCCGAGGCATTCTCGAACACGATCAAGGTCGAGAAGGCGGCATCGCCCTTGACCTGGAGCTGCACCCGCGCGCCGTCCTGCACCAGGCGCAGGTGGCCCGAGGCGAACGGGTTGCCGGCGCTGGCGACGAACAGTTGCGACAGGTCGAGCAGGTCGCCGCCGGCGCCGGCCTGGAAATCGCGGATCGTGATGTCGACCGGCGTGCGCTGGGGCCTGACGATGTACTCGTCGCGGCCGGCGCCGCCGCTGATGGTGATGTCGCGCGTGACGGTGTGGCCGCCGAGGACGATCCGGTCGTCGCCGTCGCCAGCGTCGATCGACAGCGCCGGACTGACGCCGGTGGTGTACATGCCGCTCACCTCGATCTGGTCGTTGCCGCTGCCGCCCACTACCGACTTGACCGACCAGCTGACCGCGAAATAGTCGTCGCCGGCGCCGCCATCGAAGGTGGTGCCGGCGGCGTTCGGCTGGTCCCAGTCATCGGTGTCGAGCACGTCGTTACCGTCGCCGCCGCGCAGGATGTTCACGCCGGTCCCGCCGCGCAGCACGTCGTTGCCGGCGCCGCCCTCGAGCGTGTCGTTGCCGGCGCCGCCTTCGAGCACGTCCTCGCCGCCGTCGCCCAGCAGGGCATCGTCGCCGTCGTGGCCCATCAGCTTGTCGTTGCCGGCGCCGCCATGCAGCACGTCGTTGCCGGCCAGGCCGTGCAGGACATCGTCACCGGCGCCGCCGGCGATGGTGTCGTCGAACGCGGTCCCGGTGAGAAAGTCGTCGCGCTCGGTGCCGTTGATCGCCGATCCGCTGCTGCCGCCTTTGGGATCGTAGCCGCCAACGAAGCTGTTGCCGTCCAGCGTAGCCAGCTGCTTCCCGGACAGCACCGCCAGGCGCTCGAAGCCATGGACGCCGCCGGCGGCGCCGTCGCGGTCGATCTGGAGCACCACGTCGGCGCCTTGCTGGGTCGCCTTCATGAATCCGGCCGCGCCAAAGGGATTGGCCGCCATATTCTGGGGCAGCAGGGCCGAGAGGTCGATGACGTCGCCGGCGCCGAGGTCGGTGATGACCACTTGCTGGCCGCTGGCGCCAAATTCGAAGCGGTCGGCCCCGGCGCCGCCGGTGGCGCGAACGGTCGCCGTCCCCGCGACCGCGCCGAATACCAGCGTGTCGTCGCCGGCGCCGCCATCGAGCGTCACCGTGCGCACGCCGCCATCGACGCTGGACGTGGCGCTCAGGGTGTCCCTGCCGTCGCCGCCCAGCAGCGTGTCGTTGCCGGCGCCGCCGATCAGGCGGTCGTCGCCGGCGCCACCGTCGAGCAGGTTGGTGCCGGCGGCGTTCGACGTCAGCTGATCGTTGCCGGCCCCGCCACGCAGGATATTGTTGCCCTTGCCGCCGTCGAGCTTGTCGTCGCCGCTGCCGCCGTCGAGCGTGTCGTTGCCGTCACCGCCATACAGCTCGTCGCGGCCGCCGAGTCCGAGCAGGGTCGTGTCGCGTGTGTCGGCACGCAAGAGGTTGTCGAAATCGTTACCGGTGAGCGTGACCGGGGCATTGCTTCCCAGCGGATGGTGGCCGCCCACGAAGTTGCTGGCGTCCAGCTGGCCCGGCGTGACGCTGCGCAGCGTCACCAGGTCGAGGAAGCCGGCGCCGGTCGTGCGCTGCAGCTGCAGCACGGTGTCGGCGCCGGATGCGCTCAGGCGCAGCTTGCCGGTATCGAAGGGATTGCCGCTGCCGATGCCGGGGATGAGCGAAGACACGTCGAGCTGGTCGCCGCCCGCGCCAGGGGTGAAGTCGACGATCGTGGCTTGCGGGCCGGCGCCCGAACCGCCACTGCTGCGCACGACCCAGATATCGCTGCCGGCGCCGCCGGACAGGGTGGCCTTGCCGGTCGCATTGGCCGACAGGCTCAGGTCGATCAGGTCGTCGCCGGCGCCGGCATCGACCGTGGTGGCGACGCCGTTGGCCGCCGTGAACTTGATCTCGATCTGGTCGTCGCCGTCGCCGCCGATATAGGTGAGGCCGGCGTAGCCGAACAAGTGGTCACGGTCTGCGCCGCCGTCGAGGACACCGCGTGCGAGCGGGCTGTCGGCGCGCAGCGTATCGCCGCCGTCGCCGCCCAGCAGGCGGTTATTGCCTTCGCTGTCGGACAGCGTGTCGTTGCCGGCCCCGCCCTCGAGCAGGTCGTCGCCCGCGCCGCCATCGAGGATATCGAAGCCGTCGCCGCCATACAGCTTGTCGTTGCCCTCGTCGCCATGGAGTTCGTCGTCGCCGTAGCCGCCGTACAGCGTGTCGTTGCCGGCGCCGCCAATCAGCACGTCCCTGCTGTTGTAGGAGGTCGGGGCGCCATCGTCGCCGATCAGGATGTCGTCGCCGCCGTGGCCGTAGATGGCGTCGCCGCCGCCGGCGCCGTCGATGACGTCGTCCAGGTCGCTGCCCTCCAGGTGCTCATTGGCCCAGGTCCCCGTCAGATTGAGGCCGACCGCGCTCAGTCCGGTGCGAAACACGAGCGACAGGGTGCCATTGCCAACCGGATTACCGTCCAGGTCCTTGATCGAGTAGGCGCTGATTTCGATCCGGTACTCGGTATTGTAGGTCAGCTGCCTGCTCGGCTGATACACCAGGGTATCCCCGGAGACGGTCACGCCGGGGGCGGTGCCGAAGTAGTGCACGTCGCCATAACCAAGGCGGTCCAGCACCCTCAGATAGCCATTGCCGACCTGGATCGCTTCGCTGAACTTGAATACCAGCGGGCCGCCTGCCGCCTGGCCATCACCCGGGCCGCTGAGCAGGAAAGGGATGTCGGATGCGCTGCTAGCGGAAACTTGATAGAGAGAGGGCATGGGGTTAGATGGAGATTGGTGTGTGCGACGCAGGTTTGCTTCGATGCGTAAGCTGACATAGGCGAAATGGGCGACAAACTATTGCTGATGTGACTATTTCTGTCCAGCAAAATAAATACATCATGCGAAGCGCATAACACCCGACGGCGCACGCATCGGCATGCTGCACTGCAATAATGTAATAAGTCACTTACAATGAGTTAACTAAACTACAAGAACACCGATGCACGTTGCCGTGTCGGGGGAGAGAATATGCAGACAGTACTCTCGGCGGGTTTTATCCTTGCCATCGTTTTGTGGGGCGTGATCTCGCCCGCCACCATGGGCTCGGTGTTCGACACGGCCCTGGCTGCCATTACCCGTAACTTCGGCTGGCTCTATCTGTGGATGGTGCTGGGGATGGTCGTCTTTGCCGTGGTGCTGGCGTTCAGCCGCTATGGCGACCTCAAGCTCGGCGACGACGACGACGAACCCGAATTCTCGATCGGCAGCTGGTTCTCGATGCTGTTCGCCGCCGGCATGGGCATCGGCCTGGTGTTCTTCGGCGTGGCCGAACCGATCTCGCACTACATGGACGCGCCGCCCGGCACCGTTTCTAACACCCCGGAAGCGGCCGGCGTGGCGATGCGCTTCACCTTCTTCCACTGGGGCGTGCACCCGTGGGCGGTGTACAGCGCGGTGGCGTTGGCCATTGCATTTTTCCAGTACCGGCGTGGCGGCGACGCCCTGGTCAGCAGCAGCATCAGCGCGCTGCCGTGGAGCGGCTTCAAGCGCATGTCGGGCCTGTTCAACGGCCTGGCGGTGGTGGCCACGGCCTTCGGCGTGGCCGGTTCGCTCGGCGTCGGCGCGCTGCAGATCAACAGCGGCCTGAACAAGGTGTTCGGACTGCCGGTGAGCGACCCGGCCCAGATCGGCATCATCATCGTCGCTACCGTCATGTTCCTGACCTCGGCGATCGGCGGCGTGGCGCGCGGCGTCAAGCTGCTGTCGAACGTGAACATGATCATGGCCGGCCTGCTGGCGCTGGTGGTGTTCGTGGTCGGCCCGACGGTGGCCATCATCGATACCTTCACCAGCACCCTGGGTAACTACGCGACCGAGTTCGTGCGCATGAGCCTGCGCGCCACGCCGTTCCGCGACAGCACCTGGGTCGGCGCCTGGACCATCTTCTACTGGGCCTGGTGGATCTCGTGGTCGCCATTCGTCGGCCTGTTCATCGCGCGCGTCTCGCGCGGCCGCACGATCCGCGAATTCATCGTCGGCACCATGCTGGCGCCGTCGCTGGCGGCCTTCGTCTGGTTCTCGATCTTCGGCGGCACCGCGCTACACATGGAGATCTGGCAGCACATTCCGATTTCGGATGCGGTGCGCGCCGACACCTCGACCGCGCTGTTCGCCCTGTTCGACGCGCTGCCGTTCGGGACCATCATGTCGGCCGTGGCCACCTTGCTGGTGCTGATCTTCTTCGTCACCTCGGGCGACTCGGCGGTGCTGGTGCTGGGCATGATGAGTAGCGGCGGCAAACCCGATCCATCCAACAAGTCCAAGCTGATGTGGGGCGCCCTGGTGGCCGGCATCGCGATCAGCCTGCTGCTGGCCGGCGGCCTGAAGGCGGTGCAGACGGCCACCATCGTGTTCGCCCTGCCGTTCACGGTGGTGATCGTGCTGATGATGGTCTCGCTGTGGCGCGCCGTGGGCGAGGACTGGACCGCGCACGAGAAGCGCGAGCGCGAGCTGCGCCGGCGCATGCGCCAGATGGTCGAGAAATAAGAGGAAGGAAGCGCGCCCCGGGGATGGGGCGCGCGTGGTGCGGCAGGAGATTAGATGGCCATTGCGCGCAGCAGCAGGCCGGTGATGTAGGCGCAGTAGGTGCCCAGCGCATAGCCGATCACCGCCAGCAGCACCCCCACCGGGGCCAGTGCCGGGTGGAAGGCGCTGGCCACTACCGGCGCCGAGGCGGCGCCGCCGATATTGGCCTGCGAGCCGACCGCCATGAAGAACAGCGGCGCGCGGATCAGCTTGGCCACCAGCAGCATCAGGCCGCCGTGCACCGCCATCCAGATCAGGCCCAGCAGGAACAGCCATGGGCGGTCGAGCAGGGCGTTCAGGTCCATGTGCATGCCGATGGTCGCCACCAGGATGTACAGCATGGCCGAGCCGATGGTCGAGGCGCCGGCGCCTTCCAGCTTGCGCGCCCGCGTAAAGCTCAGGATCAGGCCGATGGTGGTGGCGTACACCACGATCCAGAAGAAGCTCGAGGTCAGGCTGTAGTCCTGCAGGCGCCATTCGGCCGGCAGGCTCGAGATCCAGGCGACGGTGGGGCCGGTCAGCGCATGCGACAGGCCGGTCGCGCCCAGGCCCACGGCCAGCACCACCATCACGTCGGTGAGCGTCGGGATGCGCGCGTGCTCGGCCTGGTAATGTTCGATGCTGTCCTTGAGCGCATTGATGGCCGAGACGTCGGCGCCGGTCCAGCGGTCGAAGGCCTTGGCCCGGCCCGCGAGGAACAGCAGCACCGCCATCCACAGGCTGGCGACCAGCACGTCGACCGCGACGAACTGGCCGAACAGGGTGGCGTCAACTTCGAACACTTCCTTCATCGCGGCCTGGTTGGCGCCGCCGCCAATCCAGGCGCCGGTGATGGTCGTCATGCCGCGCCAGGTGTCGCCGGCCACGGTCTCGGGATGGATGAAGTCCATCGCGACGAAGGACACGATCGCCCCCAGCATCACGCCCAGGGTGCCGGTCAGGAACATGACGATGGCCTTGGGACCGAGCCGCAGCACGGCGCCGAAGTCGATCGCCACGCACAGCAGCACCAGCGCGGTCGGCAGCAGGTAGTCGCGCGCCATCGGATACAGGCTAGAGGCATTGCCGTCGATGACGCCGGCAGTGTTGAGCAGCGCGGGGATCAGGTAGCACAGCAGCAGGGCCGGCACGTAAGTGTAGAACTTGCTCCAGAGACCGGATTTTTGGGAGGAGGTCCAGAAGACGGCGCCGAGGATGACGGCCAGCATGCCAAGCACAACGGCATCGTTGGTGACTAGCGGAGAGACAGATTGCATCGTGGGTCCAGGTAGAGAGTGGATCGGTCGTCCCGCCGTCGCGGCTGGACGCGGCAATTCTACATATTAATTGATAAAAATCATGTACTTACGGCAAGCGCCGCAGCAAGCGGGATGGTCGCGTCTGGCTGTCGCCGGTTTGTCCCGCTGACGTGGCGTGCGGCGCCCGGATCTATGGTGAAATGCGCCTTCATCCAGTCACTTCGGAGGTGCGGCATGACACAGGCATTCAAGGCGGGCGACAAGGTGCAGTGGAAGTCGTCGCAAGGCACGGTCACGGGCAAGGTCAAAAAGAAGCTGACCGCGCCGACCGACATCAAGAGCCACCACGTGGCGGCATCGAAGGACAATCCCGAATACCTGGTCGCCAGCGACAAGACCGGGGCCGAGGCGGCGCACAAGCCGGGATCGCTCAAGAAGACTTAAGATTCGCTTCACCTTCGGGCGGCATGCTCGGCGGCGAGTGGTTTACGCCATACTGGCGTTTCCTCGTTGCCGAAAAGTCCGCATGCGCATCCTGTTGGTCGAAGACGATCTCTCTCTTGGTGACACCATCCAGGCCTGGCTGCGCCTGGACGGGCACGCGGTGGACTGGGTCCAGCGCGGCGACTCGGCCGACACCGCAATCAAAACCCACCATTACGACTGCGTGCTGCTCGACCGCGGCCTGCCCGGCCTGTCGGGCGACGACCTGCTGGCGCGGCTGCGCGAGGCCGGCAACGGCGTGCCGGTCATCCTGATCACCGCCTTCAATGCACTGGCCGACCGGGTCGAGGGCCTGGACCTGGGCGCCGACGACTACCTGGTCAAGCCGTTCGAGCTCGAAGAGATGTCGGCCCGCATCCGGGCCGCCGTGCGGCGCGGCGCCAACCAGGTCAGCAATGTGCTGGCGCACGGCGACATCGTGCTGAACCTCGACACCAAGGGCGCGACCCTGGCCGGCCAGCCGGTCGCGCTGACTGCGCGCGAATACAATGTGCTGTACGCGCTGCTGCTCCGGAAGAACGCCATCGTTACCCGCGCCCAGATCGAGGAAACCCTGTACGGCTGGGGAGACGAAGTGGAAAGCAATGCGATCGAGGTCTACATCCATAACCTGCGCAAGAAGCTCGGTGGCGAGTCCATCGTGACGGTGCGCGGCCTGGGCTACCGGTTGAAGAACGATGGCGAGTAAGGCAATTGACAAGGCCCGCGACAAGGACGCGCCATGGTCGCTGCGGCGGCGCCTGCTGGCCGTCATCGTGGCCGCCAGCACCGTGCTGTGGCTGGCGAGCCTGGGCATCGTCACCGTGATCGCGTGGCAGGAAACCAACGAGGTGTTCGACGACGCGCTGGAAGAATCGGGCTATATGATCATGGCCGCCACCACCGACTGGAACGAACGCGGCCTGCTGCCGCAGGCGGGCGCGGACGGCGCGCATGGCCGCAAGGTCGACATGCAGTACCAGATCGTGGTCGACGGCCGCGTGATCCAGCGCACCGGCGACGCGCCGCTGCGGCCCTTCGTGTCCAACTTCGACGACGACCACGGCTTCGCCGAAGCGCAGGCCAACGGCGAGCGCTGGCGCGTGTTCGTGGTGCGCGACGAGGCGCGCAACTTCGAGGTGCAGGTCGGCCAGCAGGTCGATAAACGGTATGACATCCTGGAAGAACTGGCCGATTCGCTGTGGCTGCCCGTGCTGGGCTTCTTGCTGCTG
>Ga0265798_10007658_pt1 | contig 13930 bp, 6 predicted proteins | sample P3T30metagenome_FD_192430 | JGI IMG/M metagenome (GOLD analysis project Ga0265798, IMG submission 192430) | Plant litter microbial communities from East Loma Ridge, Irvine, California - P3 T30 | ecosystem: Environmental > Terrestrial > Plant litter > Unclassified | place: USA: California...
GATAATGATCCTGTTTTCACGGAAATCCTGGAAAGCCGAGGAGAAATTCTCGTCGCTTTTCTTGAAAGACGTCTTGAGCATCACAGTCGAAATCGAGAAGTTTCCGAATGTATACGGCGAGCGCGAATTGTACTCAAAGTCTGAACCGTTTTGGGTAACGTCGTATTGCTCGGAATAATTCTCGGCATACGTGCGGTTCGCATTCAGGTCGATCTTCAGATCAGGAAACAGGTCGACGTTGGCCGTGAAATCAAGCGTTTTGTTGACGACTTCCGTGTAGTTCTGGTTGAATTCCGGATAAAGCGTCAGCCATCCTCGCCTTGCCGCTTCGTAACGCACATCTTCCTGCGCACCGAACGTAAAGCCAAGCGTAGGTTTGGATGTACCGAAGAAGCCGAGTCCCGGTAAATATCCGGGAAGCACCGTACCGCGGTTGTCGGTATAGTTCACCTGGATGTTCTTGACGCTGGTCAGTACTCCGATCAGTCCGTCCATGAACAAACCGCGTCCTTCCTGGGCCGGAACGGCAGTCGTCGTGACCTTCTCGCCCGGTTTTGGCGGCGCCGCAGGACGGGCCGGTGCCTTAGGCGTCTTCTTGCCTAGTCCGATGTACTTATAGAAAGCATCCATATTGAACGCCGTGTTGATCTTGTGGGAAGCCGCGTTTTGTATCGTGTTTCCGAGGGCATAGCCTTCCACTTCCTGCATCGCCAATGATGCTCGTTGCCAGTTGTAATCGCCCGTGTAGGAATACGTCGACTTGATGAAACTGAATACCGGAAGCTTATTGATCGGCAAATCGTAATTGATGACAAGCTGCTGAGCGTGCTGGTTCGGCAATCCGACGTCGAAGAAATCGTCCCACACCGTGATCGTGTTGTCTACGATTCCTTCCTGGTCGATGTAATTCCGAACAATATTACTCGAGGTTGCATTGTAATTGATCTTGAGCGATTTTGTGATAGGAAAATTGAACCCGTACTGATAATTGAACAGGTAATTCCTCTGGTAAAGAGCATCGATCGGGATTCCGGCAACGTCGACCTGTCTGAATTGCTGTTTGTTGTACTGTCGGATGATATTCGTATTGAACGTAATGTTCGACGGCACATAGTTAAAATTGAAATCGCTGAGCAGTTTCCAATAACTGGATTTCTTCAGGAATTTGTTCTTCTTGAACGGCTCTACCGGTTTCGGCTGGAAGCTGTAGGCATAATCGGCAGTCGTACTGACCTGCTGGTCGATGTAACTCTCGATCTCGTAATTGTGGCGGTTCACCTCGTTGTAAGAATACGAAAGCGTCAGGTTTTCCGGATCCCAAAGACGCGCTTTTTTCTCGGCCGCACGTTCTTTCCGGACTCCGATGAAGTTCAGGCTGGAACGCTTTGTGTAATCGATAGCACGGCCTTCGATGTTTTCGCGGGCCTCGGCATCAGGCGTGTTGTCGAGCAACTGGTCAAGCTTGATATCCTGGTAAAACGGATCGTACTGAGGCGTGATGATTTCCTCGCCTATCGCATAGTTGAATGGAATATTGACGGCCCATTTCTTCGGAAGCAATTTACCAACGTTCACGTTCGTAACGACATTGTATTGCGTCTGATCTTCACGACTGCGTTCGTTGGGACCTTGCTCGAGCGATCCGAAACCGATCGTGCTCATGCGCCCTACGGCTGAAATCGTAGCGAAATCGGCAATATTCGAATCAAGGTTCACGACACCGGCCCATCCGCCCTGGTTGTCCATATCGGCCATGCGCAATTCGTTGAACCAGACTTCACCACGAAGTTCGCGGTTGGTGTTCGGCGCTTCCGCGGACGGAATTTGCGGATTGTTCGTATTGTTCTTGATACCGATCATCAACGTGCGCACCAAACCGAAATTCGGATTACCCTTGATCCCGATGCGCAACTCGTTCGCCCTTCCGGCCAAAGCAGCGTTCAATTCACCCTCGTTGATGAAGCTTACGCCGTTAGCGTCGACCGGCGGCGCAGTCCCCGATAGCATCATAACCTTGAGTTTGGTCAGCAAATCGAGCGACAAATCGATCTCGTTGGCTTCCGGCCACACGATATCTTCCGCGATCGGATTACACGTTCCCGCTCCCGCCGTATAAACGTAAGGCGTTACTTTCAACGGGATTTGTATCTCGTAATAATTCTGCGTAAAGTCGTTACCGAAACGAATGAATGCGACCATTTCGTTATCTCTCAGCTTATCCGATTCTGAATCGGACGACAGCGATTCCGCGTGAAGGAACATCTTCAGTTTCTTGAACTGTCGCATATCGACGCTGACGTTCTTGAACACGGCACGCGCATCTCCGGTTGATCCGGCACCGGCCGTTCCAGGTTCGAGACCGCCTGCTCCGTCTATGCGCAAAGCAAGAGACTGCTCGTTCTGGTTGATGACCGTCTGGTTCTGGTACAATTGCTCGCGGCTGACTCCCGGAGGCGACACGTAATTCACCGGGCAACGCGTCGTATTTTCCTGAATGTTGAGCGCCTGCACGTCAAAATTAGTCTGGTCGTCGTCTATGACGGGATCAGACGGATCAAGCGTGCTCGTATAGCGTCTCCATTCGCCTCGGACGAGGTCCAAAGCGCCGAAACGCAACGTCAGCGGCGACTGGAAATCGGTGAGGAACATCCTCATGAACTGGATGGTCTTGAAATCGGCAAGACCGCCGATATTGTTTTCGAACTGGTCGACGGGGATCTTGAACAACATCCATCGCGCCTCGGTACTGTTGGCGCCTGATGGCAATTGTGTGGCGGGCGTCGTGCGGATATCGACCAAAAACGGATCGATTCCTATCTCCATATTCGCCCGCAACGGAACACGATATTCGTAATAAGCGTTGATTTCGCTCATTGTGTTGTCGCGGTTTATGTCGTCGATATCAGGCAGCGTGGTGGAACCTCGGTTCGTATCCGAAACATCGACAGGCGAATTGCCCTGGGTTCCGTTGTAATCGCGGTAGCGTTCCTGAATGTTGCCCTGAACGTTGAGATAATACTGATAATTGTCGCCGGAAGGATCTGTAAATCCTGCAAAAGCGGGGAATTTCGCGGCTTCGTCGGCGTCGTTCAAACCGTCGAGTCCGATGTCCTGCTGGGCGCGATTGCTGCCGTCGGCGTTGAAAGCGTAAATAAGCGACTGGGAGCCCGGAACATTTCCGTAAACCGTCGGAACCAGGAACTGGCCAGGCCCTAGACCGTTCTCGAACTGCTTGCGCCCGTCTTTGAGGATATCTTCGGAAATCGATCCCAGGTTCAGGTAAAGCGATCCCGTGTTGGCCGCCGGAGAAGCAGCATCTGGATTTCCCGGATCGTAATAGGGATCGAGCATCCAGAATTGAATGTACTCGACGTTCCCTTGTTCGAAGTTCGTGGAATTGAGGGCGCGCATGATACCGCCGTAGTTCTCGCGGGGATCCGGCAAAATACCGTCGGTTGCCGCGGCCGGATTAAAGTTGTATGGACCGCGCTCGTTCGGATAATACGAAAGGTCGAGCGTATTCACGACCGTGCTTTGCCCCACCGCGATATCAACGTTCGGATACAATTCCTCGCTGTAAATGCGCCGCGTCGAGTTGAAGCTCACATCCTGGACGGAAATTCCGCCAGGGCGTTGGGCATAAAATATCGGATCGATAGAATACCAGGAAAGTTTGGCACGTCGGTAACCCGAATCCAGGTTCAGTGAATTTCCGAAGAAGTCGTAGTCACTCTCGGCATTCCGGGCCGGGACAGACGAAAGGAACCAGGAAAGCGCACCGCGCAGATCGATCGTGGTTTGAGAGCCTTCGAAATCATCTACGTAAATTGTGGATTCGCCCTCGAACTGGTCTGCCTTTGGCGTATCGGGTTTCAGGAAGGCCACTTCGCCTCGCACGGAAATATTCGATGGGACGTCCGTATCGATGTTCGGCAATTTATTCACCCAACGCGTCAGGAACGGAAGTTCGGAAGCATATTGCCCGCCGACTCCGAAAATGGTGTTGTTCACCGATTCTTGTCCGTAATTCGATTTTTGCGTAAACGGCCTTTCGGTCATGCGCAACATCGTGGCGTTGAGGATAACCTTGTCGGAAAATTTGTGTTCGACGTTGAAGCCCCAGAAACGGCGCGTCTGTTGTCCGAAGACGGAATTGTTTTCAACCGATACTTCCACCGGCGTATTCTGCAAAGACGGATCCAGGATCTGGACGCGTCCTAACTGATAGTTCACGGAATAATCGACACCTTCGACCAAAATACGTCCGCCGGCCGAGACCACTACCGAGCCCTGAGGCACGTTGTAAGCACCGATCGGAATTCCATCCGCACCCGTAGATTTGAAACGCCCTTTGAGCTGGAACTTGTTCTTGTCGCTTTCCTGCAACGCCTGCGCCTGAGTGTCCTTGTACAGACGCTTGAAAACGTATTTTCGCTGGTTGTCGTTGAAGTCGGCGAGCGATGTCTGGCTTCCCTCGTAATTCTGGGTGGCTTGCGTCCGAAGCTTTTCAAACAAAAGTTCCCCGAACGGCTCGACCGTCGTAAAGATGATGCGGCCGTATTGCTGGTCGACCGTCAGTCCCGGATAGTAATCGAAGAAACCGTCTCCTCCAACCTGAGGATCGTTATTGTAGTTGAGCCTGTCAAGGTTGAATACTTTCAGGAGCGGCGTCTCGGCAACCGGCGGATTCGTAGGAAACGGCGTACCCGGAACCGGTGTAATGTAATTTAATGGAGACGGATCGGTATACAAAATATTGAATCGGAAATCTTCCTGCTCCAACTGGAACGCGCCAGGAATCTGATAAATGTTTTTCATCATCAGATCCCAAACCGGAAGGTTTACGTTAGTGAGGCTGCTCCGAAGCATTTTGAGCACGAGGCTCTGCGTAGATACCGACGAAACATCGCCTGTAACAGGATCGTTCGTGACTGTCGTTCCTTCGACGCCGTCCGTACCGAATTCCCCTACCTGGTACACGTCGCTTCCTATCGTATACTGGTAGGCCACCGCCAGGACTTCGTCGTTCGTAAGTTTTTGCTGGAGTGAAATATATCCCAATTGCGGGTGGAACGTAAATTCCGTAGAGGTCAGTTTTCTCGCATTCTCCAGTTTTGAATAATCGCGGCCTTCGCTAACCGGGCTCGGGTTGTTGAAGCCGGTCGATGCCGTCACGATCTCGCGTATGTTCGGATTCAGCAAGCCGCCGCCCGCCGTAATGAGCGCCGGGTTATAATCGTTGTTTTCGTTATCCGGAGGAAGATCGGTATCGGTAGTCGGGCTTCCCGGCAAAGTCGGATTCGGCAAAGTGTTGAAAAAGCCGCCGGGAATCGGGTTCACCGCAACGACTTCGTTATCGGCTTCGCCCGACAATCTGGATTCACCCAAATCCTGGAGCGCCACAATGTTGCGCATGTTGTTATTCGCGTTGTTGAGACGGTTTTGGCGGTTCGTCACCCAAACCTCGATGCGCGTGATCTGGACACGGGATTTAATGACAGGATAATCGGCCAGAGCCTCGTCGTAGCGGTCGCGGAAATACTGGGACAGAAAGTAGTGGCGGTCGTTGTCGTAATCTAAGGCGAACAATTCGAAATCCTGGATCGTCCCGCCGCCCTGGGCTGCAACCGTCCTGGTTTGGGATTTTTGCTCGGAGAAGACACCCGTAAACGTGGTTTTCCCGAACTGAAGCTGCGTCTTGACCCCGAAAAGGCTTTGCGCCCCGCGGATCAGCGTGCTGTTCAACGGCATGCTCACGTTACCGACTTCGATCTTTTGTATGATATCGTCTTCAGTAGGCGTGTACTCGAGTTTAATCAGGTTTTGGAAGGCGAACGTCGATTCCGTATCGTAGTTCGCGGTCACATTAAGTCGCGTACCGACTTTACCCATCAAGCTCATGCTGATGCGTTGGTCGAAGTCAAATGTAGTGCTGGCGCGGTTTCGTGGGGAAAGCGAAGGGTTGTCGGTTTTCGTATAGCGCACGCCGAGATCCATTTCGACGGAACCTGTTGGCTTCACATCGATCGTGTTGCTTCCGAAAATCGATTCGAAAAAACCGGAATTCACATAATATCGCGGTAAAAGATCGCGCTGCCCTTCCTCGTTCTTACCGTCGATGGCATCCGATTTCGACTTAAAGTACCTGCGGACGGCTTCGCGTTGTACTAACTGCTGGTATTCTTCAGGAGTGAGAATTATCGGATAATTGATATTGAAATCATCGACCTTGCTCGTGTAGATATAGCGGTTCGTGATGGGATCATAAGTGTAAGCGTCGACGATGCTCGGCGGGTTTGGCAATTGCATGCTTCCCTGGTTGTAGCCGATCGTATCTTTAGGAGTATCATCCTGCTCGTCTTCCTGTGCCTGAACGGAAAAGCCGGCCAGCGAAAGACAGAAGAACATTGTAAACGTTATCTTGGTTAGATTGTAATCTGTTTTCAAACTTCTATAAGTTTTTTAGCGCTGATTTGATGATGGCTTCTACTGATGCCGCCGGATCCTCTTTGACGATTTTTTCCACGGCTTTTTCAGCTAATTTTTTGTTAAAGCCAAGAACTTCCAATGCAGATAACGCCTCATCCCGATTTGTATTGTTTGCCGAAACTGAAACTTCGTCCAAATCATAAACTTTTAACACTTTGTCCTTCAGGTCCAATATGGCGCGTTGTGCTGTTTTGGCCCCGATGCCTTTTATGGATTGTATGGTTCCGACATCGCCGGTAGCCAGGGCGTGAATGATTTGCTTGGGGTCGACGGATGACAGCATAGTTCGTGCTATTCCCGCGCCAATACCGGAAACCGACAGTAAAAGTTTAAAAATTTCGCGCTCTGATTTTTCGGCAAAACCAAACAATGTATGGGCATCTTCCTTCACCTGCATATAGGTAAACAGTTTAATGTTTTCGGATGCCGGAAGCAGCGAATAAGTATGCAGCGAAATGTTAATCTGGTAGCCTACGCCGTTGCAGTCTATGACTACTTCTGTCGGCGTTTTTTCAACCAATCTGCCCTGGATGTGCGCAATCATGAAATGTTAAGTAATTGCCAAATATAAGAAAAAACTTTGAACGCCCTGAGCAAGCGGAGTTTCCGCATTTATTTAACGGTAAGATTTTTGAGGCGTTTTTGTTTTTCCTGGGCGTCTACTACGGCCACTGCTGCCATATTCACCATTTCCTCAACGCTGGCGCCGAGTTGGAAAATATGTACCGGCTTGTCCAAACCGAGCATTATCGGACCGACCGAATCGGACTTTACGAGCTCCTTCAGCATTTTATACGTTATGTTAGCCGATGCCAGATCCGGAAAAACCAAAGTATTTACTTTTTGACCGGCAAGTTTTGAGAACGGAAACTTCTTTTGGAGCATTTCCTGGTTCAGCGCAAAATCCGCCTGGACTTCCCCGTCAACCTTTAGTTCCGGATAGTATTGGTGCAGATATTTGACCGCTTCCCTTACTTTCTGTGCCGCCGGATGGGACGCCGATCCGAAATTCGAAAACGAGACCATCGCGATTACCGGTTCCATTCCAAAAAGACGAACGGTTTTCGCGGTCATCAGCGCAATCTTTGCCAGCTCTTCAGCCGTAGGATCAGGATTGATGGCCGTATCCGACAAAAACATCGGGCCGCGGCTCGTCATCATCATATTCGTCGTTGCCACGATCGAGATTCCCGGAGCACGGTCGATCAGTTGTAAAATCGGCTTGACAGTCGCCGGATAACTTCTGGAATATCCTGTCACCAGAGCATCGGCTTCGCCTTCATTGACCATCATGGCCGCGAAATAGTTGCGTTCGCGCATCCACTTCTGGGCATCGAGATGGTTCACGCCTTTGCGTTGGCGCGCCTTCCAGAAAATCTCGGCATAACGCAGACGGCGTTTGTCCTCTTCTTTTGTTTTAGGGTCGAAGATCGGAACATCGGCGTCGAACCCGATCTCTTCCTTGAGTTCGATTATTGTTTCCTTGTTTCCGAGCAGTATCGGATAGCCGATGCCTTCCTCATGCACGATCTGCGCTGCTTTGAGCACGTCGAGCTGATCGGCTTCGGCGAAAACCACGCGCTTCGGATCAGTCTTGGCGCGATTCGTAAGCAAACGCACCATTTTGTTGTCCGATCCTAGTCTGTCGAGCAATTCCTCTTCATATTTTTCCCAGTCGTAGATCGGATGCAGCGCAACGCCGGAATCCATCGCCGCCTTTGCAACGGCCGGAGCCACACGCGTAATGAGACGGGGATCGAACGGTTTCGGAATGATGTAATCGCGCCCGAAAATCAGCTTCGTTTCGCCATACGCGATGTTCACCTGCTCCGGAACCGACTCTTTGGCCAGCGCGGCCAGCGCCTGTACCGCGGCCATTTTCATATCTTCGTTAATGACAGTCGCACGGACGTCAAGCGCTCCCCTGAAAATGTAAGGGAAACCGAGAACGTTATTCACCTGATTAGGATGATCCGAGCGGCCCGTTGCCATAATGATATCTTCACGCGTCCTGATCGCAAGGTCGTAATCGATCTCCGGCAGCGGATTGGCCATCGCGAAAACGATAGGATCTTTCGCCATTCCCAAAAGCATTTCCGGCGAAAGGATATTTCCCGCAGAAAGACCGAGGAATACGTCGGCTCCGACCAAAGCTTCGGCAAGCGTGATATTGCTTAGATTTTTTGCATAGAGTTTCTGAAGATCGGACAAATCGGTGCGATCGGTCGCCAGCACCCCATTGAGGTCGAACATGACGATATTTTCGACTTTGACGCCAAGCAGTAAGTACAAATTGGCGCAGGCGAGTGCCGCTGATCCTGCTCCGGACACGACAATTTTGACGTCTCCGATGTTTTTCTCGGCGAGTTCCAGCGCATTGAGCAACGCCGCCGACGAGATGATCGCCGTTCCGTGCTGGTCGTCATGCATGACGGGAATGTCGAGCTCTTCTTTTAAGCGCCTTTCGATCTCGAACGATTCGGGAGCCTTGATGTCTTCAAGGTTGATTCCGCCGAAAGTCGGTGAAATGCGCTTGACCGTTTCGACGAACGCATCTACGTTTTTCTCGTTGATTTCTATGTCGAAAACATCAATGTCGGCGAAGATCTTGAACAGCAATCCTTTACCTTCCATTACGGGTTTTGACGCTTCGGGACCAATGTCTCCCAAGCCCAGAACCGCCGTCCCGTTTGTGATAACGGCGACGAGATTACCCTTTGCTGTATATTTGTAAACGTTTTTGACGTCTTTTGCGATCTCGAGACAAGGTTCGGCCACGCCGGGAGAATAGGCAAGCGACAAATCGCGCTGGGTTGCATATTTCTTGGTCGGAACGACCTGGATCTTGCCGGGTTGCGGCTTTGCGTGATATAAAAGTGCCTCGCGGCGTTTGCTGTATTTGTTCATATCCGGAGTTTCTCAGGTAGCTGCAAAGGTAGGGCTATCGAAAGGAAATTCACAAGTTACAGGACAAAAAGACGCCTGGGAATTTAAGGTGTGAAGTTGGCTTTAAAGCCGTTTATCCGATAAGTTTATATCCGAATCCACGCAGGTTCACGATCTCCACAGACGGATCAGCCGCCAGTTTTTTCCTGAGCTTCGTAATATACACATCCATGCTGCGGGCCGTGAAGAAATTATCGTCGCCCCAAAGCTGCAGCAAGGCTTGCCTGCGGTCCAGGATCTCGTGCCGCTTTTGGAGAAGCAGCGACAGCAATTCGCATTCCCGGTGAGACAATTTGACGACATTCCCATCGGCAGCGATAAGCCTGAGTTTGACGCGGTCAAAAGTGAAATTCCCGATCTTGCTTTCCAGACCCACATTCAATTCCGACCGTTTCAGCAATTCCGATACCCGCAAAAACAATTCATCCAGGCTGAACGGCTTTCTCAGGTAATCGTTCCCGCCGCTCGCATATCCGTTCTTCAAATCGTCCATAGCATTTCGGGCTGTAAGAAATAAAATGGGTATGTTCGTATCGATTGCCCTGATTTTGGTCGCCAACGTAAATCCATCCATTTCCGGAAGCATGACATCCAAAATACAAAGATCGAATTTTGACAGTGTAAATGCCAGGTATCCGCTCCTTCCATTTTCAACCCACGTAACATCGAAACCTTCCTTTTCAAGGCTTTCACTCACGACCTTCCCTAAAAACGGCTCGTCCTCCACGAATAACAGATGCGGTTTCCTGCTCATAGCGGAAATATCAGAATAAATGTCGCGCCCGGTCCCGAATTGTCCTTCACGGCTATTTTCCCGCCATGATACGCTACGACCCTGCGCACGAAATACAGCCCGAGCCCGTAACCTTTGACATCGTGCCGATCCCCTTTGCCGATCCGGTAAAATGCATCGAAGATCCTGATTTTCTCACTATCTGGAATTCCCGGTCCGTTGTCTGAAATCCCAATCATCAAATTCCCGGTTGTCACTTTAAGGCTTATGCCGATCCTGGCTTCAGGCCTGTCGTTATATTTGATGGCATTCCCGACAATATTCGCCAATGCGCGTTTCAAATCGTTTTCGTTTCCGGTAATGGTCAGATCACCGATGGAATCTTGAAAATCGATGTCGGATGCAGGAAAGTGCGAAATCACGCTTTCTACCATGTTGCCGACCTTAAAAGCCCGCCATGGACCGGCCACGCTACCTGATCGGGCCGTTTCCAGAATTTCAGAGGTCAGGTTTCCCAATCGCTTCGTCTGATGCAGGATGATGTCGATATAGCTGTCACGGCTTTGGTCGTCGTGAGCGAATTTCTTGAGCGATTCCGCCGTGACGGTCAGCGAGGCCAGAGGCGTATGCAGCTCATGCGTCATATTGTTGATAAAATCATCTTTGGCCGCTGCCAGTTTTTGTTGAGAAAGCAGGACTTTTAGTGTGTATCCGAAACAGAATACTGTTACGATAAATAGCAGGAAGCTTCCGGCAAGCACCCATTTCAGGCGATTAAAAATGTATAATCCGGGATCGTCAAAGCTGGCGAACAACACTTTTTCCGGCTTATTCGTCTTTAACGAGAGATTGATCGGGTTTGTTGAAAATTGCTCTGAAATTGGGCGAAACGATAGGTTGAACCGTGTAGGCAAACCGGCGCGCGACAATTCCCGGACATAGCTTTTCCGGATTGCAGACGTATCGATCGGAACATCGTATTTTGCCTTAGACAGACTGTCGCCCAGCTTTTGGGTATAATAAAAGACATAACCGTTCTTAAGATCGTTACGGGCCGTGTTGACCAGATGCCCTATAAAGACCTGCCTGGCTTCAGGTGTGATCGGTTCGACCTGTTCGGAAAAGGTTTCAATCGACATGCTCAACCTGGATTGGCCCTTGAACGGCGGCCGGACTTCTGCAATGGTGAAGACCGTCGTCCCATATATGCGGTTGATCCTGGAAGTGATCCGCACAAAAGATGTATCTGAAATCAATTTCCTGAAGTCGTCCAGTATCTTTTCATCCCGTTGATTCACTACGGAATCGAATGCGGCAGCGAACGCTTCATTGGCTTGCTTCCCGAACAGACCTCGCTCGATCCTGAAGCCCGATTGTGCGAAATGAAACTGTAGTGCCAGGATTCCCGCTACGCAAACGGACATCAGCAATATTACCCATCTGATTTTTCGGATCATAACGCAAATGTAACGCATGCGGCTCCTCCCGGCCTAAAATCGTTAACACTAATTAAGGAACATTGGTTTTGATTAACCGGTTTCGGGATTTGGGCTTCCTAGATTTGTCAAAAACCAAAACATGTACAAAAAATGTATTTTACCTGCGCTCTTTTCATTAGGGATTATGCTGACGGCGAGCGGCCAATCTGACATCAAAATGACCACAAAAGGCTCGTTCGACGACAAAGTCCTGCGGGAATTACTATCCTTTAATGACATGGATTTCTACAATGTCAAAATGGAAGGAAAACTTGCCGGACACCATTTTACTATCGTTTCAAAAGAAATATGGAACGGCAAGTTAAAAAAGGTCGATACGCTTTTTAATTCGAAACAATATGAGATGTTCCGGATTGCGTCCGACACGTTGCGGTTCTCGGCCATTTCGGGCAAAACAAGCAACCGAAACCTGAAGGTCCGGTTTAGCTTTGACCGCTTTTCCATCGCCAGGAATTACAAAAGCAGCAAATCTGATGCGTACAGCTTGCGTGATTTCGGGACGCAGCTGCCCATTTCGGTCGGAAAGCCGTTTTATGCTTTTGCTTATATTTTGCCAACGCGCCATGCAGACGGCAGCAGTTCCTGGTGCGAAGTGGAAGCGTCCGGGGATGACATCGAAAATTGGGGGAAAAAATTCAACATCGAACATTATATCCTGTTCGAGATGAAATTCGAATGATTATTTTAGGAAGTCGATATTTCGCTTCAATCCTGTAAATTTAGTTCGCTTTACCGCGGAATTTTTGAACACTTTCCTGAAAGTATCCTCGGTAATTTCCTCCCAATCCTTTTTTGACATCGCCAACATTTCCGGATTCGCGTTGAAAAGCGGCTCGCTGTGCGGTTTTGAGAAGCGGTTCCACGGGCAGACGTCCTGGCAAATGTCACATCCGAACATCCAGTCGTCGAATTGGCCTTTCATTTCAATAGGAAGATTTTCCTTGAGCTCGATCGTAAAATAGGAAATGCATTTGGAACCGTCGACGACATAAGGCGATACGATGGCCTGGGTCGGACAGGCGTCGAGACAGGCGGTGCAGGATCCGCAATGATCGGTCGTGGCGTGGTCGTATTCGAGTTCGAGATCTACGATGAGCTCTGCGATAAAAAAGAACGAGCCGACCTGCTTGCTCAGCAAATTTGAGTTTTTCCCTATCCAGCCCAATCCGCTTTTAGCCGCCCAGGCTTTATCCAGGACGGGTGCCGAATCGACAAACGCACGTCCTTCAACTTCGCCTATTTCCGACTGGATCGAAAACAGCAATTCCTTTAGTTTTTCCTTTATGACGAAATGATAATCCTGGCCGTAGGCGTATTTCGATATCTTAAACGAATCGTCCATTTGTACCTGGGACGGGAAATAATTCAGCAACAGCGAAATGACGCTCCTGGAGCCTTCGACGAGTTTTGTGGGATCGAGGCGCTTGTCGAAATGGTTTTCCATGTAGGCCATTTCCCCGTGCCTGTTGTTCTGGAGCCAGGTCTCAAGCCGGGGCGCCTCGTTTTCAAGAAATCCCGCTTTGGAAATCCCGCATGAAAGGAACCCGAGGCGTTTTGCTTCAGATTTGATGAATGCGGTATATTTTGATGTTTGCGGATTCATTTTCCTGGACGTGGTTGCGTTAGGGATTGAAGTGGAAATCCTTTTATTTGGTGCGGCGCGGCTTCGCCGCGCCGCACCAAATAAAAGATTGGAACAAAAAGCCCGACGGCCGCAAAACATCAGAGGCGCATCTAAATCGGGAGATCAAAAAGCGATAAGCAGCTAAATGCTATTAGCCTTGACCTGCGGCCGGAACGCCATAATTATTAACATCTAAAATGAACCCGACTGCAACTGCCACTGCCACTGCACCTACACCTGCACCTGCAACTACCTAAAAAAGCCCTCCCTGCACATTACTCCTCACCCTCCCCAAATGATGGTAGGCTTTTTCCGTAGCCTCACGTCCGCGGGGCGTGCGCACCAGGAAACCTTCTTTAATCAGGAACGGTTCGTATACTTCTTCTATTGTTTCGGAGCTTTCGGAAACTCCGGTCGCCAACGTGGACAGCCCGACAGGACCGCCTTTGAATTTGTCAATTATCGTGATCAATATTTTGTTGTCCATCTCATCGAGGCCGTGAGCGTCCACATTCAGGGCGTTCAACGCATATCTGGCAATGGCGATGTCGATTTTTCCGTTGCCTTTGATTTGCGCAAAATCCCGTACGCGTCTCAAAAGTGCATTGGCGATTCGGGGCGTTCCCCGGCTGCGGCCTT
>Ga0265798_10007659_pt1 | contig 13929 bp, 17 predicted proteins | sample P3T30metagenome_FD_192430 | JGI IMG/M metagenome (GOLD analysis project Ga0265798, IMG submission 192430) | Plant litter microbial communities from East Loma Ridge, Irvine, California - P3 T30 | ecosystem: Environmental > Terrestrial > Plant litter > Unclassified | place: USA: California...
CCATCCTCGTTTGACGCGTCTGAGTCCTTGATTTCAACGATGTCGTGAAGAGATGGGATAGGAGCGAAAGGGACAGCTCTCCATTCACCAGGACCAGTGCTGAAGTGTCCCTCATCATCGACATCTGGGATATCTGTCCATAATTCCCATGAACCCGACGCGTCCTCTCCCAGCTCGAATGCGAGGGTGAAGGACAAATGGACGAATCGATCATGGTCCGATGAAGCGAGGGGGATGGTAGTCTCGCGACCTAGAGGTGGATTGAATATAGGCATTCCGGTGTTGAATGACTAGACTATAATGTGTTGGATGAGAAAGATAGAATCAGTTAACGCGTTGGAAAGGTAGGGTTTGAAAGGAATTAAACAAAAGAAAAGGGAATGAGTTACGGGTGTGACGGAACAGTGAATGTTATACCAAAGGTGAGACCTGTCAAGATAATAATAAGCTTGGTTGTCGTAATTGTTATACCATAGGGTTATGGGGTAATGACGGAGTGCCAAGGGGTCAACGGGATGGGTTCTTAACTTCTGAATCAAAGGGATAGTTGACTTATTCCCACGCCTTCGCAGTGAGGTACACTTAACTTACTGAATGAGCGCATCACTTAAAGGGGACAGGCACATGTGTACATGTGACGTGGCATTCTAGCACATGTTCAATCTAGACCTCCACTTGAATTGTCAGATAGACCAAGTGTACAAGTCGTACCCTACACACATTATCGCAAGCCGTAGAGCAATACATACAGTCACACCCCTACCGAAGCATCATCAGCCAAGATGGGAGTCCTTGAGAAGATTGAGGATATCGAGAGTGAGCTTACACCCACTGCCCAAAAGATCAGAGCTGACACCATTTAGAGGAGATGTCGAGGAGTAAGTCTCACCACCTCCCTTGAAGGCTATACTGACAAATGCAGCGCAGAAGAAGTAAGCTCGTCGGAATAATAGACAATACGGCTAACCACGTTCTTTCTTCTGTTACCAGTAAAGGTAAGCTGGCTCTCTCGTAGCTTGACCGCAGCTGACACCCAAGCAACCGAATATCATCTAGGTAATCTCAAAGCCAAGCTTGCGAAATATCGAGCTCAGCTACTCGAGCCAGAAAAGAAATCAGCCAAAGGAGAAGGGTTCGATGTCTTGAAGTCTGGAGGTATGTCACGGTTTTATCATGGGAATGTATACTAAATGACAGATGCACGAGTTTGCTTAATTGGTTTCCCTTCTGTCGGTAAATCAACCTTGTTGTCCAAGACGACAAAGACGGAATCTAGTGTGGGAGCGTATGAGTTTACGACACTAACAGTGAGCTCTCCTAACTCCATGACAGAGTTTGAGCTGATGATCAGGCTATCCCTGGTGTATTGGAATACGAGGGAGCACGTATACAATTGCTTGATTTACCTGGTATCGTACAAGATGCCGCCAAGGGTATGTCACACTGCTGAGCATTGCTGATGAATAGGTCGAGGACGTGGTAGACAAGTCGTATCAGTCGCCAAAACTGCTGATCTGATTGTCTTGATGAGTGAGCTGGCCCTTTTAGGACCCCTCGGGCAAAGCTAATGAGTAGTCGACGCGACGAAAACAGCGGAGCAAAAGAGGATGTTGGAAATTGAATTGGAAGCTGTTGGGATCCGTCTGAATACAACACCGCCTGATGTCGTATTCAGGCAAAAGTCGGCTGGGGGTATTACTGTACGTTCTTCTTCATATGACATATGACATATGCTGATGGGATAGGTGACTATGACGGTGAAGCTCACACATACGAATGAACGTACGATCCGATCTATTTTACAGACATATCGAAGTGAGCTTCCCAATTCCGTGAATGCTAGAATGAAGCTGATGACAGTACACAACTGCGACGTTATGATCAGAGAGGATGTGAGTTACGCCATTATGACCTTGCTGATTATAGATTACCGAAGATGAATTCATTGATGTCCTACTAGGAACAAGAAAATACATTCCAGCTTTAACGGCAATCAACAAGATCGATGGAGTGTCTATGGAGACATTAGATGCATTGGCGAGGGAAGGAGACGGTAGGACGGTGATGTTGAGTTGTGAGCTTGATTTGGGGATTGATTGGCTGTTGGAGAGTATATGGCGTGTAAGCTGCATCGCTCGCGCGTCTCTGGTCTCAGCTGATCAAGTAGGAACTGGGTTTGGTCAAGTATGTACTATTGACAGTGACCTGGCGTGACTGACAGCCAGGGTGTATACAAAGAAACGTGGAGATCAACCTGATTTATCGGATCCAATCTGTCTAAGACCAGGAGCGACAATCGAGACAGTCTGTCATGGTATTCATCGTTCTCTGGCATCACATTTCAAGTTCGTTCCTCACTCTTGAATGTCATAATGGATGAAGCTGATGGTAGGTACGCACTGGTGTGGGGTAAATCGAGCAAGTTCTGTCCACAGCCTCAAAAGGTCGGACTGACCCATTTGGTTCATGATGAGGATGTGTAAGTGAATGCTATCTAGTTTCCTCCCATATTCACTGACGATTCAGTGTGAGCATCTTCACGAAATAGGCATACTCTGTCTGCAGACGGCGAGTGGGATCTGGGTTACGACTTCATAATTATGCAACACTACCACTACATCCTGTACTCGACTACCACAGACAGCCGCAGCAAGAAGGCCATTCTCCACTAATATCCCTATCCATACTCAGCGGATACGTCACTTCCTGTCCCAGGTACTCGGACAAATGTCTCGATCGAACTTGCTTTTTCCGCCTGTTGTACCCTATCTCGCCCTGCTGCAGAATATGACTATCACTCAACAACTTTCGCAACAGCAAGTAAGTACTCAACCTCGAACTGGCTTCAGTGATAGGTGCTCGGTGGACAAAGCGGTAAGTACCCCAAAAAGGGATATACCTGCTCTTCAGCTTTTGTCAGGGTGACTCGAAATATAGCATACGCTGTTAGAGTGAATGTGAACCATGTCCACCATAGACTGTACATCACCGAAGGTGGGCATCGAATCCATTTGGGGATGCCGACCATTATGATTGGAGTGAAGAACATCTGAATGGCGTTGCCGCCAACTGGGATAGCTGTCAATCCGACTCGGTGTTTGTGCCCCTGCAAATCAGTACCTCGTATTGCGTGGCCAATGACATAAACTCGTTCGAGGACTTAAGAAACGAGGACATACGAATGGGATCATACCCTCCATGACCTTTGCATAGTATTTCAAGAAGAACAGCCAAAATCTATCTGACCACTTCAACTCGATTTCCTCCTTTACCCACTTTGTCTGCTGGACGCCTTTGTGAACAGCGACTATCGTCTTGACATCTTTGAATACCTTGACATTTGCCAGCTTTAGGGATGTAAGTCACGAGGCCGTACGAAAATCTCTAGATACTCACCCCAAGATAATCTGACTTTTTCAGTTGCTCTTGCTTTTGTCTCTTCTTTTCAGCTATCTTCTTTTCTATTACTATCGACTCCATATGCTTTATCAATCTCTGATCGCGATCAGTAACGATCTATGCAGTTATCGTGAGGAAGTCGACGAACCCTCAGGTCCCTTTCCTTCAGACATTTGATAGCCGCTTCTTGCAGCTGGTTCAGCCTATCATCTGACAGGCCTTTTTCGGCTAGATCGACCGCGTCCTTCTCTCGAATCTCTTCCTCAAGATGTCGATTGTTTCTACTAGATGAGGAGCCCATGCTGTTGATGGACCAGTGTGAACGTAGTGGTTCGCGGTATAAGAACGTGTAATGGAGAATATCAGCTGGAGAGCGGGTTCAATCATCTTATCGAGAAATCTACATCAGCCATCCTTTGTGAGTATCCCCCCAAGACCAGGGGCATGACCCAAAAGGAAACCCCATGCGAAAACACGCTGATCTCACCGACCATCACTGGTCGCCCGATGTCTGATCCCTCCCAATGGTAAAAGGAGAAGAAATGGTGACTACCCGAATTCATGCCAAAAATCCATGAAGCCGATAACGTCCTACATCCAATCCAATCCAATCCATTCCCATCTTGAAAACAGATCTATTGCTTGTTTGCCTCGTACTTTAGGTAGTAGTCATCACGCTTCCTCACTATATTGTCAGCTAATACGTACATCTTTGCGATGTCGCCCGACGTACTCATGGGGACGTGGACTGTGTACCTGTTTCATTAGCTTATACACGACGTCAATGTTACAGTTGAGCTTACCAGAAGAGGTATCCACTGGCGAAACCTAGACCGAGTCTGTATATGTTAGTATATAATGGCCATGTTTCGAGATCCGGAGGATTTACCCGATAGAGATATCAGTGATGAGACGCTTTCGTAGCTAATTGATCAGCTCCGTTCTATCTCCAGATATATCTATGAATACTGACCTTTCCGACGATGGGCTGGATCATTGCGGATAGATGATGTGTATGTATGAAGGTTATAGACGGAGGACGAATGAGGGTTGAGCAAAAGAAGGGGAAGGTCGGAGGTGAAGCTTAAAGAGGGGGTTGAATAATGAATAGTGATTTGGCGAGGCTACGGTCAGTGTCTTGTGGAGAGACCTATACCTATCATTCCTGTCTATTCAATCTATATCACACCCAATCTTCAGTCCAATACATTATAGACTTTCCAACTGGACAGTATCACGGTAAAAGCGATACCTACTTGATCGTATACGTTCCGGCTATATTCGACGAACCGATCGGGACAATACGAGTATACAACATTGCTTACTTACCTCCACGCGGTAACTCACTCGGACTTCCCACCCCACATCTTACCTTGATTCACACTTTCCGTCTATCTCATACGTGATGGCAATGGAGACGGACGCTCAGAATCCATGGCGTTTCGCCCAGTGCTTTGGTGATAAGGGTGATGTCGAGGATATCACAGAAGGTAAGTCACAAGCTCCCTTTGTCATCTCTACCCCTTGAAGGTCTTCGTTACTGATATGATACAGCGGATATCATCTCAACAGTAGAGTTTGATCATACGGGTGATTACCTCGCGACTGGTGATAAAGGTGGACGTGTAGTACTATTCGAGCGTAATGAGCAGGTAAGTCATATAGCCAAAAATACCTTGATTCTCTTGGCCCCACGCTAATCTTTCACAGAAGCGGGGATGCGAATACAAGTTCTATACAGAGGTATGTAATGTGACATTAGCCTCAGATGTTTGCTGATGATAGTTTCAATCGCACGAACCGGAATTCGATTACCTAAAATCGCTAGAGATTGAGGAGAAGATCAATAGGATCAAGTGGTGTAAACGACAAAACTCGGCCCACTTTCTACTTAGTACCAATGGTAAGTCATCTTCTTACCTCAAGCCCATTACTAATCTATAGACAAGACGATCAAGTTGTGGAAGGTATTCGACAAGCAGATCAAGGTAGTTGCCGAAAATAACCATTCCGACGGGTATCAGCATTCCACCACCGGTCCATCTCAGCCACCCTTACGTCTACCTCGGATGCAGGTACACGATTCAATCACCGCTGCTGTACCTAGAAAAGTATATGCCAATGCTCACGCATATCATATCAATTCGATATCGGTCAATTCCGATCAAGAGACTTATATCTCTGCCGATGATTTGAGGATCAACTTGTGGAATCTCAATATTAGTGACCAGAGCTTCAGTCAGTCTTCCACTCAACACAACACGAAGCAGCTGACAGCCAGACATTGTGGATATCAAGCCAGTAAACATGGAGGAACTTACAGAGGTCATTACCGCTGCTGAATTCCACCCCATTCAGTGTAATCAGTTCATGTACTCTAGCTCGAAAGGTACAATCAAGCTAGCAGACATGCGAGAGCGGGCACTATGTGACCAGCACGCCAAGTGTAAGCATTTACGCAATGACCACCATGTAGTCCGTGCTAATAATCAGTATTCGAGGAAGAAGAGGATCCAGCTCAGAAGTCATTCTTTTCCGAAATCATCTCGTCCATTTCAGACGTCAAGTTCTCCAAAGACGGCAAATATATCTTATCGCGAGACTACCTCACTTTAAAGATCTGGGATGTCGCTATGGAGAACAAGCCAGTCAAGACGATCAACATCCACGAACACCTCCGTCAGAAGTTGTGTGACTTGTACGAGAACGATTGCATCTTTGACAAGTTTGAATGTACATTCAGCGGAACCGGAGAGTACGTCCATGTCACGTTCATCGGAGCTCGCGCTGATTGATAGTTCGGTGCTGACTGGTTCATACCACAACTACTTCCGGATCTATGATGTCCAGGGCGATAATGATATCGTACTGCAAGCGGATAAATCGGCGTTCAAGGCAAAGAAGATTGGAGGAGCACGAGGCAAAGTGCCAGGAAAGAAGGAAGGTCTGCAAACGGACAATATTGACTTTACAAAGAAGATTGTGAGTCTTACCTCGTCTTTGACGTTCACAGGCTGACTTGTAGCTACACGCAAGCTGGCATCCTCACGAGAACACCATAGCTGTGAGTACCTCAATCGATCCTGTAGACATGTGCTGATTCTCAGATTGCGGCAACGAACAACCTTTTCTTGTACTCGACATTACAATAAGCGACCACCTCCATCTCTCCTCTATCTTCTAGCCGCCTTCCTTCGTCTTCTATCAACCCGACATTTATTGCATGCGACGACAACCGATCCTCACATATAGTAGTGGACATGAAATACACCCCTTTTCGCGCCTTTCTTCCTTTTTGTTCTCCAACCTCCAGCCCATTCTCGATCTTCTCATCCGTTCTCAATCCCATCCCCAATTTCCAGAAACCCAAATTTAAATATAGATGACAGAAACAATAACAATTTTACCAAAATGTAGGAGGGGAGGAGTAGGGGTATGGACTTTAGTACATCGACAGTCATCATCATTCTTCGAGTCAATCTAGATCAGTGATGATTTGTCGACTGTTTCCTGTTTTCTGTAGAGAGTAAAAGTAAAGAAGAGGATGAAGTGCTATAGCATCAATTGATTTACATTTGGTGGCTTGCTACTTGACTGTGATCTAAGAAATGGACGTAAACAAGTCGAGTGATATTTGATTCCGCTATGACTCTGTACGCGACTGAGTTTCTTTCCAGACTAGCTAATAGACATCTCTGTTTTCGCTTTACACCATCACTTGTACACTTACATTATACATCAACAACGCAGACAACGGAACCCGGAGGAAACAGGGATGACTAGTGCGACAAATCGCCCAGTCTATCCACTGACAAGCTCTCAAATAGTCAATATACCTACGCTGTCTACGAGTACTCGACCAATGTCCGCTTTGAGTGGGATTGTCAGCTCGGACCCCATGTGGAATATCAATGGGATTCGGGAGGATGAAGAAGATGAAGAGCCCGAGCTACCACAGTTGTATTTTCATTACGCCGGTGATAGCCAAGTGAAGCCCGAGGCCGAGATCAAACAAGACGACAGACGTCATAGTAGGGAGAAGGACGATAAGGAGAATAGCTATCATGAGAAGCTACCTTCATCTAGTATAGGACTGGGCAGACCGAAAGTATTACATCGAACATACTCCGACGCTTCCGATACACAGACTCCAACCCATGTTTCCGGATCTGGATTCTCGACTCATTCCTCCGCTTCTTCAGCTCGTATTGGATCCTTGACGGACGCATCAACCGTATCTCACTCATCAATGGAGCCTACTCCACCTAGTGTTTACGGACATCTTGGGAGATCATCACTTTCGTCCAGTGGAAGTGGAGAAGGCGGAAGCGGTGGGAGTGGAAGTGGGAGTGGCGATCGACCACTAGGCCGGACTTATGGGGGCAGTAGTGCGAGGACATTCTCACGGCATGTTTCTGCTCCTCTGGCACGACACTGGCCCACGCGAGAAGAAAAGTCGCGGGACACGGAAGAGGTACGTTCCGCCTAGTAAGATGTGCTGATTACAGTTGTCAACGAGTACATCTACTGGAAACACTACGCATACTCAGACAGCAACAATCCGACCTAAACTCACTAAAACAACATCAGCTTCATCAGTCAACGAAGAAAGAGATACAGCAAAACCACTTGCTCGATCTACATTCGTTACTCCTGGTATGACCGATCGGAAAATTGGTCCGATGGGCTCAACCACCAGACGATTTGTCAATCTCTCTCAATTTGGTGGACCTGCCAGGAGAGTCAAGCCGGGAGAAGAGGTAGTGGAAGATGAACAACCGCAATCATCAAACCGAACTCGTGAGTCATCCTTTATGTCCGACACAAAGGCTGAATATCAGCTTCTCCATCACGCCATCATGCCGTGGTCCCAGTCACACCGCCTGCTCAAAGTCAAGCACAAGCTGGTCCCTCTCGATCACCAGACCCAGAACCAGAACCTCGGTTCGTACACCGCCGCAGTCCGCCCATGGTCAGGAGACACGGCAAAGAACCTGCCCTTCCTGAGGTTATTGAGCATCTCGAACCGGAGACTAGTCGGAATAGGATCAGATCAGGATCGCCGACCGCAGTCGACAACAGAGATCCATATCGAACAAAAGTACCATCCCGTCAGCAAGAGGAGACAGCTCGTCCCACGCATTCTCGCTATGAAAGTCGTACTGAGCGGCCTGTCCCTCAAGGCCGGCCCGTCGAGACACACCGTCCGCCTGATCCTCCCTCGGCGCCACCCATATCTGAGTACCATACGACACCTCCTCGAGCGGTCTTTCAAAGACCAGCACCAGCTCCTGTACCGATACAAAGTGAAGTCAGACCTTTTACGCAGACTGCGCCTCTACCTTCAGCTATCGAGCCAACAAGGCAAACGGCACCTGCTCCACCACAGGCTCAACCACAGCTGGATAACAACAAACGCGGGTTCATCGTGAGTAAATTCCTCGATTATGTAAATGATATTGACAGAAAGGTGAACGGCGTCTACTACGACCGAATCAGTCTACTCGGTAAAGGCGGTTCTTCCAAGGTCTACTCTATCATGTGCCCTACCCAACGAACTATACTGGCCTTGAAACGTGTAACACTTGACCGGGCAGATCACGAAACGTACCAAAGCTATACAAACGAAATCGAACTACTCAAGCGGTTGAGAGGACATGATCGCATTATTCAGCTTGTCGATCATCAGATCACGTTTTCACCCCAGAATCGTCCAAAGGTCTTGCTCATGGTATGTCCCTACCTCCTTCTTGACGCAGTACTGATAAACAGGTCATGGAATGTGGAGAGATCGATTTTTCAATGCTACTAGATGAACAACGTGGTAAACCTCTCAACTTCAACTTTGTCGGTCTGTATTGGCAACAGGTAAGTCTCCTCCGATTCGAGTGATGTGGGGCTTATGGTCAGATGCTGCAAGCAGTCCACGCTGTTCATCTAGAAAACGTAGTCCACACCGATCTCAAGCCCGCGAATTTTGTCCTGGTCAAGGGGAGGCTGAAGATCATTGATTTCGGAATTGCTAAGGCTGTTGCGAATGATACGGTCAATATTCAGAGGGATCAACAAATTGGAACTGTCAATTACATGTCGCCAGAGGCTATCAGCAAGATGACGAATCTTAATGTTCTCAAGGTGAGCACTGTGGAACTCGGGGGGAAAGTAGACTGATCGTAGTTATCCTACCCGAGCGATGTCTGGTCATTGGGCTGTATATTGTATCAAATGATATACGGCAGTGCTCCCTTTGCCCATATCCCAGGGGGTCCACTCACCAAAATGAACTACATCGCCGACGCCAACCATAGGATCGAGTATCCAACGCAAGCCATCCCGAGGGGGGCAACGGGACAACAAGGCCAAACTGTCGATCCGGCTTCAATGGCAGTTTCAGTAATGCCGTCCGCGATCGACACCATGCGACACTGCCTTGCATACAGTAAAGACGATCGACTCACCATCCCACGGTTATTGGAACATGAATTCCTACAACCCAGATTAGATTGTATGTCGCCTATCCCTATCTCATCATGATATAGACTGATGATTAGCATTAAGTGCATTACCAGCTGGTACAACACCTATTTCCAGAGAACAGATGAAGGTGATGGTGGCATACGCTATGCGAAATCCAGAAGGAAAGTCAGCACTAGAACTTGGTGATGTAAGTCTTGTCTCTCTTGTTTGAGGAAAGAGCTGATGGGACTAGGATTTGTTTTCGCAGCTTAAAGACCAGAATGAGGGTGTGGTTCAGATGTGATATACTTGATATATATTTTATAATGCAGATCCAGAAGATTAAGGACATGTCACAGATCTCATTCCTCCTTGCGGCCCCTGACCACCCAGAGCGGATCACATCTACTAAACCATCCTCCTCCATTCCCAGCTCCATTACTGAGGGTAAAAATATCGATTTTCCTGAACCCAGCGAACCAGAGGTAATCCCCTACCATCCGTAACCGTTCCTCCTCATCAATCCGAAGCCATCGCCTGATTGCTTTTGTCGGGAAACATCGGTTCGAGATCGCCAAATGAACTTCTCCTCCGGGTACCAATCTTTCATGAACCTCCTTGAGGACCTCGACAGGTCGAGTTAAGTAATCGATCGAGACCACACATGTGGCGGCGTTCAAGTCTTTTGCTTCGGCAGGTAAAGTCGGATCCTCATTCAAATCCTTAACCACCCGAGTAGTCAAGATTGAATTATTCTCCAATTCCGCTTTGTTCATGCCCATCCCTATTACTTGCGTATCTCCTTTAGCAACTCCCATACCGACTTTCGGGGGATAATGGCTGATCCAGCTCGAACATAGGTCCAGGATCTTGCCTTTGGAAGGTAAGGATAGAGCGTAATATTGGGTCAATTTCGAGATCGCCTGATCGTCGATATGAGGGACGAGACGAGTAGGCTTATAGAAAACATCGTCGGGAGATGGGTCCTGTCGATCAAAATCGGCGGGGGTGTAGGGCCATTTACCACCATGGCGGGCGGTATAGGGTGTCGATGGAAACGAGCTGGGTGGGGCGGTCGACGTCATGTTTCGATGGCTTGGGTTATTCCAATTAAGTGGCAAAGGTGTGCAGCTGCGAGTCAGGGGCGCAGTGCATAGCGATGCCCTTGTAAGGGATCTAGAGATTGACAGCGTGGACTAAGTAGGTGTTGCAGTGGACGATCAAAGTGGAGGTGATCGGCAGCTATGACCACACTTGCTCCTTTGATTTGATTGTGTAGATTATATTTTGTATTTTGACGAGACAATCACCAGGTTGTAACAGCTATGGTGAAATGGTATCATGCATCCTTGCCATGGATGCGGTAGGAGTTCGATTCTCCTTGGTTGTATTTCTTTTTTGCCTGCCTTAGTATGTCCCTTTTGGCCGTTCAAACTGCCCCGCTAGATACTTTGGGCCAGTTGGAGTAGCTTGGAGTGATCAGAATCGTAGTGAGGGCCATGTAGAGTGATGTGTTGCGTGTGGGACGCTGGGGCTAGTGGTGGCAGTTTTGGGAAATCGCGGTAGGAGTTGGATTCTCCTTGGTTGTACTTTCTTTTTTTTTCTTCCACTAGCCGAACCTTTTTGGCTACCTTCGCTACTCATATGGGTACTCTGGACCTGCGGGACGACTCTTGAACGACCAAACTCGTGAAGAATAGGATGTTGAAATATGTGTAGTGTGCAGGAGGTCGGTAGCGTAGGGCGGCAAAATTTGGGCAATGGTTGTATAGGTATGATGCTCGCTGCCTCGCGCTGCGCTTAAGAGTTACATCTCCGGAAAAGAAGAACGGGAGTGACTTCTGGGTTGTTCCGGTGATCGTCGTTGCCCATGCGGACTGCGCCATCGAGTGGCCATGTTGGGAATCTACCGGAGCAAGTGCGCTGACCGCGCTGAAACTTAGACCGCTCACTGACTTAGGATCATATCAGCTACATTCACACTTTAGAATGTCCAGTATGTTCAGAGGCCTTCTTGCAGCGACACACCTAGGGGATACGGTATATCATTGGGGCAGAGGTGAGCCTTGGTTTGGATTTTGGGTGATGGCGGGCTGCTGTTCAAATGCATCTTTTGGCAATCAGCTGGACGTGCTCTTCTTACTCTGGAAAGAGTTGTAGGTACCGATTTGTCCAACACCTGGGTACACCTCTTTTGCTCCTGGGATTCTGTTTTTTTCGTGTGGTTCGGAGCCATGGTACTAGTAATGTATCAATGGTATCTAGTATGGTATTGTATATCCCCATACCCGGCGTTACCTAGCTGGAGCGACAGCTGAAAGTGTGCTGGTAATAAGATACCAGGATATGCACACACGACCAATCTGGTGGCAGTAGATGATTAGCTACATCTGGTCATAACGTTTGAAATAATACAGCAGATCCTTGGTGATCTTCACTTCATAGCTGGACAAGCCCGTTGGCAATCTGCTAGCCCTGGAGTATAGCAAAACTGCTTACATGCAATACAACGAATAGGACTGTGACAATGCTGACACATCTCCACGGACCATCTATCATGAATCATCGTCCTCGCCTTCTAGCGGTTCATACTTGTCCCGCTTATCGCGTGTTTTCCACCACCAGCCCACTGATACAACGGCAATCAAGACGACGATTCCGATACCACTCAGGGTGAAGATCAGCCAAGCCCATCTGAATGTCAGCATCGGGCTTCACAATCACGGAAAGGCTTACCGGGAGAACCAGCTTGGCTCATAGGGCACCAGCACGGAATCAATCATTAGCACACCACCACCAAGCGTCATGCCGCCACGCCATAATTGACGAGAATCATCCTCTGTGCTTCTACCAGCAACTGATCGCGAGGAAGTCGAAGCCGATCTCTTCCAACGCACAGATGCTCGACCAGTCGCTCCTATACGAGCGGAAGCATGCCCAATTCCGGCTCTAGCGTTCCTGATACCCACAATGAATGAATTGTCGCCAGTAGCTCGGAAAGCGACTTCACCATATTTTGACTTGTCGCTGAGCAATGTGGAATAGATAAGATCATCTTCGAGAGCTAGTGGGCGGCCATCGGATGGTGGGGATGCTGGCTCTTTCGTCGATCCAGTCTTGGGTGTCGATGGCTGGGTAGGGATGATGTGGAGCTTGAGCAGTTCAATGAGATCCTCCTCGTTATGAAGGTAATGGGTGAGATTGAGTCGGGAGAATGCTTTGTCGGTCGGACATAGGACGGTATAGCTCGGTAGAGCTAGTGAATCGAGGTCGGGCATTGGTGCGGCGTCGTCAGGTGACCTGACGACTCCATGAAGCTGCGCGTGGTGGATCTCATCCCTTGATGGCTCCCGTCCTTCCAACACCCACGAGAGCCCAGCTCGTTCCATCAACTCAGCCATTCTCGTCTGCTTCGAGCCACGAATGAGCTTGGCAATCGTGATTTTGATATCGGCGGGCATGACAACAGAGTCGATGGTATGGACCGTTCCAGTCGAGGTGAGTTCATCAAAGTGTGTGACTCGCGCTGGACGCAATTCACCATTCGACGGTACAGCATCGCCTGAATCATGATTCTCCCAATGGGTAGGCGACTGTAGTGAAAGCGTCGAATTTTTGCCTTTTGTTTTGCGGAGGACGATCTCGCCTCCTTCGAGTGTCTTATAGACCTGCTTGCCGGCCTCGGCGTCGGCAGTATAGATGACCTCATCGACGGCATGGTATTTGAGTAGTCTCCGTAGCTCGTCCTTTCCCTCTCCCAGGAGCAGGTAGTTCATGACGAGACCCAAAGATCCGAAAGCTCTATTTCGCGGGACGAAGTATGTGACTCCAGGGCTCTTCTTGAATGCGTGGTCGAGCTCGGCAGCATAGACAGCAGCAACAAAAGTCGAGAGCTGCAAGTCGGAGACGGCGACCTGGAGGATATCATCAGGAGGCGAGATGAGATTGGACACGATGTATATTGCGCTCTTCCCGAATTTGGCTAGAAGTCAGCTGAAAGTCGCTTCAGATAACATATAACCCACTTGGTGCACCCATGGCGGTAGCTCCCCCAAAGCGTATGTCACCCGCTCC
>Ga0265798_10007660_pt1 | contig 13927 bp, 9 predicted proteins | sample P3T30metagenome_FD_192430 | JGI IMG/M metagenome (GOLD analysis project Ga0265798, IMG submission 192430) | Plant litter microbial communities from East Loma Ridge, Irvine, California - P3 T30 | ecosystem: Environmental > Terrestrial > Plant litter > Unclassified | place: USA: California...
CCATGAATGCTCTTGTTCTATCATCCTAGCGCCACCTGGCAGGCTGCTGCCAACACTGAAATGAAGATGGGAAGTTAAGGATGGCCAAGAACCTAACAAGCGTAGACTACTGTTTGCAGGTCTTCTATGGCGATATTCGTGAATCATGGCTACCCTACAATGCGGAGAAAACAAAAAGCTACAGACTGTTAGCTTGGCTTTTGTTGTCAAGACACGGGAATCGCTTACGTTGTTTGTCGCTGCTATAGCAATGCTGTCCTCGAATGGGTGCCAGCTCATGTGTAGGATCTTCTTGTTGAAGTCAATCTGATCTGCATCGGTTTCTTTCCTCATGCGTTGCCCTTGCCCAACAGCGCCTGCAGCGGGACTACCGGCTCTTGAACCACCCTTCTTGCTGGCGTTGCTGCCTGTCGGGCTTGTCGAAGAGTTCATGGGCGTGGGAATTCCAACCTTTTTGGCCTTGAATGCAGACTTGTCCGCCTGGAGTACAACCTCAGTATCCTTGTCATTGTCTGATGGATATATCATGAAATTGTTGTTGTAGCTGCCAGTCATGACATTCTTAGCATCGCCAGAGAAAACGACCTCGAACTTGTCGAAAATGCTGTCGTTTTCATACGTATCACAGAGTCTGGGTCGTAGGTGCTCATGGATAGGGATCGTCTTCACTGGAGTCTTCTCCATGTTTACGTCCCAAATCTTGACTGTCAGGTAGTCGCGTGACAGAATGTATCGTCCATCGTGTGAAAATCGTACGTCGGAAATGGATGAAATGATCTCGGAAAAGAAGGAGCGCGACGATGGGTCTTCCTCTTGTTCGAATTCTGAAAAACGGATATTAGGATCGACTTGTGGAGGAGAGAGACTGAGGTAACTCACGTTTCGCGTGCTGGTCGCACAGCGCACTCTCTCGCATATCGGCCAGCTTGATAGTGCCCTTGGAGCTTGCATACATGAACCAATTGCAGCTAATGGGGTGGAACTCGGCAGCTGTGATGACCTCGGTAAGCTCCTCCATGTTAGCCGGTTTGATGTCGACAATGTTGAAGCTCTGGTCCTGGATGTTAAGGTTCCAGAGGTTGATGCGCAGATCGTCGCTGCTGATGAATGTCTCGCCATCGCTGTTGACAGATATGCTGTTGATGTGGTAGGCGTGTGCGTTTGCATACGTCTTTCGAGGTACCGCGGCGACGACAGTGTCGTGGTGTGTGAGGCGCGGAAGCTTCAGGTCGGTGGCGCTGCGGAACTGAGCATTCGGGTTCCTGACGGGACCGCCTCCACCAGCAACCCCACCTCCTGGCGTCAATTCGTGTGACAGGTTGTTTTCAGCCACCACCTTGAGCGACTTCTCAAACACTTTCCATAGTTTGATTGTCTTGTCGTTTGTGGAGAGGAGGTAGTGTGAGGCGTTTTGCCGGCGGCACCACTTGATCTTGTTGATCTTCTCTTCGATCTCGAGCGACTTTAGATAGTCGAACTCTGGTTCATGCGATTGGAACTCGGTGTGGAACTTGTATTCGCAGGTTTTTTTCTGCGTCTGGTTAGCATTGCCGCCAGTAAAGGGGCTTCGGAGGGACAGCGTACCGTCTCGTTCCTCTCGAATAGTACTACACGGCCGCCCTTGTCGCCAGTTGCGAGGTAGTTACCCGTCTGGTCAAACTCGACGGTGGAGATGATGTCGGCTGCGCTCGCTGTCAGCAATTGCATGCAAGTATTAATAGACTGAACAGAGCGAGGATGTGGTAAGAAAAAGGTACGTACCTTCGGTTATGTCTTCAACATCGCCCTTGTCGCCGAAGCACCTGTCTCAGTCAGTGGCGTTCCCGGGGCGCTTCGACGCACTCGCAAGCATAATGCAGGCCGAGCTCGCAGTGGCAGTCGGTATGTCTGGCGAAAGGGGTGGTACGTACTGGGTAAATTTCCACGTCGTGGGGTTGCCTTCTGCTTCTACCATGATTGTTGACAAGGATTGCGGAACACCAGCGGAGAGGTATCAAGTGCAGTTAGCGCTTTATTGTGTTTGGCACGCAGCGGCGAGTGACGTGTCAATGTGCAAGCTATCGAGGGAGTTGCAAGAATGGCCAGCGGCGGCGTAGCAGCGGCGAGGTGCACAGCGGGCGGTGGGGGGTGGGCGGATGGCGGTGGTGATGATGTAGTGGGAGCGGTGTCTTGGTAGTTGCGTGATTGATGGCGGGGGCGGGCGGTGGGAAGAGCCTCTGTATGGTTGAGCGCCGGAGGAATCGACTCGGCAGCGGGAACGACGAGGGCGGGCGGGCGGCGACGCAGGGAACAGCAGCGCAGGTACAGAGACAAAGCGTGTTCGTTGATACCTCGATTCACCAGCTTAGTGGGGGAGAGTCCGACTCCAGTGGCAGGTCTTGGCGCCGCAAACCATGCCTTGCCGCTTCCGGCTAGCGCAGATCGCTCGCGCCGCCCACAACAATATTCGTCGGCTCCCAGCGACAGAACTTCTTCGACAACTTCGACACCTACTAACCATAGCACATCGAACTCGCCATGTCCCACAGGAAGTTCGAAGCCCCCCGCCACGGGTCTCTGGCCTTTTTGCCGCGAAAGCGCGCCGCCCGTCACCGGGGTAAGGTGAAGAGGTAATTTCGCTGCTGCCACCCACCGCCGCATGTTTGGCAGCACGCTGACTGCCATTGCCAGCTTCCCCAAGGATGACCCCAAGAAGCCCGTCCACCTCACAGCGGCCATGGGCTACAAGGCCGGTATGACTACGATTGTCCGCGATCTCGACCGACCCGGTGCCAAGTTGCACAAGAAGGAGATTGTCGAGGCCTGCACCGTCATCGAGACCCCTCCCGTATGCATACGCCTATCCACAGCAATTAAGCTAGGCACATGACTAACACGCCTCCAGATGATCGCTGTCGGTCTTGTCGGCTACATTGAGACTCCCCGTGGTCTCCGCTCGCTCACCACCGTCTGGGCTGAGCACCTGAGCGACGAGGTCAAGCGCCGCTTCTACCGCAACTGGTACAAGAGCAAGAAGAAGGCCTTCACCAAGTACGCCAAGAAGCACTCGGAGAGCAACGGCCAGTCAATCACCCGCGAGCTCGAGCGCATGAAGAAGTACTGCACCGTCGTCCGCGTCCTCGCCCACACCCAGATCTCAAAGACCCCGCTCAAGCAGAAGAAGGCCCACCTTATGGAGATCCAGATCAACGGTGGCAGCATCGCTGACAAGGTTGCCCACGGCCACGGACTGTTCGAGAAGCCCATCGAGATCAGCTCCATCTTCGAGGCCAACGAGATGATTGACGTTATCGCCGTCACAAAGGGTCACGGATACAACGGTGTTACCTCCCGATGGGGCACCAAGAAGCTTCCCCGTAAGACACACAAGGGTCTCCGCAAGGTCGCCTGTATCGGTGCCTGGCATCCGGCCCACGTACAATGGACTGTTGCCCGTGCTGGTCAGATGGGTTACCACCACCGTACCTCGGTCAACCACAAGATTTACCGTATTGGTAAGGCCGATGACGAGGGTAACGCCTCAACTGACTTCGATGTTTCCAAGAAGCGCATTACACCGTAAGTCACATGCTATCCTGCACATACGAACCAACACTAACGCACAACAGCATGGGTGGCTTCGTCCGCTATGGTGAGGTCAAGAACGACTTCCTCCTCCTCAAGGGTAACTGCCCTGGTGTCAAGAAGCGCGTCATGACCCTGCGCAAGTCCATGTTCATCCACACCAGCAGGAGGGCGCTGGAGAAGGTTGAGCTCAAGTGGATCGACACCTCTTCCAAGTTCGGTCACGGTGCTTACCAGACACCGGCGGAGAAGAGGCAGTACGAGGGTGTCCTCAAGAAGGACCTCCAGTCTTCGTCTTAGAGTTGAGGTGGTGGTGGTACGGAGTGCATGCTTTCTTCACATGGGCTTTGGCGCTCGGGATAGGTCTACAACATGGATGCCAGTCATGAGCGATTGAACAAAAATTCAACGATTCCCCAATTCAATACACGTGCCAATCACGGTGAAATCGTAATTTACTTAGGATCAAGGCTGTTGGTCTAGCTGGAGCTAGCGTGGTGTGGGCGCTGGAATTATGGCCGCTGTGCGTAGCGAGTCATGTCACTACAGGCGAGAGCTCAGACGGCATGATCATGGATCACGTGACAATGTGATGCCGGAAGACATTGCTCCAACATGGCTCATGAAGAACGATATAGTACATACACATTGAGCCTAGATTAAAATTTACCGAGGTCGGTGACCAGGACGGCTATACATACAGCACAAAGGCTACAACGGGCCGAGAGTGTGGCCGGGAACAACAGACGGGCGAGCCATGTGATCGTGTGGGAACGTCTATGACGACGACGAATGAGGCTCTAGATCTAGCGCCAGCGGCGACGCTTGAGGAATAACAGTCTAGGGACTAGATGATATACGTGGAGGAATACAGGCGGCGGTATCAGGAAAGAAGTCATGTGCTTCGGCAGATGTAACGCTGGAACGAATCTCACAAACGTCTCCTGTTTGGATTATCGAGCAAAAGGCTATCCGGTGTGCAGAATCCGCTCTAATAGTCAAGCTCACATGTTGAACTTGGGTGGAGTTTGGCATTGCAATCTATAACATAGGGAAATGGTAGCGCAATGTATTTGATCACGACTCCAGACGTAGAGGCAAAGATGCGTCCAGATGTCGCGCTCAAGAAGAAAAGCCGGGATGGCAGCTGGATGGCAGACGATGCAGCCGAGGCCTACCGATCCAATCAAGGGCGGCGGGATTTAGTTTGTAACATTGAAGTAGGGCGCAACGCCATCATCGACGACCTCCAACATCGAACCCACCAGGACCTCTCGCATTCCCGTCTACTCTCCACTCTTCGGCCACCGCCAATATGAGTTGTCTCAGGATGCGTCGTACGCAGCTTGCAAGCCAGGTGAGTTTCTCTCTTCCCGCGCGCAGTCGACGACGGCTATGTATTCGCTGCAGCTGCATCCGCCGCATCCCACACCCGCATTCCATACGGCACATGACACATGGCTTTGGCAGTGTGTCACATGGCGACGTCTTTCACCTGCTCAATTGCTAACATGTACCGCAACAGCTCGCGAAGAGTTTCCGCCCCACTGCCCGAGCCTTCTCTTCAACCCGTCCCGCGCGACGCATATTCGCTACCGAAAACCTGCGGGCAAAGGAAGTCTCAGGCTTTATTTCGAGCAAATACCCCGTCATTGACCACGAATACGATGCCATTGTCGTCGGTGCTGGAGGCGCTGGTCTGCGAGCGGCCTTTGGTCTCGCTGAAGCTGGATTCAACACGGCCTGCATATCGAAGCTCTTCCCCACTCGATCACACACAGTAGCCGCACAGGGCGGTATCAATGCCGCGCTCGGAAAGTAGGTACAATGGCAGAAAGCATTGCGGAACAAGGCTGACTGGTGTTTAGCATGCACGAGGATGACTGGAGGTGGCACATGTACGATACTGTCAAGGGCTCGGATTGGCTCGGTGACCAGGATGCTATCCACTACATGACAAGAGAGGCGCCCCAGTCTGTCATTGAGCTTGAGAACTACGGTTGCCCATTCTCAAGAACAGACGATGGCAAGATGTACGTCCTCGGCATACACACATCCCTCATACCCTCCCCCACGGCATACTGACAATCTCGCAGTTACCAACGCGCTTTCGGTGGACAGTCGCAGAAGTATGGAAAGGGTGGGCAGGCATACCGATGCTGTGCTGCCGCTGACAGAACTGGCCACGCTCTCCTCCACACACTCTACGGACAGTCTCTACGACACAACACCAAGTACTTTATCGAGTTCTTCGCTACTGATCTGATCATGGAAGACGGTGTCTGCAAGGGTGTCGTCGCCTACAACCAGGAAGACGGAACCATTCACCGATTCATTGCGAAGAACACTGTTCTAGCCACGGGAGGGTACGGACGTGCCTACTTCAGCTGCACATCTGCCCATACCTGCACTGGTGATGGTATGGCTATGGTTGCGCGTGCCGGCCTCCCCAATCAGGATTTGGAGTTCGTCCAGTTCCACCCCACTGGTATCTACGGTGCTGGCTGCTTGATCACTGAGGGATCCCGTGGAGAGGGAGGCTACCTCCTCAACTCCGAGGGTGAGCGGTTCATGGAGCGTTATGCGCCGACCGCCAAGGACCTTGCCTCTCGTGATGTCGTCTCACGATCAATGACCCTGGAAATCCGCGAAGGTCGCGGTGTCGGTCCTGACAAGGACCACATCTACCTGCAGCTAAGCCATTTGCCCGCCGAGGTCCTCCACGAGCGTCTGCCTGGTATCTCCGAGACTGCTGCTATCTTCGCTGGTGTCGACGTCACCAAGCAGCCCATTCCCGTCCTGCCCACTGTCCACTACAACATGGGTGGTATTCCAACCAAGTACACAGGCGAGGTCATCACGCAGGACGCACAGGGTAACGACCAAGTCGTCCCAGGTCTGTTCGCCTGTGGTGAAGCTGCTTCCGTTTCCGTGCATGGTGCCAACCGTCTTGGTGCCAACTCTCTCCTGGATCTCGTCGTCTTTGGTCGTGCTGTCTCCCACACTATCCGTGACAACTTCAGCCCTGGCCAGACCGCCGATCCCGTCCAAGCCGATGCTGGTGCCGACTCAATTGCCGTCCTCGACAAGATTCGGAACTCGGACGGTGCCAAGTCGACCGCCGAGATTCGCCTCCAGATGCAGAAGGTCATGCAGACTGATGTCGCCGTCTTCCGAACACAGGAATCGCTTGATGAGGGTGTCAAGAAGATTCACGATGTCGATGCCGACTTTGCCAACGTTGGTATCAAGGACCGCAGCATGATCTGGAACTCTGACCTTGTCGAGACGCTTGAGCTGAGAAACTTGCTCACCTGCGCTGTCCAGACGGCCGAATCTGCCGCGAACCGTAAGGAGTCAAGAGGTGCTCACGCCCGTGAGGACTTCCCCGACCGTGACGATGAGAAGTGGATGAAGCACACCTTGTCGTGGCAGAAGCAGCCACACGGCAAGACTGAGTTGGGCTACAGGAGCGTTGTTGGCCATACTCTGGATGAGGCCGAGTGCAAGGCTGTACCACCGTTCAAGCGCACCTACTAGATCAGGGACAGAAGGCAAGACAAAAGGGATTTGCAGAAAATGGTCGTTTTGTATTCTATGTACATTGGCTGATTGGGTTGGGATTCAGCAAATGCATGTTTTGAGGGTATTGAGTAGCTAAGCAGTGGAGAAATGAAATTTCAATGTTAATACGTAGTACCGTGCTTGCTTATCGGGGCTAACATGTAGTGTCGGTTGTTCCTTCCCACAGATGTTGTTGGCATGTGGAGTTGGCTGGCTGGTATATGCTGTTCACTCAATGTCTCGTAACCCTAAAGCATAGTGTATTCATTGACTTGGCCCCTATTGAGCAACCGTGATTCCGTGGACGCTTCTCAGCCTTTTCTTCAAATCACGTCGTCGCTCGATTTTCATCCAGGTGGATCGCCCTTTTCAACACTTGTAGCTGAGCACCATGAGTTCGTTTCTGATTCATAATGGAGACATGTAGCTATGGCATTCTTCGAGCATAGGAACGTCGCCATCAACCGAATCCAAAACAACATACAATCATATGTGGTCCCGCAACTTTTGGTACATTCCTAGAAGACGGCAAGCTGTTGTACATTTCGGACAAAGAAGGTTGGTTAGGTTTGGCAGGGGTAGTGGGAGTGGGGGGGGGGGGGGTGGCGACAAGGATGGTGGGTGCGGACAGCAGCCGCGCATGTCCGCTTATTCGTCACAGCGCCCGCGACACCTGTTCTGAGGCGAGCTGAGGCGGGCTGGGCTGAGCTGAGCAGAACAGAGCAGAGCTGTATCTGTCCGGTCTGCAGACGCGCACTATTGCACCTTTCAGCCTTTTAGCTTCGCAACCTAGGATTTTGCTACTTTTTCCGTAAATCCCGCGCCAGCCATTTCTACCTGCCGACTGTGCGACTTAGGGTGCCGTTGGAGCCTCGGCCACTACGGCGCATCAAGTGTTTCAGATCGCCAAGCGTCATTGGGACGGCTGCTGCTGCTGCTCACATTCGAGGCTGTGAATCTCGCCAGGAGCCAGTTGTTCATTTGATCTTGCGCCTCCCTCGCACTTTTACCACAACACCCCCCACATACACGCTGCTCTTCGCATCTATGCATGATGAAATACTATAAGGGCCTCCTGCTGCCCGCCCTGCTGGCACTAGCATCCTCGGCCGCCGCAAAAGATCCCGTCGTCGAAACCACACCCTTCAAGAATGAACTAGTGAATCTCATGTACTTTGACGATTCCGGCGTCGCCTTGGTACAAGAACTCGACAATGGGAAGATATTCCGGTCCCACGATGCCGGCAAGGGCTGGAAAGAAATAAAAGACGTACGCGGCCTGGGCATATTAAAGAGCCCCTACGACAACAAGGTCGCGCTGATCTTGGGAGAGAAGAAGCATTGGATTACGTTTGACCAGGGCGAGAACTGGGACAAGTTTGAGACGGAGCTGCCGCCTTCGCCACAGGGCCCTGTTGGCTGGCACGCGCAGGACAACAAGAAGATCTTGATCAACGAGATTGAGAATTGCTTCACTGCACCATGTCTCGGGAGGGTAGGTCTCCATTTGCATCGGGATCATGCATGTACAGTTGCTAATTCAATCAAATCCAGACATACTACACGACCGATGGCTTCAAGACGGACCCCAAAGTCCTTGTCGAGGACCGCCGCCTGTGCCAATGGGCCAAGGCTTCCGAGCGCTTCTTGTATGGCATAGACAAGCACGAGGACCGGATCCTGTGCATCACAAGGGGAAAATACTCGGACAGGTCAAAGGACTTTAGACTGCTCGTATCGGACAAGTGAGTGGCGACAGTTGATGAATCGAGGCATCAGCTAACAGGTCCAGCTTCTTCAAGGATGCCGAGGAGCCCGTCATGTCGACAGGACGTACCGTGCAGGGCATGGCCAACATGGCCGCCGTCAAGGGCTACATTGTCGCTGCCGCCAAAGCCGAACACTCGAGCGAACTCGCCCTCTACGTGACCCAAGACACCGACTCGTGGCACCACGCTCGCTTCGGCGACCACAAGATTGAAGAAGACGCCTACACCATTCTCGAATCCACAAACTACAGTATCCAGGTTGATGTCATGACGTCCAAGTATGTGACCATGGGCAATCTCTACACCAGCAACTCCAACGGAACCTACTTCACCAAGAATGTCGAACACACCAACCGCAACGAGGCCGGCTATGTAGACTTTGAGAAGATTGCAAACATCCAGGGCGTGGTTTTGGTCAACACTGTTGATAACTACAAGGAGGCTGAGAAGTCTGGCCAGCCCAAAAAGCTCAAGTCGCGCATCAGCTTCGATGACGGAAGGTCGTTTGAGAAACTTACCGTCAAGGGCAAGGATGGAGAGCTGCACCTGCACTCGGTCACCAACCTGCACAACAGCGGACGCGTCTTCTCCAGCCCCGCGCCAGGCATCGTCATGGGCGTCGGAAATACTGGCGAGTACCTAGGCAAGTACACGGACGGCGACCTCTATGTCTCCGACGATGCTGGTCTTACTTGGGAGCTGGCACTTACCGAAGCCCACAAGTACGAATTTGGTGACCAAGGGTCCGTCTTGGTCGCCGTGTTCGACGAAGGCGACACGGACGAAATCAGGTACTCTTTCAAGCATGGACGAAAGGATACTTGGCAAAAGATCAAACTCGACTACAAGATCCGCGCACGCGAACTTACAACTCTACCCGACTCGACTAGCTTGAAGTTCATGCTCTATGCATCAAGAAAGAAGGATGGCGGCGGCAGGGAGCACGTCATCATTCACCTCGACTTCACTGACATGCTGAAGAAGTGCGGGGACAGTGATTTCGATGATGAATGGTCTGTGCGCAAGGACGCCGACGGTGACCCAAGTTGCGTCATGGGCCATAAGCAGCTCTTTCGCAGGCGCAAGTGGGACGCCGAATGCTCCGTTGGGGAGTTGTTCAAAGACCCGGTCCCGAAATTCCAGCCCTGCGATTGCGACAAGTTCAGGGACTACGAGTGTGACTTTGACTTTTCCCCCAAAGGAGAAGGCAAGGACAAGAAGTGCGAACCCAGCGAGTCGTTCACTCTTCCCGAAGGAGCATGCAAGGGCGACGCGAAGTCTTACAAGGGCAGTTCCGGTTGGAGAAAGATTCCAGGTAACCAGTGCAAGGGCGAAACCGAAAGAGATAAGCAGGTCGACCACGAATGCAAAGACGCGGAGCGGCCACCGCCCAAGAGCGACAAGATTACTAGTGAGATCACAAAGTTCAAGGGTAGCAACTTCATGGAGCAGTACTATCTGGAGCGCAACACTCAGGGCGATGAGACTGGCAATGACCGGAACAAGGACGAAACCGTTGTCATGCTTACAGACGAGCGTACGGCCTACATCACCCATGACCACGGAAAGAAGTGGAAAAAGGCTGTTGACGATGAGATTGTCAGAATATACCCTCATCAGTACGAGACCAACAACGTGTACTTCTTGACTGCGGGCAAAAAGGTCTACTACTCCGAGGACCGCGGACTTCACGATAGCATCCACTCGTTTGAGGCACCAGTCATGCCAAACATGGACATGCTACCCATCATGCAATTCCACCCGAAACAGAAGGGCTGGATCATTTGGCTGGGTGGCAAGAACTGCGAGAAGCCTGGCGATAAGGATTGCCACACAGTAGCCTACGTCTCACAGAAGAACGGCGAAGATCGAAGCTGGGAGTCGCTTGTCCCTTATGTAAAGAAGTGCGCGTTCGTCTGGCGCGAGGCCGGCCGAAGTGTCAAGGAAGAACAGGTGTTCTGCGAGCAACACACCAACGAAGAAAAGAATGCGCCACTCGAACTCATATCCAGCGACGATTGGTTCAAGAAGAAGGACGTCAAGTTCAAGTCGGTGGTTGAGTTTGCGACAATGTCGGAATTCATCATTGTCGCGACCAAAGCCGATGACGGAACCCTTCACCTCGACGCTAGTCTTGATGCCCACACTTTCGCAGAGGCAAAGTTCCCTCCCAAATTCTTCGATGTTCACCAGACGGCCTACACAGTGTTGGACAGCTCTACACACGCAGTCTTTTTACACGTTACGGTCAACCCACAGCGAGACCAGGAGTATGGCTCCATCATCAAGAGCAACAGCAATGGTACCTCTTATGTCATGAGCCTGGCTGCTGTCAACAGAAACTTCGAAGGCTATGTCGATTTTGAGAAAATGCAGGGACTTGAAGGTGTTGCGGTTGCCAATGTTGTTGTCAACGTCGACGAAGTCAACAAGGGCTCAAAGAAGAAGAAGCAGAGTCGCATCACTCACAACGACGGCGCGGATTGGGAGCCTCTTCAAGCGCCGGAGAAGGATTCTGACGACAAGCCATACAGCTGCGACGTAGCGAACAGGGAAACATGCGGTCTGCACATTCACGGATATACAGAGCGCGCTGATCCTCGCGAGATGTACTCGTCTCCTACCGCGGTCGGCCTGATGCTTGCTGTCGGTAACGTAGGACCAGAGCTCAGCACTTTCGGCGAAGCCAATACCTTCATGACTACCGATGCAGGCATTACCTGGAAGGAGATCAAGAAGGGTACCTACGCGTGGGAATTCGGCGACCAAGGCTCCGTCATTGTCATTGTACGCCGCGGCGAAGACACCGACCATGTCTACTACTCCATCGACAGCGGCGCAAAGTGGAACCTGTACCAGTTCGCCGACCACAAGATGCGCGTTGACGCAATCACCACGGTGCCCAGCGATACCTCGCTCAACTTTTTGCTTTGGGGCAAAGACAGCAAGGAACTCGTTGCTGTCAACCTTGACTTCTCAGGCCTTCCGGAGTTCCAGAAGGAATGCAAGCTCGACGAAAATGATCCTACCAAGGGCGATTACGACCTCTGGAGCCCACAACATCCTCTCCAGCAAGACGAACCCGAATGTCTCTTTGGCCATGTAGCGCAGTACCACCGCAAGAAGCGCGATGTAAAGTGCCGCAACGGCCAGCGCATCGATCAAATGCACGACATTGCCCGCAACTGCTCCTGCACCCGTCGGGACTTTGAATGGTAAGCCGTGACTGTGAATATACACACGACGTCATTTACTAATGTTTACTCTACAGCGCATACAACTACGAACGCGACTCAAGCGGCAACTGCGTCCTTGTCCCTGGCCTCTCGCTCCCCGACCCCTCCAAAGTGTGTGCCAACAAAAACGTAAAGGAATACTATTCCAACGTGCACTTCCGCAAAATCCCCCTCTCGACGTGCGAGGGCGGCACGGAATACGACAAAACGGGCGAGGCCCATCCATGCCCTGGCTTTGAAGAGGACTTTCAGAAAAAACACGGGGTTGGCGGGTTTACGCTCTTCTTGGCGATTGTGTTGCCATTTGCGGCGGCGGGCGGCGTGGGTTACTACGTTTGGAAGAATTGGGATGGCAAGTTTGGCAGGATTAGACTGGGTGAGCCGGGTGGTGGGTCGGCGTTTGATTCTGATGCACCGTGGGTCAAGTGGCCGATTGCCGCGGTTTCGGGACTCGTGGCTGTTGCTGCGGCACTTCCGCTGCTGGTGGGAAGTGTGTGGCGGTGGGCAGCAGGGCGTATGGGTGGCGGCGGCGGCGGCGGTATTGGTGGCGGCGGATACGGGAGGACGTATACTTCACGAAGCAGTTTTGCGAGAGGTAGGGGTGAGTATAGTGTTGTGGATCCCGACGAGGGCGAGTTGTTGGGCGATGAGGAGAGTGATGAGGATGTGTGAGTTGAGTTGTATATTTGTTGTACGATTTCGTGAGAAGAAAGAAAGAAAGAAAGAGAGAGAGATGTGTTTTTTATTCTTCTTCTTCTTTTTTCTCTTTTTCTCCTTCTTTTTGTGCGTGTGTGTGCTTTGGCTTTCACGATTTCCCTCTCCCCGCTCTAGAACGGAGTTGAGAGAGAGAGAGAGAGAGAGAGAGAATGAGCATTGTATGGTATGGGAATGAGGAGATGAGTTTAGAGTGGGTGTGTAGAGAAAGAGAAAGAAAGAGAGAGAGAGACGATTCATGTATAGAGATATCATGGCAAATCATGGGGATTTATGTTACAAGTGTATGTGTATGTATATGTATGTCTTGACTATACCAACTGTAACAAGATTTCGCTTCATCTCCATCTGTCTGTCTGTCTATCGTGTTTCTTTTTATTTTGCTTCTTGCTTTCTCTCCAAGAATACACGTATCATGCTGCTATATATATATAGCTGCTGTAACAACATGTAGACTGTTATGTACACCACTCAATGGTGCGTCGCGGCTTACTTACTTACTAACCAACCAACCAACCAACCTATGACAAGAAACTCGTCCCAGGAAAAAAAATCAGGTAAATACCTATAACCATGTTACTGTGCTTTTTATTTATTTTTGGTTCCTTTCGTATCGTAATTTTTTTTTGGAAAATATGATGAATGAAAAGGTTTTACACCTCGTACTCGCATATTAGCTGTTTTTTTTTAACTACGTATGAGTAGTAGTAGTAGTAGTAGTAGAGGAGTCAGATGATCTAGCTATACGACGGCTGGCCCATCCCTGACCACAACAACGTCCATGTTAATTGTAAAACGGTGGTGAGAAAAATATGGATTGGAATACCAGTGTGTTGCAAGGTTCCAAACAACTTGCCATGCAAACTACATGAACGGCGCATGCAAAAAGAATGACGAGCTACCCCGGAGAGTGCCCAGAAGCGCCAAGGCCTCTTTTGTAATCTAATATTGTTCGCATCATCATTGGAAAGGAAGACAAGTCGGTTTAGTTGGAACGTTGGCCTTTTTTTTTCGCCCTTGAATGCGTGTAACGTTTTACTTGGTTTTTGCATGAAGAATTACAGTGGCCTAGCTTGTCCA
>Ga0265798_10007662_pt1 | contig 13925 bp, 9 predicted proteins | sample P3T30metagenome_FD_192430 | JGI IMG/M metagenome (GOLD analysis project Ga0265798, IMG submission 192430) | Plant litter microbial communities from East Loma Ridge, Irvine, California - P3 T30 | ecosystem: Environmental > Terrestrial > Plant litter > Unclassified | place: USA: California...
CGGGATGATGAGGGGGAGCGATGTTGCAGAAATGGGCTGAACACGGACGGTGTTCGGCGACGGCGGTGTATCAGTTTTAAATCGCTGGGACGACGAAATCTGTATCAGTTTTCAATCGCCGTTGACATGGCGCCGCCCGATGCGGAAGGCCTCGACTGGTTCAAGGGCATGGGCGACTACGGCGCGGCATCGCTGCGGGCGGCTGCGCAAGGTCGCGCGGCCAGGGAATATCACGAGACGCTCGGCCTCGAGTTTGATCGAGAGATGTTTACGCTTGACGATTGGGAAGTGCTGGCAGGACCGTGGTCATGGTTCGACAGCGTAGTAAGGCCCGCGGTAGCCAAGGGTCCTGACGGTGCGATCGACGACGATGTGGCCTATGTCACGCCGTGGGGTATCGACTGCATGCACATCGCTTGTCCGGTGCTGTTCTTGCATGGGACACAGGATCGCGTGGTGCCGGCGGCGCACAGCGAATGGCTGGCGCAGCACTGTCGCTGGGCCGAGCTGTGGCAGCGTCCGGACGATGGACATATCTCGGTGATGAACTACGCCGCTTCCAGCCTGGTGTGGCTGCGCGGGCAGTTGCGCGCGGATTGAGCGCGCGTGGCGGATGGCGCGCCGCGGGCCGCCATCCGCTTTCAGCTGTAGCTTACTGGATCACGCCGCAAGCCATGCGTGCGCCCCCACCACCCAGCGGCGCCGGGTGATCTGCGTGATTTTCGCCACCGGCGTGGACCATCAGGGCCTTGCCCTTGATGTCCGACATTTTCAGGCGCGGCGCCAGGACCGGATAGGTGGCCATGCCCTTGGCGTCGACCGACAAGGCAGGGATGTCGCCCAAGTGTCCGTCGCCCCATGGGGTACCATGCTTGTTGGTCTTTTGCGGATCGAGGTGTCCGCCCGCGGCGCCGGCCGGGACGGTTTTGCCATCGGCCTGGTTCGGCGCGCAGCTGCCGTTGGCGTGGACGTGGAAGCCATGCAGGCCCGATGGCAGGTCCTTTAGATTCGGCGTGAACACGACGCCGTATTTGGTTTCGCTGAGCGTCACGGTGCCGATCTCGGCACCTTCGCCTTTTTCGGTTGCCATCTTCAGGGTCACGGTATTGTCGGCGGCACTGGCGGTAGCGCACACGGCGCTCAGCAGGACTGCACTCATCCATCGCATTTTCATTGTTTGCTCCTTCAGAGAATCTATAGGGATAGTAAAAAGCCAACCTAGTGTAGAGCATTCTCCCGCGAATAGGCGTCCTGCTGACTTGGGTCGTTTGCCAGATTGCTTGTGTGATCTGCCTGCTCTCACGGTCCTTGCGTTTCATCAGCTCTTGGCCAGTGCAGTTTTATTACAGTGAGCAAGGCGCCTAGCCACGCATTTGGAGCATGTAGATGACCAAGCTGCTGACGCAAGACAAACGAGGTTTTTTCATCCTCCCACAGAAATATGAAGCCGGCGGGTACTACACCTATGGAACACCAGGACACGGCCAAGGGCAGTATGCACACTCGCGTATGATCACAATGCTTTTATCGGTAGGGCATCAGTGGAGCCAGCTTGATAGTCGTAAGTTTGGAGTCGGAAATATCAGCCTCGCCGATGGTACCGAATTCAAGCCACATCGTTCGCATAGAAACGGGCTTCAGGTAGACGTCCGTGCATTAAGAAAAGACGGCCGCGAGACTCCGTGCAGTATCTTCGACGCCCAATACGATCGAACGGCTACCGTATTGTTGATCAACCTATTTCAGCGCCATCCTTTTGTTCATCGAATACTTTTCAATGACACTACTATCATGGGTGTCCGACCAACTCGAGGCCATAACGACCATTTTCATGTTGAGCTAAGGAAATGCGGACAATGAATATCCAGCGACTACTCCCGATGCTTTTTCTGCTTGCACTCCCGATGACCCTGGCCGCCGAGGACCCTGAGCCATACAAAAAAGCGACCGCATCTTACTGGATATACGGTGGGGGACTTGGAGACCCTGTCGCTACGACGTCCAACGACAAGAAGATCGCGTTCTCTATTGAGGGAGACGCCGCCAAAAAGATTTTTGACGCCATCGGGCCAGATAAGAAAGATGAGTGCACTACAGGGAGCGGTATGCGTTTTCGCAGCAGAGATAATGAGAATATTACCTGCACACGCAACAAGGAGAACCAATACAGCTGCAGTTTTGGCTTTGATCTCGTCACCGGCAAAAGCATTGGCGGGAGTATGTGCTGATAGAGGTCGGGCATGCCGTGATGCTGATCGCCTCACAACCCCGCAGGGGTCTCGAATGATACATCCCACTCACCGAGCACTTCTGATGCTTGCCTGCCTTGCCTGCCCCGGTAGCCTGATGGCTGAGGTGAGCGACAAAGAGCCGGTGCTGTTCTTTTCTGGCAAGTAGGCTCGACTACGGCGTTTCTCTGTCTTTGCACCGTTCGCTTCAGACCGTGGCTAGGCGTAATTTGCTTTATTCCCGCAGCAATCTGGTTTGTCGGCCTGTTCCTGAGTATTCATGCCCCAGATATTGGCCCATATCTGCGCCTGGAATGCGGCAATAGCTACTACCTGCAAGCATATGCAGCGTTCAGCCTTGCTATGGCGGGACTCATCACTGGCTACCTCTGGCACAAGCGCAAGCCCATCTGACGATCTACAAACTCATCAGACGAAAAAAACGGCACCCCTCAGGGTGCCGTTTTCGCTAACAACTTACGAAATTACTCGCCGTCGTTATGCTGCTCAGCCGAAGCCTGCGCAGTCTGCTGGTCTTCCATCGCCTGCAGCTCGGCAGCCATATTGGCCTTCTCTTGCTGCAGCAGTGCCTGACGCTCTTCCGCTTCCCACACTTCCTTCTCTTTGCGAGCGCGGTGGAATGCCAGACCCGTACCGCCTGGGATCAGGCGACCGACAATGACGTTCTCTTTCAGGCCGCGCAGACCGTCGCGCTTGCCCATGATCGCCGCTTCGGTCAGCACGCGGGTGGTTTCCTGGAACGATGCAGCCGAGATGAACGAGTCAGTCGACAGCGACGCTTTGGTAATACCCAGCAGCACGTTTTCGTAGGTTGCCGGCAGCTTGTTCAGGGCCAGGACGCGGTCGTTTGCATCCAGCAGTTCCGAACGTTCCACCTGCTCGCCGACGATGTAGTCGGTGTCGCCTGCTTCGACGATCTGAACACGACGCAGCATCTGGCGAACGATCACCTCGATGTGCTTGTCGTTGATCTTCACGCCTTGCAGACGGTACACGTCCTGCACTTCGTCGACGATGTAGCGGGCCAGCGCTTCGATACCCAGCAGGCGCAGGATGTCTTGCGGATCGGCCGGGCCGTCGACAATCATCTCGCCCTTGTTCACGACTTGACCATCGTGGACCAGCACTTGCTTGTCCTTGGTGATCAGGAACTCGTGCTTGTTGCCGTCCATGTCGGTGATCTCAAGGCGTTGCTTGCCCTTGGTCTCTTTACCGAACGCCACGGTACCGGTCACTTCAGCCAGCATGCCCGCGTCTTTCGGCGAACGTGCTTCGAACAGCTCGGCAACGCGCGGCAGACCACCGGTAATGTCGCGGGTCTTCTGCGATTCGGTCGGGATACGTGCCAGCACTTCACCAACGGTTGCTTGCTGACCGTCCTTGACCATGATCAGCGCGCCGACCTGGAAACCGATCGTCACAGCGTGTTCGGTGCCGGCGATCTTCACTTCCTGGCCTTCTTCGTTCAGCAGCTTGACCTGCGGACGCACAACCTTGCTGGCCGAACCACGACGCTTCGGATCGATCGCGACCAGGGTCGACAGACCGGTCACTTCGTCGACCTGGCGAGCGACGGTGACGCCCTCTTCCACGTTTTCGAAGCGGATGGTACCAGCGTACTCGGTGATGATCGGACGGGTCAGCGGATCCCAGGTCGCCAGGGCGATACCGGCCTTGACGGTCTGGCCGTCCTTGACCAGCAGGGTCGCGCCGTACGGCACCTTGTGACGCTCGCGCTCACGGCCGTGGTCGTCGGTAATCAGCACTTCGCCCGAACGGGTAATGACGATTTGCGCGCCTTTACCGTTGGTGACGTAACGCATGGTCGCGGTAAAGCGAACCGTACCGTTCGACTTGGCTTCGACCGACGATGCCACTGCTGCACGCGATGCCGCACCACCGATGTGGAAGGTACGCATGGTCAGCTGGGTACCCGGCTCACCGATCGACTGTGCTGCCACAACACCGACTGCTTCGCCGCTGTTGACCAGCATGCCGCGGCCCAGGTCGCGACCGTAGCACTTTGCGCACAGGCCGAAGCGCGTGTCGCAGTTCAGCGGGGTGCGGACCTTGACTTCGTCGATGCCGAGGCGTTCGATCTCTTCGACCATGTCTTCGTCCAACAGCGTGTTGGCTTCATACAGGGTTTCCTGGGTTTCAGGATTGACGACGTCGTTGCCGGTCACGCGGCCGAGGATACGGTCGCGCAGCGGTTCGATAACTTCACCACCTTCGACCATTGCCTTCATGTGGGTGCCGTTGCTGGTGCCGCAATCGTCTTCGATCACCACCAGATCTTGGGTCACGTCCACCAGACGACGGGTCAGGTAACCCGAGTTCGCGGTCTTCAGTGCCGTATCCGCCAGACCTTTACGAGCGCCGTGGGTCGAGATGAAGTACTGCAGAACGTTCAGGCCTTCGCGGAAGTTCGCGGTAATCGGCGTTTCGATAATCGAACCGTCCGGTTTCGCCATCAGACCACGCATACCCGCCAGCTGGCGAATCTGGGCTGCCGAACCACGGGCGCCCGAGTCGGCCATCATGTAAATCGCGTTGAACGATTCCTGGGTGCCTTCGGTGCCGTCGCGCTTGGTGACCGGCTCGATTTTGAGCTGGTCCATCATCGCCTTGCCGACTTCATCCGAGGTCTTGCCCCAGATGTCGACGACCTTGTTGTAACGCTCGCCGGCCGTGACCAGACCCGAGCTGTACTGCTGCTCGATCTGCTTCACTTCCGCTTCGGCGGTCGCGATCATGCCCTTCTTGACGTCCGGGATCAGCATGTCGTCGACAGCGATCGAAATACCGGCGCGCGTTGCCAGGCGGAAGCCCGACTGCATCAGCTTGTCGGCGAAGACGACGGTCGCACGCAGGCCGCACTTGCGGAACGACGTGTTGATCAGCTTCGAGATTTCCTTCTTCTTCAGCGAACGATTCAGCACCGAGAATGGCAAGCCTTTTGGCAGGATCTCGGACAGGATCGCACGGCCGACCGTGGTCTCGTAGCGGGTCAGGGTCTGGTCGAAGCCACCTTCGGCGTTGCGTGGGAATTCCACGATACGCACGGTGATGCGGGTCGCCAGTTCGACTTCCTTGTTGTCGTACGCGCGGATGACTTCCGACACGTCCGGGAACATCATGCCTTCGCCCTTGGCGTTGATCGCCTCGCGCGACGCGTAGTACAGACCCAGCACGATATCCTGGGACGGCACGATCGACGGTTCGCCGTTCGATGGGAACAGGATGTTGTTCGACGCCAGCATCAGCGTACGTGCTTCCATCTGTGCTTCGATCGACAGTGGGACGTGGACAGCCATCTGGTCACCGTCGAAGTCGGCGTTGAATGCCGCGCAGACGAGTGGGTGCAGCTGGATGGCCTTGCCTTCGATCAGGACTGGCTCGAACGCCTGGATACCGAGACGGTGCAGCGTAGGCGCACGGTTCAGCATGATCGGGTGTTCTTTGATGACTTCTTCGAGGATGTCCCAAACGACTGGTTCCTGAATTTCCACAAGCTTTTTCGCGGCCTTGATGGTGGTCGCGAGACCCATCAGTTCCAGCTTGTTGAAGATAAAGGGCTTGAAGAGCTCGAGGGCCATCAGCTTCGGCAGACCGCACTGGTGCAGTTTCAGCTGTGGACCGACCACGATGACCGAACGGCCCGAGTAGTCGACGCGCTTGCCCAGCAAGTTCTGACGGAAACGACCGCCTTTACCCTTGATCATCTCGGCCAGCGACTTCAGCGGACGCTTGTTGGCGCCGGTCATCGCTTTACCGCGACGGCCGTTGTCCAGCAGCGAATCGACCGCTTCTTGCAGCATGCGCTTTTCGTTACGCGTAATGATCTCTGGTGCGCGCAGTTCCATCAGGCGCTTCAGGCGGTTATTACGGTTGATGACGCGGCGATACAGGTCGTTCAGGTCGGACGTGGCGAAACGGCCACCGTCCAGAGGGACGAGCGGACGCAGCTCCGGCGGCAGGACCGGGAGCACTTCCATGATCATCCACTCAGGCTTGATGCCCGAACGCTGGAACGCCTCGAGCACTTTCAGGCGCTTGGCGTATTTCTTGATCTTGGCTTCGGATTTCGATTCCTTGAGTTCCACGCGCAGGGCTTCGGCATCGCGGTGGATGTCGATCGAGCGCAGCAGTTCACGGATACCTTCGGCGCCCATGAAGGCGGTGAAGTCGTCGCCGTACTCTTCGTACTTGGCGGCGTAGTCGTCTTCCGACATGATCTGGCTCTTCTTGAGCGGGGTCATGCCAGGATCGGTGACAACGTATGCTTCGAAGTACAGCACGCGTTCGATGTCCCGCAGGGTCATGTCCAGGACCATGCCCAGACGCGACGGCAGCGACTTCAGGAACCAGATGTGCGCAACCGGCGACGCCAGTTCGATGTGGCCCATGCGCTCACGACGCACCTTGGCCAGGGTCACTTCAACGCCGCACTTCTCGCAGATCACACCGCGGTGCTTCAGGCGCTTGTACTTGCCGCACAGGCATTCGTAATCCTTGATCGGGCCAAAGATCTTGGCGCAGAACAGGCCGTCACGCTCAGGCTTGAACGTACGGTAGTTGATGGTTTCCGGCTTCTTGACTTCGCCGAACGACCACGAACGGATTTTTTCAGGCGACGCCAGGCCAATCTTGATGGCGTCGAAACTTTCGTTTTGCTGAACTTGCTTGAATAGATCGAGCAGTGCTTTCATGTATCACTCCAAAGGTGATTGATTCTGTACTGAATACTACTACCGCCAGCTTCTCACCGATTTTCGCCGGCGCTTGCCCAACCCGCCCACTAACCCTTGAAAGCGTCATCCCCGCGCAGGCGGGGATCCAAGTTTGCCGGCAAACCACCGGGCTTAGGTTCCCGCCTGCGCGGGAACGACGGCTTCGAGGGTGCAGGCCGGGCCCGAAGGCTGGCGGCCATGCTGGCCTGCTTAGTTGCGCTCGAGATCGATGTCGATACCCAGCGAACGGATTTCCTTGACCAGCACGTTGAACGATTCCGGCATGCCGGCTTCGATCACGTGGTCGCCCTTGACCAGGTTCTCGTACACCTTGGTACGGCCGTTCACGTCATCCGACTTCACGGTCAGCATCTCTTGCAGCACATACGATGCGCCGTATGCTTCCAGTGCCCACACCTCCATCTCACCGAAGCGCTGGCCACCGAACTGGGCTTTACCGCCCAGCGGCTGCTGCGTCACCAGCGAGTACGGACCGGTCGAACGCGCGTGCATCTTGTCGTCGACCAGGTGATGCAGCTTCAGCATGTGCATGAAGCCAACGGTAACCTTGCGCTCGAACGATTCGCCGGTGCGGCCGTCGAACATGGTGACCTGGTTCTTCGACGGCGTCATGCCCAGGTGGGCAGCGATGTCGTCAGGGAACGCCAGGTCCAGCATGCGGCGGATATCTTCCTCGTGCGCGCCGTCGAACACCGGGGTCGCGAACGGCACGCCGTTCTTGAGGTTGTGCGACAGGGTCAGGATCTCTTCATCGCTGAAGCTATCGAGGTCTTCCTTGCGGCCGGTCTCGTTGTAGATCTTGGCCAGGAAGGTGCGCAGATCGGCAGCCTTCGCTTGCGCCTGCAGCATTTCGCCGATGCGCCAGCCCAGGCCCTTGGCGGCCCAACCGAGGTGGGTTTCCAGGATCTGACCGACGTTCATACGCGACGGAACGCCCAGCGGGTTCAGCACGACGTCGGCTGGACGACCGTCCGCCATGAACGGCATGTCTTCGACCGGCACGATACGCGAGACCACACCCTTGTTACCGTGACGACCTGCCATCTTGTCGCCCGACTGCAGGCGGCGCTTGACGGCCAGGTAGACCTTGACCATCTTCTGCACGCCAGGCTGCAGCTCATCGCCCTGGGTCAACTTCTTGCGCTTCTCTTCGAAGGCCAGGTCGAACTGGTGACGCTTCTCGTTGATCGATTCCTTGATCGCTTCGAGGGCGTTGGCGGTGTCGTCTTCTGCCGGGCGGATGTCGAACCAGTGGAACTTGTCCAGATCGGCCAGGTATTCCGAGGTGATCGCCGCGCCCTTGGCCAGCTTCTTCGGACCGCCATTGACGATCTTGCCGACCAGCATACGCTCCAGACGCTCGAAGGCATCGCCCTCGACAATACGCATCTGGTCGTTCAGGTCCAGGCGATAGCGCTTGAGTTCATCGTCGATGATCTGCTGGGCGCGCTTGTCACGCTGGATGCCTTCGCGGGTGAACACTTGCACGTCGATCACGGTGCCGACCATGCCCGAAGGCACGCGCAGCGAGGTGTCTTTCACGTCCGACGCTTTTTCGCCGAAGATCGCGCGCAGCAGTTTCTCTTCTGGAGTCAGCTGGGTCTCGCCTTTCGGGGTGACCTTACCGACCAGCACGTCGCCGGCGGTGACTTCGGCGCCGATGTAGACGATGCCCGATTCATCCAGGCGTGCCAGTTGATTTTCTGCCAGGTTCGAGATGTCGCGGGTAATTTCCTCGGCGCCCAGCTTGGTGTCGCGAGCGACAACCGACAATTCTTCGATGTGGATCGAGGTGTAGCGGTCGTCCTTGACCACGTTTTCCGAGATCAGGATCGAATCCTCGAAGTTCAGGCCGTTCCACGGCATGAACGCCACCAGCATGTTCTGACCCAGGGCCAGTTCGCCCAGGTCGGTCGATGCGCCGTCGGCAATCACGTCGCCACGGGCAACGCGGTCGCCAACCTGCACGATCGGACGCTGGTTGATGTTGGTGTTCTGGTTCGAACGGGTGTACTTGATCAGGTTGTAGATGTCGACGCCGACTTCGCCAGCGGTTGCTTCTTCATCGTTGACGCGAATCACGACGCGGCCCGCATCGATGTAGTCGACCATACCGCCACGCAGTGCCTGCACGGTGGTGCCCGAGTCGACCGCAACGGTGCGCTCGATGCCGGTACCGACCACGGCCTTTTCAGGACGCAGGCAAGGCACGGCCTGACGCTGCATGTTGGCGCCCATCAGTGCACGGTTCGCATCATCGTGTTCTAGGAACGGAATCAGCGAGGCTGCGACCGACACGATCTGGCCTGGGGCGACGTCCATGTACTGGATGCGCTCTGGCGAGACCAGGATCGTTTCACCGGCTTCACGGGCCGAGACCAGCTCGTCAACCAGTTGGCCTGCGTCATTGATCGCCGCATTCGCCTGGGCGATGATGTAGCGGCCCTCTTCGATCGCCGACAGGTATTCGATCTTGTCGGTGACTTTCGAGTCGTCAACCTTGCGGTATGGCGTTTCCAGGAAGCCGTATTCGTTCAGGCGGGCGTACAGTGCCAGCGAGTTGATCAGGCCGATGTTCGGGCCTTCAGGCGTTTCGATCGGGCACACGCGGCCGTAGTGGGTCGGGTGCACGTCGCGCACCTCGAAGCCGGCACGTTCGCGGGTCAGACCGCCAGGTCCCAGGGCCGAGACGCGACGCTTGTGGGTCACTTCCGACAGCGGGTTGGTCTGGTCCATGAACTGCGACAGCTGCGACGAACCGAAGAATTCACGGATCGCGGCCGAGATCGGCTTGCTGTTGATCAGGTCGTGCGGCATCAGGTTGTCCGCTTCGGCCTGGCCGAGGCGTTCTTTCACCGCGCGCTCAACGCGCACCAGGCCGGCACGGAACTGGTTCTCAGCCAGTTCGCCGACGCAACGCACGCGACGGTTACCCAGGTGATCGATATCGTCGACTTCGCCGCGGCCATTGCGCAGCTCGACCAGGATCTTGATCACGGCCAGGATGTCTTCGTTCGACATCGTCATGTCGCCGGTCAGTTCATCGCGGCCAATGCGGCGGTTGAACTTCATGCGGCCGACAGCCGACAGGTCGTAGCGTTCCGGCATGTAGAACAGGCCGTTGAACAGGGCTTCGACCGATTCTTCGGTTGGCGGTTCGCCAGGACGCATCATGCGATAGATCGCCACGCGAGCGGCGGTCTGGTCGGCGGTGTCGTCGGTGCGCAGGGTTTGCGAGATGTAGCCGCCCTGGTCCAGATCGTTGGTGTACAGGGTCTGGATGTCGGTCACGCTGGCATCGCGCAGCTTGCCCAGCAGTTCTTCGGTCAGCTCGTCGTTGGCCACGGCGATGATTTCACCGGTGTCCTGGTCGACGATGTTCTTGGCCAGCACGCGGCCGAGCAGATAGTCTTCTGGCACCGAGATCGACTTGATGCCGGCAGCTTCGATGTCACGGACGTGCTTGGCGTTGATACGCTTGTCCTTGGTGACGATGGTCTTGCCCGACTTGTCGACGATGTCGAAGCGCGCGACTTCGCCGCGCAGACGCTCGGACACGAACTCGAGTTCGCCGCCGTCGTTACGCAGGGTGAAGTTGTCGAAGACGAAGAAGTTCGCCAGGATCTGCTCCGGCGTCATGCCGATGGCCTTCAGCAGGATCGTCACTGGCATCTTGCGGCGACGGTCGACGCGGAAGAACAGGATGTCTTTCGGGTCGAACTCGAAGTCGAGCCACGAGCCGCGGTAAGGAATGATACGTGCCGAGAACAGCAGCTTGCCCGACGAGTGGGTCTTGCCGCGGTCGTGCTCGAAGAACACGCCTGGCGAACGGTGCAGCTGGGAGACGATGACGCGCTCGGTGCCGTTGATCACGAACGAACCGTTCGTGGTCATCAGCGGCAGCTCGCCCATATAGACTTCCTGCTCTTTCATTTCCTTGACGACTGGCTTGGTCGGCGATTCCTTGTCCAGGATCACCAGACGCACCTTGGCGCGCAGCGGCGACGCGAAGGTCAGGCCACGCTGCTGGCACTCTTTCACGTCAAACGCAGGATCGCCCAGCACATACGACAGGAACTCGAGGCGCGCAAAACCATTGTGCGACACGATAGGGAAGATCGAAGAGAAGGCCGATTGCAGACCCTCGGCCTTGCGTCCCGAAGGAGCGGCATCAGCCTGCAGGAAGTTCTCGTAGGATTCCAGCTGGGTAGCCAGCAGGTAGGGAACGTTGTGAACGTTGGCGCGCTTCGCGAACGACTTGCGAATGCGCTTCTTCTCAGTAAATGAGTAGTGCATGGACACTCCGTGAGTGACAGAAAGGATGGAGAATTCAGGAATTGCCAGTGGCACGCGCCACCACCACACACAAGCCCTGAAGTCTCTTACTCTTTCGCGCCAGATGAAAAGGACAAGCAAACTGCTGTGATACGATGCTGCTGAATTTCGGTGTTTCTCGCTGCTAGTTGCCGCTCGCCACCGACGTTTGCGGCAGGGACGACAAAAGAGCCAAAGCAGCAATTCCCGTCTTCCGACAGGTTTTGCAAGCTTTGACTCCCGCGCTGGGCACTTGAATCAAGTGCCCGGTGCATATGAATTACTTCAGTTCGGCCTTGGCGCCAGCATCTTCCAGCTTTTTCTTAGCGGCTTCAGCATCAGCTTTTGGCAGAGCTTCTTTGACGGTCTTAGGAGCGCCATCGACCACGTCTTTGGCTTCTTTCAGGCCCAGACCGGTGATTTCACGGACGGCTTTGATGACGCCGACTTTGTTCGCGCCGACTTCGGTCAGCACGACGTTGAATTCGGTCTGCTCTTCAACAGCTGCACCAGCGGCGGCGCCGCCAGCTGCCGGTGCTGCCATTGCAGCGGCCGACACGCCGAACTTCTCTTCGAATGCCTTGACCAGTTCGTTCAGGTCCATGACGGACATTTCGCTCACTGCGTTCAGGATATCGTCTTTGCTAATTGCCATTTGAAACTCCAGTTAATGTGTATGTAGTTCAGTTAGTACTTGAGAAAAAAGGCTGTGCTTAATTAAGCAGCAGCGGTTTCTTCGGCTGCAGGAGCAGCTTCCGAACCTTCGCCTTTTTTCGCTGCCAGTGCAGCCAAGCCACGTGCAAAGCCCGACACCGGTGCCAGCATGACGCCCAACAGCTGCGAAATGAGGACTTCACGGGATGGGATGCTTGCCAACGCGGTAACACCAGCTACGTCGAGCTGTTTACCTGCGTAGTTACCGGCTTTCAGGACCAGTTTGTCGTTGGTTTTCGCGAAGTCGGCGAGGACTTTAGCGGCAGCAACGGCGTCGTCCGAGATCGAGTAGATCAGCGGACCGGTCATGGCGTCAGCCAGTGGGGCAAACTGCGTGCCTTCGACAGAGCGACGAGCCAGCGTGTTCTTCAGAACACGCAGGTACACGCCCTGGGCACGTGCGGTTGCACGGAGCTTGGTCAAGTGACTAACCTGGATGCCACGGTACTCGGCCACGACGATGGTTTGCGCAGTTGCTACTTTTGCGGAAACTTCTTCGACGACGACCTTCTTGTCATTCAGATTAAGACCCACGGTCAATCTCCTTAAATGATGCGGACAAAACGTCTGCATCGGTTCGAACACACGGCGTCCGAAGTTAAGAAGTCTTAAAACTGGGCGGATACATTCACACAGCTGGACTACAAAACTTGTTCGGGTACACCATCTGCGTTGGGTGGTCTATTAACCGTCAGCTCAAACTCTGCCTTCGGCCCAACGGTCTTTGATTGCCTGCCGGAGCGGTAAATTGCTCCGACAGCCCAAAGATGCGCGCCACAATTGTGACGACTTAAACTTTTACAGCAACCTGGATCCCCGCCTGCGCGGGGACGAGAACGGCGCAAGCGCCGTTATCGCTTAAGCAGCCGAGATCGACGCGTGGTCGACGCGAACGCCGGCACCCATCGTCGACGACAGGGCGACCTTGCGCAGGTACACGCCTTTCGAGGTCGCTGGCTTGGCTTTGTTCAGGGCTTCGATCAGGGCAACCAGGTTGCTCTTCAGATCTGCGTCGCTGAACGACTTGCGGCCGATGGTCGCGTGGATGATGCCCGACTTGTCGGTACGGTACTGGACCTGACCGGCTTTGGCGTTCTTGACGGCGGTAGCGACGTCTGGGGTCACGGTGCCGACTTTCGGGTTAGGCATCAGGCCACGTGGGCCCAGGATCTGGCCCAGGGTACCGACGATACGCATGGTGTCTGGCGAAGCGATCACGATGTCGAACGGCATGTCGCCGGCCTTCACGCGCTCTGCCAGGTCTTCCATACCGACCACATCGGCGCCGGCTGCTTTGGCAGCTTCAGCCTTGTCGCCCGAAGCGAACACAGCGACGCGCACGGTCTTGCCGGTGCCAGCTGGCAGCACGACCGAACCGCGAACCACTTGGTCCGATTTCTTCGGATCCACACCCAGTTGAACGGCGACGTCGATCGACTCGTTGAACTTGGCGGTTGCGAATTCCTTGATGATCGACACAGCGTTGTCGAACTCGTAGACCTTGTTACGGTCAACTTTAGCCTTGATAGCTTTGATACGTTTGGTCAGCTTAGCCATTACAGACCCTCCACCGTGATGCCCATCGAACGTGCCGAGCCAGCGATGATACGCACTGCTGCGTCCATGTCGGCGGCGGTCAGGTCCGGCTGCTTGGTTTTTGCGATTTCTTCAGCCTGGGCGCGGGTCAGCGACGCAACCTTGTCGGTGTGCGGCTTGGCCGAACCTTTGGTGATGCCAGCGGCTTTCTTGATCAGGTAGGTTGCCGGTGGGGTCTTCATCACGAAGGTGAAGGACTTGTCGGCGAACGCGGTGATCACGACCGGGATTGGCATGCCTGGCTCGACACCCTGGGTCTGGGCGTTGAACGCCTTGCAGAATTCCATGATGTTCAGAC
>Ga0265798_10007665_pt1 | contig 13921 bp, 10 predicted proteins | sample P3T30metagenome_FD_192430 | JGI IMG/M metagenome (GOLD analysis project Ga0265798, IMG submission 192430) | Plant litter microbial communities from East Loma Ridge, Irvine, California - P3 T30 | ecosystem: Environmental > Terrestrial > Plant litter > Unclassified | place: USA: California...
GTCTTCAAGGGCAGGCCGGCGTGGTCCATCAGGAACAGCTGGCGCTGGTAGTCGCCGACGTAGTCGCGGAAGCCGAGCGTGCGGTCGATGACCTCCTGCGGGCTGCCCACGGTGAGCGGGGTCTGGCTCGTGAAGTCCTCCATCGACGGGCCGTGCCCGTAGACCGGGGCATTGTCGAAATAGGGGCGGAAGGTGCGCTTGGCGTCCTGCGAGTTCTTCGCCAGGAAGACCTGCCCGCCGAGACCGACGATCGCCTGGTCGGCACGCCCGTGGCCGTGGTGCTCGAAACGGCTGCGGTAGAGCTCGACCATCTGCTTCGTGTGCGAGGCGGGCCAGAAGATGTGGTTGGCGAAGAAACCGTCGCCGTAGTAGGCGGCCTGCTCGGCGATCTCCGGGCTGCGGATCGACCCGTGCCAGACGAACGGCGCGACACCGTCGAGCGGGCGCGGGGTCGCCGTGAAGCCCTGCAGCGGCGTGCGGAAGTGGCCCTTCCAGTCGACGACGTCCTCACGCCAGAGACGGTGCAGGAGCGCGTAGTTCTCGATGGCGAGGTTGATCCCCTGGCGGATGTCCTTGCCGAACCACGGGTAGACCGGGCCCGTGTTGCCGCGACCGAGCGTGAGGTCGACGCGGCCGCCGGCGAGGTGCTGCAGCAGGGCGAAGTCCTCGGCGATCTTCACCGGGTCGTTCGTGGTGATCAGGGTCGTGGCGGTGCTGAGCACGATGCGCTCGGTCTGAGCCGCGATGAACGCGAGGAGGGTCGTCGGGCTTGAGTTCACGAAGGGCGGGTTGTGGTGCTCGCCCGCGGCGTAGACGTCGAGGCCCACCTCCTCGGCCTTCTTCGCGATGGTGACCATCGCCTGGAGACGCTCCCCCTCGGTCGGGGTGGCACCGGTGGTCGGGTCGGTCGTGATGTCGCCGACGCTGAAGATTCCGAACTGCATTGCTCCACCTTAGGACATTTGCATGCGTTTGCATGCACCGGGGTGAACCGGGCAGCGGTGGCGGGCATTCCCGGGCGGTGGTACCGCCTGTCGCAGGCGGGCGCGGGGCGAGCGCGTCAGGCGAGCGGTGCGAGACGCAACCAGCGCTCGGCGACCTGGGCCCGGGTCACGGGCCCGTCACCGTCGCGGTCGATCTGCGGCGAGTCGAACTCGACCCACCAGGTGCGGGCCGATCCGCCGATGGCCGACACGCCCTGCCAGGCGCTGCCCCCGGCCCGGACGACGATGCCGGTCGGCCCGTAGGGGAAGGGCGTGGCGGGGTCGTCGTCGCTGTCGAGGACGTAGACCTGGGCGCCCACGCCCATGCGCGCAGGCCCGGCGAGGCCCTCGTCAGCTGCGGAGAGGCCGTCGTCACGTCCCCACGACTCGGGTTCGGGTTCGGACCGTCGGGGTCGCTTGGTGAACATGCTCGACATGCTGCCACGCCGGGGCCTGCACGGGCGACGCCACGACGAGCGGGGATCAGCCGCCCGGCCCGGTCGGGCCTCTGCCGTCGCGAGCCCGGATGGTCGGGCCCCTGCCGTCGCGAGCCGGGATGGTAGGGCGGACGGGACTTGAACCCGTGACCGATCGATTATGAGTCGACTGCTCTAACCGGCTGAGCTACCGCCCCTCGCGTCGGCCCACCGGCGCGAACCGGGGCCTGCCGGGGCGGTGCCGCGGTCGACCGTCAGTGCGCGCGGTCGGACGCCGCGTCGGTGGAGGGGACCACCGGCTGACCACGATACAGGCTCTCGAACACGCTCAGCGTGCGCTCGATGTCGTGACCCTCGATCATCGCGAGGCTGGCCCGACGCATGGCGAGGTAGTCGTCGTCCGACGCCGTCAGCACCTGGGTGAGCTTGTCGGCGAGGTCGCGGCTGTCGCCCGGGCGGAACAGGTAGCCGTTCTCACCCTCGTCGACCAGGTGCGGCAGCGCCATCGCGTCCGCGACGACGATGGGCAGGCCCGACGCCATGGCCTCGAGGCTCGCGATGCTCTGCAGCTCGGCGATGGACGGCATGGCGAAGACGGTCGACTCGGTCAGGGTGCGGCGCAGCTCGTCGTCGGACAGGTAGCCGGCGAAGGTGACCACGTCGGCGAGCCCGAGGTCACGACTGGTGGCCTGCAGCTGCTTGAAGAGGTCGCCGCCACCGATGATGGTCAGCGTGGCCCCGAGGGCCGGGTCGAGCAGGGTCATGGCGCGCAGCAGCACGTCGATCTGCTTCTCGGCCGTCACCCGCCCGACGAAGACGATGCGGTTCGTCGCGGGCCGGGTCTCGAGGGCCGTGTAGTTGCTCGCCTCGATGCCGCACGAGACGGCGAGCACGCCGGTGACGGCGACCGACCTCTCGAGGAACGTCGCCGCCTTCTGGGTCGGCGTCGTGATCGCCGCGGCCCGACGGAACGTCTTGCTCGCGTCGTTCCAGGCCATCTGCGTGGCGCGGGCGCGCAACCCCTTGGGCAGACCCGTGTGCTCGAGCAGGTTCTCGGGCATGAAGTGGTTGGTGGCGATGATGCGCACGCCGCGGCGCTCGGCGACCTTGGCCACCCCGCGGCCCATGACGATGTGCGACTGGATGTGCACCACGTCGGGCGAGATCTCGTCGAAGATCTTCTCGGCGTGGCCCTGCACCCGCCACGGCGTCGCGAAGCGCAGCCAGTCGTGCAGGGGCCACCGTGTCGAGTACAGACGGTGCACGGTCAGCGTGGCCCCGCCGTGTTGCTCGAGGAACGTGCCGTGGTGACGGCTCGCGGCGGGCACCATCAGGTGGATGTCGTGGCCCCGCTGGGCCAGGCCCACCGCGAGGCGCTCGGTGAAGTTCGCGGCCCCGTTGACGTCGGGCGGGAACGTGTCGGCGGCGATCAGCACGGTCAGTCGGTCGGTCGACCCCGAGGAGGCGCGGGTCGCGTCGTCGGTCGACGCGTCGTCGAGGGGATGACCGGATTCCGAGGGCGTCGGGGCGGGTGTCACGGCTCGTGGCGTCCTTCTCGTGCTCGGTGAACGAAGCGTCTCGTCGTCCGTCCGGAGGACCGTTCGGCCGGCAGGTCGGAGGACCGGCGGCCACGACGACGACCCCACGCTAGCTCAGGCTCGGGTCTGGGGATGGTATTTGGCGAGTTGGAACACGCCGAAGACCGCGACGACGGCCGCGACGACGAAGAACACCCCGGCGATCGGCGGGGCGTTCTGGGCCTCGCCCAGGACGACGATGCCGATGCCGACCGCGATCAGCGGGTCGACCACGGTGAGCCCGGCGATCACGAGGTCGGGCGGGCCCGACGAGTAGGCGTTCTGCACGAAGTAGCCCCCGAGCAGGCCCGCCGCGAGCAAGAACACGATGCAGACGATCGTCAGCCAGTCGAAGTTGCCGGCGAAGACCCGGTTGAGAACCACCTTGGCCAGGGTCGCGACGAAGCCGTACAGGACGCCCGCGGCGATGATGTAGAACAACGCGCTGCGTCGGCGGCGCAGCAGTGCGAACGCCACCCCGAGCACGGCTCCGACGACGGCCAGCACGACCAGCACCGTGACGAGCTGTCGCGTGGTGATCTCGGGTTCGATGGCCGTGAACGCGGCGACCGTGACGAACAGGCCGACCCCGCCGACGCAGAGCCAGATGGCGCGCTTCGCCCGCCGGTCGAGCCGCCGCCCCGTCGACCGCGAGTTCAGCACGGCCGTGATGACGAGGGCGACGGCGCCGAGGGGCTGCACGACCAGCAGAGGGGCGATGCGCAGGCTGGTGAGCTGGAAGAGGATGGCCAGGCCGAGCAGCAGGGTGCCCATCACCCACGACGGCCGACCGACCAGGGCCAGCACCTGCCGCACGTTCATGCCGCTCTTCGCGGCGCCGATGCGGCGCTCCACCTTGGCGACGCCCCGGTGCTGCAGCTGGGCGCCGATGGACAGGAAGACGGCACCGATCAGGGCGATGGGGATGCCGAGCGCCTGGTAGGGGGTCAGGGATACCTGCTGGGTGAGCTCCCCGATGTCCGTCGTCACGACGTCCACGCTAGCGTCGCGGCGCTGGATAGTCTGGACGAATGGCCGTTCGACGCATTCACGTCACGGGTGACCCCGTGCTCCACTCTTCCGCCTCCGAGGTGACCGTCGTCGACGATGAGCTGCGCACCCTCGTCGCCGACATGTTCGAGACCATGGACGCCGCTCCCGGCGTCGGCCTCGCGGCTCCTCAGGTGGGCGTCGGCAAGCGACTGTTCGTCTACTCGTGGACGGACGACGACGGCGAGGCCTGGCGCGGCGTCGCCGTCAACCCGACGCTGTGGCAGAGCCCACTGTCGATCGAGCCGCTCGACGACGAGTCCGAGTCCGAGGGCTGCCTGTCTCTGCCCGGCGAGAGGTTCCCACTCCGCCGCGCCGACGGCGTCGTCCTCCGGGCGACCGACCTCGACGGGGCCGAGGTCGAGATCGAGGCCTGGGGCTGGCTCGCCCGCATCTTCCAGCACGAGTACGACCACCTCGACGGGGTCCTGTACGCCGACCGCCTCGAGCACCCCTTCCACAAGGCGGCCGCGAAGGCCGTCCGCAAGAAGGGCTGGGGCCAGCCCGGCGGCAGCTGGCTGCCAGGAGTCGACCACCTCGACGACTGACGGCCGCACGAGCCAGGGCAAGAGAAAAGGCCCAGAGGGTGGAGCCTCTGGGCCTTCGCTCCCCGAGTTGGACTCGAACCAACAACCTGCCGGTTAACAGCCGGCTGCTCTGCCAATTGAGCTATCGAGGAATGGCAACTGCCTCAGACTTTCGTCCGTGACAGCGGAGACAACTCTATCAAAGATCTGAGGCCGCCGAGGACCACGGCGACGGCCCGGCGCGTCGAGCCGCGTCAGTACCCGTCGGTGGGGTCGACCACGCCGACGAAGTCGCCGTCGCCGAGCAACGCCGCCACGTTGTGCCGGATGCGCTCGGCCAGCAACGGTGCGGTCATCTCGGGGGTGTCCGCCTGGTGCGGCGTCACGATCACCCGGGGGTCGGAGAACAGCGGGTGCCCGTCGGGCAGGGGCTCGGGCGTGGTCACGTCGACTCCGACGCCCAAGAGCCGGCCGGCCCCGACCGCGGCGACGAGCGCGTCGGTGTCGACGAGGCTGCCGCGGGCGACGTTGACGAACACGGCGGTCGACGGCAGCAGGGCCAGGCGTCGCTCGTCGAAGAGCAGCGCCGTGCCCGGCGTGGCCGCCGCGGCCAGCACGACCACGTCGGCGTCCGGCAGCACGTCGTCGAGCCGGTCGACGGAGACCGTGCGGTGGACCCCGGGCACCGGCGCGCTCGAACGCCGCACCACGGTCACCCTCACGTCGAACGGGGCGAGCAGGCGGATCAACTCGAGGGCGATGCCCCCGGCGCCGACGATCACGAACGAGCGACCGTAGAGCGAGCGACCCTGCTGCTCGGTGGCCCAGGCGGTGGCCCGCACGCGCTGCGGGACGACCCGCAGCAGCGACAGCACGAGCGTGAGGGCGTGCTCGGCGACGGGCTCGGCGAAGGCTCCCTTGGCGCTCGTCCAGAGCGGCAGCGGCCGCGCGGACCGGGCGGCGATCACCTCGGCGAAGGCGTCCACGCCGGCGTAGGGCAGTTGCACCCACTCGATGCCGGGGTGCGTGTCGAGGGCGTCGGCGAGGCCGCGCGGGTCGCGGTACGACAGCCAGATCAGGCCGCGGGTCTCGGGCCCCAAGGGCACGACCTCCCCTCCCCCGGCGCGCACCGCGTCGACGAAGACGGGAGTGGGACGCGGGGCGACCGAGACGGCACCCGGGGTCGGGCGCCGCTCGGGCGTGAGTGCGGGGCCCGGGGTGACGACCGCGCGGTGGCCGCGCGCGCCTCCCGGGGTCGACGGGTCGACGGGATCGCGCGACGTCACGGTGCCGTGGGCCCGTCTCCGCCGTCGCCGTCTCCGCCGTCGCGGGCGCCGTCACGAGGGGTCTCGCGGGGGACGACCCGAGGGGCGTCACCACGAGCGTCGCGCTCTTCAGGCCGGATGATGTCGATCGGCGTGGTCTGCGACAGCACCTTGACGTACGGGTCGATGCCCGTGCGCAGGACGTCGTCGATGTCGCCGAGACCGACGAGGCGCCCACCGCGCATGACGGCCACGCGGTCGGTGATCGCCCGCGCCTCGGCCACCGACGACGTCACGACGAGGGCGGAGAACTGCCGCCCCTCGTGCAGGTTCTTGATGACGTCGAGCACGGCCTGGCGGACGAGCACGTCCACCCCGCGCGCGGGCTCGTCGGCGATCAGCAGCGGCGGTTCGAGGACCAGGCTGCGGGCCAGGGCCACTCGCTGCCGTTGACCCGAGCTGAGCTCCCAGGTCTGCTTGAGCATCGTGCCGAGGGGCAGGTGGACGCCGTCGACCAGCGTGGCGACGATGCGTCCCGCCTCGGTGCGGTCGAACTTGCGGTCGCGCAGGTAGATCGGCTCGGCGATGGCCTCGCCGACCGTGAGGTCGGGGCTCAGGCGTTCGCCGTCGTCCTGCGCGAGATAGCCGACCATCGCCGACAGGCGGTCGCGTCGACGGCCCGGGAGCTTGCCGACGTCCTGGCCGAAGACGCGGGCGGTGCCACCCACCAGGCGCGGGCGCCCCTCGTCGACGCGCCCCGTGCCGGTCAGGCCGGCCAGGGCCATCGCCAGCGTGGACTTGCCCGAGCCGCTCTCGCCGAGGACGGCCACGATCTCACCGGGCTCGACCCGCAGGGTCACTCCGTCCACGGCCCGCACGGCCGGGTGGCCGGCCCGTGCCGGGTAGAGCAACGAGAGGTCGTCGGTGACGACCGGCTGGTCGAGGTCGAGCTCGCGTCCCGCCACCGTCAGGCCGCCCCGCCGGTGCGCGCGTCGGTCGCCGCCTGGCGGTCGAGCTCGGCCAGACGCTCACGCCGGGACGCCTGCTCGATCGGGTCGGGCACGGGCAACGAGGCGAGAAGGCGCTGCGTGTAGGGCTGACGGGGCGAACCGAGCACCTGGTCGTTCGGCCCGCTCTCGATCAGGTCGCCGTGGAACAGCACGCCGATGCGATCGGCCAGCATGTTCACGACGGCCAGGTCGTGGCTGATGAACAGGGCGGCGAAGCCCAGCTGCGACTGCAGCTCGGTGAACAGCTCGAGCACGCGCGCCTGGACCGACACGTCGAGGGCGCTCGTCGGCTCGTCCGCGATCAACAGCTGCGGGTCGAGGGCCAGCGAACGGGCGAGGCTGGCGCGCTGACGCTGGCCGCCGCTGAGCTCGTGCGGGTAGCGGTCGGCGAACGACTTCGGCAGCTGGACCGCCTCGAGCAGTTCGTCGACCCGCGGACGGGCCGCCCGGGCGTCGCGGGCTCGGCCGTGCACGATCAACGGTTCGGCCACGCACTCGGCGATGGTGAGCAACGGGTTGAAGCTCGACGCGGGGTCTTGGAAGACGAACCCGATGTCGGCCCGCTTGGGCTTGAAGTCCCGCTCGTGCACGCCGTTCATCTCGACGCCGAGCACCTCGAGCGAGCCACCGGTGACCTTGGTGAGACCGGCGATGGCGCGACCGATGGTCGTCTTGCCCGACCCGCTCTCGCCGACCAGGCCGAGCACCTCGCCGCGGGCGATCGTGAAGTCGACGCCCTTGACGGCCTGGAAGCCACCGCGGCCGAGACGGCCGGGGTACTCGATCTCGAGGCCGCGGGCACGGACGACGACCTCGCTGTCGGCGGGCTGCACCTGCTGCGTGTGACCGCGTGCCTCGAGCTTCGGCACCGAGCCGAGGAGGCGCTTGGTGTAGTCGTCCTGCGGGTTCGCGAACAGCTCGACGGCGGACGCCTGTTCGACGACCTTGCCGAGGTACATGACCGCGACGCGGTCGGCGAGGTCGGCGACGACACCCATGTTGTGCGTGATCAGGACGATCGCGGTGCCGAACTCGTCGCGGCAGCGGCGCAGCAGGTCGAGGATCTCGGCCTGGACGGTGACGTCGAGGGCCGTGGTCGGCTCGTCGGCCACGATCACCGACGGGTCGAGCACGAGCGCCATGGCGATCACGACGCGCTGCTTCTGACCGCCCGAGAACTGGTGCGGGTAGTAGTCGACGCGGGTCTCGGGGTCGGGGATGCCCACGCGACGCAGGATGTCGACGGCCTTGACCCGCGCCTCCTTGCGTCCGACCTTGCCGTGGGCCCGCAGGCCCTCGGCGATCTGCCAGCCCACCGTGTAGACCGGGTTCAGGGCCGTCGAGGGCTCCTGGAAGACCATGGCGACGTCGGTGCCGCGCAGCTCGCGGACCTTCTTCGGGCCGATCTCGAGGACGTTCTGCCCCGAGAGCAGCACCGCGCCGGTCGCCACGGCCGTCTCGGGCAGCAGGCCCAGGATCGTCTTCGCGGTCACGGTCTTGCCGCTGCCGGATTCGCCGACGATGGCTAGCACCTCACCCGCCCGGACGTCGAGCGTCACGCCCTGGACGGCCGCGACGTCACCTCCGTCGGTCGCGAAGGTGACCTCGAGGTCGGTGATGCCCACGGCGACGGGACGCTCGTCGCGGGCGGCGGAACGGCCGCCGGTGGTCGTGTCGGCGCTCATGCGGTCACCTCGTCGTTCGTCGGGGTCGGGGCCTGTTCGGCACCACGGCGGGCCTTCGTCGTGCGCTTCGCGCGGCGTCGGGTCCGGAGGCGCGGGTCGGCCAGGTCGTTCAGGCTCTCGCCCATCAGGGTGATGCCGAGCACCATCAGCACGATGGCCGCACCCGGGAAGACCCCGGTCCACCAGATGCCGCTGGCCGTGTCGGACAGGGCCCGGTTGAGGTCGTAGCCCCACTCGGCCGCGGCGGTCGGGCCGATGCCGAAGCCCAGGAAGCCCAGGGCCGCGAGGGTCAGGATCGCCTCCGACGCGTTGAGCGTGAGGATCAACGGCAGGCTGCGCGTCGCGTTGCGCAGCACGTGCTTGAACATGATGCGGCCCGTGCTGCTGCCGTTCACCTTGGCGGACTCGACGAAGGCCTCGGCCTTGAGTCGCGTGGCTTCGGCGCGCACCACCCGGAAGTACTGCGGCACGTAGACCACGGTGATCGAGATGCCCGCCGAGATGATGCCGCCCCACAGGCTCGACTGCCCCCCGCTGATGACGATCGAGACGACGATCGCGAGCAGCAGCGACGGGAAGGCGTAGACCGCGTCGGCGATCACGACGAGGACACGGTCGAGCCAGCCCCCGAGGTAGCCCGAGATCAGGCCGAGGGTCACGCCGATCGTGATCGAGAGCACGACCGCGACGATGACGACCGCGACGGCGGTGCGGGTGCCCCACATGACGCGGCTGAAGACGTCGTAGCCACCGACGGTCGTGCCCCAGAGGTGCTCGGCGGACGGCGGCGCCTGCCGGGGGAAGGCCTCGGTCGCGCCGCGCAGCTGGCCGAAGCCGTAGGGAGCGATGAGCGGGGCGAAGATCGCCAGCAGGAGGAACACGGCCACGATGACCACGCCGGTCAGCAGCATGCCGCGCTGCAGGCCGACGGATCGTCGGATGTGCGCCACGACGGGCAGGCGCTTGTAGAGGGGTTCGCGGCGGTCGGCCGCGACGGCTGCATCGGTCATGGTCAGTACCTCACGCGGGGGTCGATCAACGCGGCGATCACGTCGACCACGAAGTTGGTGACGGCGACGATCACCGCGAGCACGGCGACGATGCCCTGCACGGCGACGAAGTCACGCGCCGACAGGTACTGCTGCAGCTGGAAGCCCAGGCCGCGCCAGCCGAAGGTCGTCTCGGTCAGCACCGAGCCACCCAGCAGCATGGCGATCTGCAGGCCCATCACCGTGATGATCGGGATCAGGGCCGGCTTCAGGGCGTGGGCCCGCACGAGCCGGAACTCGCTGACGCCCCGCGACCGCGCCGCGTCGACGTACTCGGAGCCGAGCGTGCCGATGACGTTGGTGCGCACCAGACGCAAGAAGATGCCGGCCGTCAGCACGCCGAGGGCGAGGGCGGGCAGCACCGCGTGCGACAGGACGTCGACGATGATCGTCGAGTTGCCCGTGCGCAACGCGTCGACGATGTAGATGCCCGTCGGGTTGTCGATCCGCCCGAGGGCGATCGCCACCCGGGTGCTCGCGCGACCGCCGAGCGGCAGCCAGCCGAGCCACACCGAGAAGGTCAGCTTGAGCAACAGGCCGGCGAAGAAGACGGGCGTCGCGTAGGCGAGGATCGCGAGCACGCGCAGGATCGCGTCGGGCCACCGGTCGCGCACGTAGGCGGCCAGCATGCCGAGCGGGATGCCGAGGACGAGGGCGACGATCAGCGCGTAGAACACGAGTTCGATGGTGGCGCTGCCGTACTGCAGCAGCACGTCGCTGATCTCGCGGTTGTCGGTCGCCGTCGTGCCGAAGTCGCCGCGCACGATCTGGCCGAGGTACTCGAGGTACTGGACGATGACCGGGCGGTCGTAGCCGGCCGCGGCGAGGCGCTCCTGCAGCTGCGCCTCGGTCAGCCGGCCCCCGACGGACGCGGTGATCGGGTTGCCGACCACCCGCATCAGGAAGAACACGAGCGTGACGAGGATGAACACGGTCGGGACGATCAACACGGCGCGGATCACGATGTAGCGACCGAGGCCGCCGCCGGAGCCTCGGCTCTTGGCCGGGGTCGTGGTGGGCGGCGCCGCGAGGGGGCCGTCGGTGAGCAGGGTCACGTCGTTGGACCTTTCGGTGGTGTGGTGCCGGTCGCAGGCCGGAGGGGGCGCCCCGCGGATTCGCGGTTCGCCCCCTCGGCGTACGGCCGTGGTGCGGGATCGGCCCGGCCCGTGACGTCGGCCGGCGAGCCGGTGGCGTCAGGGGCCGGGGAGGCGCGTCAGCGGCTCAGCGCACCGTAACGGAACTTGAACGACGCGTCGAGCGTGTCGTCCACGCCCTTCACATCGGACTGCGAGACGACGACCTGCGTGCCCTGCAACAGCGGCAGCGTGGACAGGTCGTTGGCGACGGCGTCCTGGATCTCACCGATGACGGCCTCACGGGCCGTGGCGTCCTGCTCGCCGATCTCCTGCGTCAGCAGACCCTGGACGGTCGGGCTGTCGTAGTGGTTGCCGACGAAGTTGTCCTTGCTGAAGAACGGCGTCAGGTAGTTGTCGGCGTCCGAGAAGTCCGGGAACCAGCCGAGCTGGTACACGGGGTAGGCGTCCTCGCGGCGCTCGGTGCTGTAGGTGTCCCACAGCGTCGACTGCAGATTGACGGTGAACAGACCGCTGGCCTCGAGCTGCGACTTGATCAGCGCGTACTCTTCGTCGCTCGACGCGCCGTAGTGGTCGGGGCTGTACTGCAGGTCGATCGCGACCGGGGTGCTGACGCCGGCAGCCGACAGGGCCGCGGCGGCCTTGTCGACGTCGGGCCCGCCCTGGCCGTCGCCGTAGAGGCCCTCGAGGGGCTTCGTGGCACCGGTCAGGCCGTCGGGCACGACCGAGTAGAGCGGCGTGTAGGTGTCGTTGTAGACGTCCTTGGCGAGGGCCTCGCGGTCGACCGTGTCGGCGATGGACTGGCGCACGGCCAGGGCCTTCGCGGGGTCGGCGTCGGGCTGCGTGGCGCCGTAGGGCATGGTGTTGAAGTTGAACACCAGGTACCGGATTTCGCCGCCGGGGCCGTTGTGCACGGTCAGCGCGTCGTCCTTCGCCAGGTCGGCGAGGTCGGTCGGGCTGAGGCTGCGGTTCGCGACGTCGACGTCACAGTTCTGGACGGCGAGCTTGAGGTCGGTCTCTTCGGTGTAGTACGTCGCCGTGACCGAGTCGGTCTTCGCGGCACCGAGGACGCCGTCGTACGCGGCGTTCGCCTCGTAGGCGATCGTCTCGTTCTGCGAGTAGTCGGTGATCTTGTACTGACCCGAGAAGGCGTCGCCCGAGACGATGTCGTCGGCGTCGGTGAGCCCCGTGGCCGAGAAGACGTCCTCGTCGACGATCGGGCCGGCGGGGCTCGACAGCACCTGCGGCCAGGTCTGGTCTGCCGACTTGAGCGTGAAGACCACGGTCGTGTCGTCGGGCGCGTCGGTGCCGGCCAGGTTGGCGAGCAGCGACGAGGGACCGTTGGGGTCGGCGATCGCGAGCTGGCGGTCGAAGCTGAACTTGACGTCGCTCGAGGTCAGCGGGTTGCCGTTCGAGAAGGTCAGCCCGTCCTTGAGCTTCACCGTGTACTCGGTCGGGCTGGTGAAGTCGGCGGACGCGGCCAGGTCGGGCTCGACGTCGGGGCTGCCGTACGGCGAGTTCGTCAAGAACCCGAAGACCTGGTTCTGCACCGCGAACGAGCCGTTGTCGTACGAGCCGGCAGGGTCGAGCGACGTGACGACGTCGGTCGTGCCGATGCTGAGACCGTCGAGGGCGTCGGTCGCGTCACCACCGGAGGCGCAGCCCGAGAGGACGAGCGCGGTGGCAGCGGCGCCACCGACGACGGCCAGGGCGCGTCGGGCGAGCGTGGAGTCGGATGTCATATCCGGTTACCTCTTTCTCTGTGTGCAAGGGGCCCCGGGCCGTGCTGTGGACTCGGCCGTTTCGGGGAACGTCCATTGGTAACACACACGTGAGCGTGATCGGGCCTCATCGCGCAACTGTTTACAGGCCCGCAACGAACCTTGCCAGCTGGTCGACCGTCACTCTTGGCGGATCGACCGGCGTTCGGCCTCGACGGCCGCGATGCGCACCTGGATCTCGCGCCAGCGCTCGGGCTCGGTCTTGACGTCGGTGCGGAACGACTGGCCGAGCAACTCGGACTTCTCGCGGATGAGATCCCGCTCGACGATCGACACGACGATGCCCCGACAGTAGGTCGTGATCTCGCGACCCTCGCGCTCGGGGATCGGGGCGACGGCGAGTTCTTTCGCCAGGGCGTCGAACGGCGACGGGGTCTGCCCGAGCACGACGTCGAGCCAGTCGGCCGACTCGAACCGGTCGAGACTGGCGCCGATCGCGTCGCGGACGACGGCCAGCGCGCCGTTCTCGATGCGAGCCCGGGCCGCCCGCTGCATCAGGTCGAAGCCGACCGTCGCCGGGTGCTGCAGCATCGCCATGAGCGCGTCGCGTTCGGTGCGGGTGGTCAGGTCGGCCGGCAGGGTCAACAGGCTCGGGCCCGCGGGCTCGTCGGGCAGCGGCGGCAGGCTGGTGATCGACTGCCGCCCGTCGGACACGCTCTTCGGCTGTGACCGCTCGAGGGCGTTCTGAGCCGAGGAGGCGCGGCGCGCGTCGTCGACGGAGCCCGCCACCTCGACCGGGTCGAGCCCCAGCCAGCCCGCCAGCGAGCGGATGTAGCCCTGGGTCATCGACCGGTCGCGGATGCCCGCCACCACGGGTGCGGCGGCCTTGAGGGCCGACACCCGGCCCTCGACCGTCTCGAGGTCGTGGCCGTCGATCAGTCGGCGGATCATGAACTCGAACATCGGCCGTTTCGTCGAGACGAGCCGGCGGACGGCGTCGTCACCCCGGTTCAGGCGGAGGTCGCACGGGTCGAGCCCGTCGGGGGCGACGGCGACGAACGTCTGGGCGGCGAAGCGCTGTTCTTCGGCGAAGGCTCGGGACGCGGCCCGCTGGCCCGCCTCGTCGGGGTCGAAGGTGAAGACCACCTCGCCACCGGTCGACGTGTCGGCACCGCCGACGTCGCCGAGCATGGGACGCAGGAGCTTGATGTGGTCGACGCCGAACGACGTGCCGCAGGTCGCGACCGCCGTGGTGACCCCGGCCAGGTGGCAGGCCATGACGTCGGTGTAGCCCTCGACGATGACCACCTGCTTGCCCTTCGAGATCTCTCGGCGGGCGAGGTCGAGGCCGTAGAGCACCTGGGACTTGTGGTAGATCGGCGTCTCGGGGGTGTTCAGGTATTTGGGGCCCTTGTCGTCGTCGAGCAGGCGACGGGCACCGAAACCGATCGTCGAGCCCGTGACGTCGCGGATCGGCCAGATCAGCCGACCCCTGAACCGGTCGTACGGGCTGCGGTCGCCCT
>Ga0265798_10007667_pt1 | contig 13919 bp, 24 predicted proteins | sample P3T30metagenome_FD_192430 | JGI IMG/M metagenome (GOLD analysis project Ga0265798, IMG submission 192430) | Plant litter microbial communities from East Loma Ridge, Irvine, California - P3 T30 | ecosystem: Environmental > Terrestrial > Plant litter > Unclassified | place: USA: California...
TCAAGGTACGTGATGGAATAAACATCGCTGACAGGTAGGATACCGCAGACCCAAATCCCCTTGTGAGGGCACTTGCTATCCGTACAATGTCTGTCCTCCGAGCAGACAAGATTCTCGATTACCTCGCATCACCTCTTTCGAAATGCTTGAAGGATGAGAACCCATATGTCAGGAAGACGGCAGCTTTGTGTGTTGCTAAAGTCTTTGACCTCAAACCGGAATTGTGTGTGGAATATGGATTCATCGATACCCTAAAGGATCTTATCGGGGATGGAAATCCAATGGTAAGCTAAGTATCCCGTATTGCTGGGTAAAGCTGATGACAGGTCGTCGCGAATGCAGTCACCGCCCTGGCTGATATTCACGAAGCATCCTTGAACGCACCACCTTCACGCCCAAGCTCTCCCAATGGATCATCGCCACCCCCATCCTCCCGCCCACACCTATCGACATTCATCATCGACCCTCCGACACTTTCCAAACTTCTCATGGCGCTAAATGAGTGCTCAGAATGGGGACGTATCGCCTTATTGTCTACACTTGCTCGATACAAAGCCCAAGATGTCGAGGAGAGTGAACATATTTGCGAGAGGGTCTTGCCGCAATTCCAACATGTCAATGCTGCTGTCGTCTTGGGTGCTGTCAAGGTCATCATGATCCATATGAAGAATGTTCAGAGGGAGGAACTGCTCAAGCAGCTCACTAGGAAGATGGCTCCTCCACTAGGTCAGCCGTGCGGACTTGTTTCCAATGATCAAAGCTGATGACCAGTCACCTTGATCTCATCTGCACCAGAGGTACAATGGGTCGCACTACGAAACATCAATCTTTTACTGCAGAAGCGCCCCGATATCCTCGCCAACGAAATGAGAGTGTTCTTCTGCAAATACAACGACCCACCGTATGTCAAAGTGGAGAAGCTGGAAATTATGGTCAGGCTCGCAAGTGATAAAAACGTCGATACCTTACTCGGAGAGCTGAAGGAGTGAGTTCATCGAATAGTCGTGAATGTCAGCTGATGGCAGATACGCTTCCGAGGTTGATGTGGATTTCGTCAGAAAGGCAGTCAGAGCAATTGGACAGGTCGCCATCAAGATTGAATCTGCAGCTGAGCGATGTGTGGGTGTTTTGATGGATTTGATCGAAACTCGGGTCAGCTATGTTGTACAAGAGGCAGTCATTGTCATCAAAGTGAGTCGTTGACACCCACCTATCGGACGCGACTGATGACCAGGACATTTTCAGGCGATATCCCCACAACTATGAGGGTATCATTCCTACTTTATGCGCCAACTTGGAGGAACTCGATGAGCCAGAGGCAAAGGCTTCGTTAATTTGGATCATTGGAGAGTATGCGGAGAAAATCGATAATGCCGATGAACTACTGGGAACATTCTTGGAGGCGTTCAAGGAGGAGAGCTATCCAGTATGTCGTCGAAATCACAGCGGTGTACACAGCTCACATCCCAGGTACAGCTCCAGACACTGACAGCAATCGTCAAATTATTCTTGAAGAAGCCCGACGAGTCACAGGCAGTCGTTCAGCGGGTTCTGCAGGCCGCAACGAAAGACTGCGATAGTCCAGATGTCCGAGATAGGGCATATATCTACTGGCGTCTTCTGTCGTCCGATCCAGCAGCTGCTAAGGTATGTCCCGACTACAAAACACAGCTCATCTTTAGGCCGTCGTTCTATCTGTCAGACCACCCATCAGTCTACCGCAGACGACAGTAGCTCCTGCCATCCTCGAAGAGCTATTGAGCGAGATCTCGTCTCTTGCTAGTGTGTACCACAAGCCCGCTGCTACTTTCATTGGAAAAGGTCGACTTGGCGCCGAGGAGATGGCAAAGCGCACGGTCGAGTAAGTCTGATCTTGGGGAGTTGTCAGCCAGCAGCTAATGGTCAGACCGGAGGACGATGCATCGCGCGAAAAGGCATTACAAACGGTTGTAGCAGGAAATCAAGCCGAGAATCTCCTAGACTTCGATGACGAGCCGTCCGCCAGTACTTCAGCAGACAACAACACCCTAGTCTCTGACGGTATGATATCAAACAAAGCGATTGCTTCAGCTGCCAAATCTACAAATCCTCTCGACGAACTTATGGACTTGTTTTCCACGGCTAGTATGACGGCACCTGCTGCTCAGCCTGTTATGAATACCTCGGATTCTTTGGACGGGCTGGGAATGGGAGGGATGAGTAGTACACCCCCACCTGTTCCTGTTGCGCCTCAGGCTGGACAGCAGAAAAAGCAGGATGATGATCTGCTTGGATTGTTTTGATCAGCGCAGTGTATTGAGAGTTTAGATGCATGTGTATAGGATACTAGAGATTCCAAGAGTAGTGACAACCCGTTCTCGGGATAATGACCGGTAACCACGTGATGCGACAACCGAGACGTTCGTCATCGGCGCAGTTGCTGTATTATCTGTTCTGTAACTACCTAGTCTGGTTTCACTCCTTTCTCATTATTGCCAACAAACTATTATATTAGTCGTACATGCTTGTAATGACTTCGCTTTAGCGGTGGACATTATAGTTTAGCATATTCTTTGTATATCTACACATATCACACATTGATACTACGCTCTTTCCGTCCCCACCTTCGAATTCGACAACGCGTCTAGGGGTTCTCGCGACTGTCGTGCTTTCTGGGTTTCTTCTTCGTCCATTTTGAAGATACAGACTCCCCTGAGTACTCTGACATCGTCGGCCACGAATTGTGAGTCGTTGCTGAATAGCTCATAGCTGAGACGCGAGCTGACCCTTTAGACATCTCCTTTGCGGTCAGGCAAGATGTCGATTGTTCAATCCGCCAACGGTGAGGCAGACTCAGCTGAAACTGCCGAGACTGCACAAACACGCCCCAATGGAGTAGGCCTGCCCTCTCTAGACTGCCTGGAGACTAGACACTAACTATATAGCTGACTCTACAACCTTCGGAGAGAGAAGGCGAGGGATCATCGTCTCCGACTCGTCCACCTCCACCTACATCTGCAGAGATCGATGCTGTCATAGCTGCTGCTATGGCCAATGCGCCACCTGTTCATAATGCCTTTGAGAACCTTGACGGTAAGTCCACCTCTTGTCATCCCACGATGCGAAGACCTGACATGTAGGCCGCTCAACACCACTAATGACCAATCTTCTACCGGCCGCCGTAGGTGCCGATGGGCGAGTCAATCTTTTTGTGGGGAATGTGAGTCTGTCCAATAATTCAGTGGTCGTCGCTGATATCAGCTACCATATAGAGTCAGGTGGCAGGACTTGAAAGATCTGTTCCGGAAAGCAGGGACGGTATTGAGGGCAGATGTCAGTCTAGGGCCGGAAAATCGGAGTCGGGGATATGGAACTGTTCTTATGGGCAGTCGCGAGGACGCGGCTCGTGCTATTGGTGAGTGACGATTTTAGCTGTCTGGCGTTGTCCGTGAGCTAACGAACAGATCGATACAACGGTTTCTCGTGGCAAACTCGAACACTTGAAGTCCGACCTGATCGGTTACCACCCGAGTACGAACCTCAGCAAGCCATCAACCAGAATCCGAACGGTAATCGAGGACCCATGTACCCTTACAACGGCAATCATCATCATCCACATCAAGGACCACCCGGTCATCCTGGTTGGCAGCGTCCTCCACACATGAATCATGGTCAAGGACATCATATGCCAATGGCCAATGGTATCTCGATGTCAGGACCAGGAATGTACATGCCTCACCATCAGCCTTATCTGAATGGTCAAATCAGATCTCATTCGCCCGCTCTTTCTTTTACGCAAAATGGTATGCCAATGCCGATGCCTCTTTCGGGGCAGAATACCGGTTCTCATGGGTACAGCAATATGGGCGCTTCACCTCTCGCTGGATCATTGACGGTCGGACCCGGCGACGCCATCATTCGAGCCGGTTCGTCAGCATCGAATTCGCATGGTATCTCGCCACATATGGCTCATCTTGCTCTCCCTCGAGCTCCGTCTCCAGCTCTGCTCGGCGCTCAAGGATCGAGACCGCCTTCAAGCCAAGGACATCATTCCGCGTCGTCTCATGGTAGCCACGCCAACGGGCATTCATTCGCTCGTGCTAGCTTTAGCAGTCAAGGCATACAGGGGGATATACCATTACCGCATCGAGGTAGTATCGATCATGGACAGGTACCTCACCTAGAGGGCTTGGGTCATAGAGGGCCTGGTCTAGGCCCTCCAGAGACCCTCCACGATCGCGTTATTTTCGTTTCCAATGTAAGCTGGTCCGTTTTAGATTTCGGTGACAAGCTGATAGGAAGCTTCCTCTCTCAATGCAGTGGCAAGAGCTCAAGGATCTGCTACGTCCAGCGGGATTGATTATCCGAGCTGAGTAAGCTAGATCCCTGTACAGTCGTACTTTGGCTAAACCACAGTGTGCTCACTAACGCGGAAGGGCGACCAAGAGGGTTTGGAACTGCCCTGTTTGGCGCTGTTGAAGATGCTGCCCGAGCTGTCAGCATGTTCAACGGGTAAGTTCGCGACCGGATCTCGCTTGGAAGGAGCTGACATAAAGGTGCGAGATTGGTGGGCAGCGTATACGGGTCATTCTCGAGCGAGATAGTCAGCACCACGATCCCAGACGACCCTCTCAATCGAACAGCCAGACTGATACGTCTGCTCTGGGTCTGGGCGAGACAAACGGCCATGCGCCCGCACAAGAGGTTCCAAATGAGGTATCCGCTTCTCCCGCGGTCCACGATCGGCCTGCGGCTCGACTGGCATCGCGCGTTCCATGGCAGCTCAATCTTCAGAACCAGTCGACACCGATACGTGGTTCTGCGCATGGACCCGATTCTACACCTCGATTTCGAAATTTCAACCCCAACATAGGCCCTGACACGACGCCGCATTTCCGTCAGGTCAGACATCCAGGTCCGATCGCTATGCCACCGTGGAACCCTAATGAGTACTCGAACCCGCTCAGTCCATTACAGACTCGTGGATTACCACCTATGACACCATCCATGCCTGGTTTTGTGTTCAACAATTCCTATCCCGAGACCCCACCTATTCCGCACCATTTCATGGGACCGTTCTCGCCTGGTATACCTATATCGAGTCCGAACGGATATGGGTTTAATCCATTCTTGAACCCTGCGCCTGGTGCTCCTGTATATCGACCTCAGATGGGCGGATCAGCTCAACTGGGCACGCCCACCACCCAAGCGTTCCCAGTCAACACCGCACGACAATATCCTGGTACGCCTGCTGCTCCCGGTGCACCAGTCAGTAATCAATCAAATGGCGAGTACTTCCCGCCTACCATCTCGGAGTCGAACGAGAACCCAGCCACTCCCACACCGCCGCCTATGGCTCCAAGAACGGCGAGTCAACAGGTATTGAACGCCCGCGATCGACTTGCACCCTCAGCACCGGTCTCAGAGCAAGTGAATGAATTGGGAGCAATGACGGCTTCGCTGTCGCTCAATGCAATAGTGCCAAATCAGGGTACCCCTCCAACACCAACTGGCCGACCAAAGCGCTCGGCGTCCGGTGGTAATCTTGCGCGGCTCGTCTCGACCAATGGAGAGATGGGAGCTGCGCTGGTGGACTCAGGACCCTCTAGTCCGGCGAATGGTAGACAGAGTCTTGATGAACAACGGCCTGAAACGAATTCGAACGGCAACGGAAGTGGAGACAGGAGAGCTAGTTTTGGGGATCAGCGTTAAAAGAAGGGTGATGAAGATTGGTTGTACTGATTGGAGGGCAGCATGGGTTTCGGTAAATCAGGTCATTAGTATTCATATTTCTCATTTCTCATTTTCATAAGATCAAGCATGGTTTCATGGTTCCTCTTGATATGCAGCTATCATACATCCATTGGTTGCCCTCATCGCAATATCCATTGACAGGCAAGTCTAGTCTACATACCTCCTGTATTACGAAGATTTATCTATTCGTCCGGCTCGTTCACTCGTTGCGTCCGTCACTGATCATCAGCTGCTGGTCACGGATTTCGACCGAGACTTACATTTCCATGCTGGTTCCCATTTCTCCTGACCTTCCAGCTGTAAGACCGGATTCCGTATCGTATTATGTGTACTACCCAGACTGGTATATCCTTCATCGTATAGCTCACAATATGGGACTTCGAGGTCACGGAGGAAAGCCCAGATCTCTGCGTATGACCAATCTAGTAGCGGATGTATGCGGAGCAGTTTTGGCCAACTTGGATCTGTTGGTGCTATGATTGGGACATCTAGAAATTAACATTTGACACCGGGAAGGGAGATTAGGGGCGGATAAGGAGAAAGGATCGAAATAAGGGGAATGGGGACCAGTATAGTACACAGAGGGAAGATGACTCACCTCCATTAGGATCACTTCTCCGTGTACCCATCAGCATCCCCCTGACCCCCTCTCCACCCTGACAACCCAAATAGGCCTTTAGCGCAGCTTTCATCCCACCCCCGAAATGATGTAAATCGATATTATAACCCTTGGCCGTATCCAAAACGAATTGATCCAGACTTGGGAAGGGATTTGGGGCTGTGATATAGATCGACCGGATGGGCGGATAGAGGGATGATGTGGACGCTTTTTGTATACGATCAATGAGCTGCGTTTCAGAAGTCGAGTCGGGCAAGAATGAGTGTTCGTCCGTGGGGATAGAAGGTAGGGTAGTGCGTGGGGGTATGAAGTCGGAAGGTATCGTGGAAGACTGATGACGAGCGTAGAGGACTGCTGCCAGGAGGTGAAGGAGGACGGTGCCTGCATATAAGCTTGAACTCTGGCCACAAGAAGAGACTCAGCTTACAATCCTTCCCACCATTAAATGAAATCGCAACCCGACGCTCTCTGAGTAATCAGCTCAACTCTATTCCATTTCATAAGCGACCTACCCTAAATCATCGAGAAGCGTGGTAATGAGCTCTAGTGCTTGACCGATCTTGGTCCCCAGCGTATCTGGCTGCTTCCCTCTTTGAAGTGTCCTCAGAAGCTTTTCTGCACTGAGCTGCTCTCCTGCTCCTGACATCTTGCTGTATGCTTGGAGTGGTGTAACTAATGACACTTGCCAATCCAACCAGGTGATCAGCTGATTATGTTTCGAATTTACTTCCGCTATCAGACCTGTTATGACCACCTCGTCCTTCCCTCCTTGTGCTTCTCATCACTATAGGTGACAATGTCATCAGCATAAACAACCATCAAGTAGGATGTCGACCTATACCTACAGCCAGGACCAGCCCGAGGCTGGACCATCAAAACGTCTCCCAAGCGGCGGTAGTAACATCATCAACAACGGTAGAAATCACAATCTCAGTACAAATCCCCAATTATCTTCGGAGCCATGGTTCGCGTATCCCACACCACCACCGGAGGTACTGGATGCGGAGCTACCACCTTATATGGATTCGGAGAATTATCCGATGGGTCACATGCTGGATAGGCTGGCGCGTAAAGCACATGGTGATTTGAAGACCTTGGTCACGGAAACGTATGTATTCTTATGTTATCATCAACGAGCTGACGGTAGTCTACCGAAATTGGAGCCAAGACAACGACCTCGACAAGTAATCAATTACGCGACGAATACTCGGCAGGCTGTACTCAAGTACCTGGCGGTATTGAGGTGGAAGACCCAAGTGGACGTCCCAACTGTTATACCAGCCGAAGGACCTGCACAACCCCAGTCTGCATTTCCAACTCCGCATTCGAATGGAGACTCCTACTCGCCAAATGTGGGCGGGATAAAAGGAAAGGGGAAGATGGCAGAGGATATCAAGCCGACTATGATAAGGGGGAAAGTGACGGACGCGAAGCGGGTCACAGAGTACCTCCAATACCAAAATAGTCAACATGATATGGCCATTGGACATATCCAGCATGCTGCAAAGCAACTCGAATCACTCAGGTCAGTCCCGTACTTTGGCTGTCATGGTAAATGGGCTAACGAAACAGGGTCCGCAACCCAGACTTGCTCACCGCTCTATCGCTCCTCACGCTGGGCACTTACGACCGATTCCCAGCCGACCTCACTGAAGCATTCTCACCCCGTAAATCACTCACTAATGGTTCGATACTCGACACTCTCCGTCGACTAGATGCTCATATCCTCTACCGGCTCAAGTGTGTCGATTACGTCCCGCCAGATCTGTCAATCGAGAAGATAAAGGATGGAAGAGCATATGTGACCGGTGGAAATGGCAGTTGGCGGGCGGAACTATCAATGACTGGCTTCGGAGAGGACGCGGGGAGTAGATGGTGGTTGACGGGTGTCGAGTGGTTATGGGAGAGTCGAAGTGACGACAAGGGGAAAGGAGGCAAGAAGCGGTTCAAGGGAGTGGAAAGGCAAGAGATTTTGGATCTGGTCAACCGGGAGGTTTTACCGCCAGAAGCCACTGGATCATCAGCCGAGGCGGACAGCACGAAAGACATTGGCGTTAGTGACGAGGGTGTGAGCAATCATGCGAAAAGGGTCGATGCACCTTTGGTCCGCCTGGTCAATTTCATACGTAAGCTGTCCTTACCTCGCTCTACAAGTCAAGCTAACCATCTAGAACACTTATCCTTGACGTATCAATTAGAGGTATTGTTCCAGCAAGCGATGACCCTGAGTAGAGAACGTTGGCGGAACCACCTGTTGATCGAGATTGACCGCCCGAAGAAAACTCTGGTTATCAAGTACTGGATGTGAGCTTTCATCTCCCGCCATTTTCGCATAGCTGACTTGAAGACGACCACGTACAGCACCAGCTGCGACTCAAGGTAAACGACCAGGCAATGTCCCACCTCCGCCACAACAGGCAGGTCCTCGCGTACCAATGCTAGGGGCCACTATTACTATTTCCATTGCGGAACTTTCAAGCGCCAGGACGGGCATCGAGGAAATACAGAAAGCTATCGCTGAATGCGACATCATTCCGTCTGAGCGACTATTACGGCTCGGGTTGAAGGTGAAATGGGAAATCGGTGAAGCTGGAATAGGTGGTGGATGGAAAGCTGGAGACGTTAGAGACGAGACCACCCTTCGACTTGACCCCTCATCCCTATCTATCGACGACATTTTATCGCTAGCCACCCGTGATCATGCGGCTCATCTCACTAGACATCACGCCGCTCCGCTCATCGCCAACCGAACTCCTCTTATCGAACCAACATTAGAAGCCACCGAATCTCGCCCACTTGTAGTGCGCATTCCTATACCTTCGCAGAAACGTCCAGTCGGGTTGAAAGTCTCTGTATCGCCATACACTGGTCTACTGGAAATAGAAGATGAAGGTGCAAAGTTCTCGGCTGGATCTGGGGGTGATGAGAGGGGAAATAGAACGAGGCAGGCCACGCATGGAGTCAATGCTGGATTGACGCAATTAGGCGAAGCGCTACGACGGCTAGTGATTGCTGTGAGTAAAATAGTAAATCCCATATACGTCAACCTGACAATCTATAGATCTTCATAGATGGTCTTGAAAACCAAATGCGTCAACTTGGCTGGTCACCAATAAGGAAGCTGCCAATCAAGCTCAATGGTATGTCTTCCGAGACGATAACGCTGATACCAGAACTTGCCACCTCTGAACTACTTCCAGCATCAACGATTTTCGTGCCGCTACCGACCTGTAGCCTACACCACCTCGTTGTCCGAATAACGACAAATGGCCTCGTCTTTGAATTATTACGGTTAGCGAGGGTTCCAAATCAGAATGGACCTGGTATGAAATTGGCCGTCGATAGCCGATCTCCGTTACCACTTAAATTGCTCAGGCAGAGGAGGCAGGATGCCAAGGGAAAGCGAAAAGCGGACGCCGAGGGTGACAAGGGGAAGATTTCAGCTGTTTTGCCTGCTATCGAGGAGCCGGAAAACTATGGGTATGACTCTCATATGCAGGAAAGAGTATCTGCTGACTACCAGATTCGATGTAGAGGCGCAGGACCTGAAGGACCTGTTTATTCTCTCCAAGTATGTGCAGTACATGACTAGCTCAGGCATCAGCTGACCCTCAGCGCCTCTGTCGCAAAAATCCTTGTCGAGCAGCAACTCAAAGACCGCTCGATCCCATTCACCGAGAAGATACCCGAACTGTCTGGACCGAACGCACCTCGAAGCTCGTCCGCTGTTGCTGGCATGATAGCAACTATAGTGGTCAAGGTGGAGCATCTTTTGCAGGACGGTCGCGCAGCAGAGGTAGCTATGCCCCTCGTGTACCTTCAGATTAAAGATTGGTGGAAAGGTGGAAAGTGTCAAGTGAGTCCACCGATCTATAGTTAGTAGTGCTGATAAGGCAGGTGGTCACTATCCTTCAGCTTCAGCATCGCCCTGCGTCCACTACCTCTGGCGCGTCACCTGATCTGAATGATGCCTCGACGAGCACAGCGGCAAGGGCAGAGGGAATCACTTTCGACCACGCTACATCAGTAGTGAAGTTCACAGCAAAGGACATCGCCCAATGTGTCCCTGCGTTCCTCGAACAGTGGGAGCGATTGAGTAAAGTCATCATGGTAGCTGGAGATGGTACGTCCCGCAGTCCAAGTAGTAGCTGACCTTCAGTGAGCCGCTTGAACAAGATGGGAGTCTTTCGTGATCTACACATGCTCTCTTTCGACTTGCGTACCGCTTCGTTCTCGTACGCTATCGGCTTCAACGCTTCAATTACCTATAGCCCCAATTCGGATTCGTACGAATGTACCTTCACGCGAGCTTCGCCAGTCAACACTCCAGTCACGCCCACTGTCCATATCGGAGACGCCAGTCCTCATGAAATGCTGGCGCCGCTGTTGAGCCATAAATTGAATGAATTGACCAGGAGCGAGGACGTTAAACGGGGAACTGTTGGCAAGGAGTTCATTGCAGTACGTCGGCTTCTCACATGTGTGATAGACACTGATGTACAGCTTCTACGAAACACATTACCGCTTCTGCAGGAGATAGACGGCATACGGGCTGCGTCGACCACAGGATATCCTAAACTTGTGGTTTCGTCAGTGGAAGAATATAGGCTGATTTGGGATGCGGATGGATCTCACCGGTACGTACTGCTGGTTGCAATCAGGGCTGCGATTGAAACTGATATCCAGTTACGCCCTTACGATCCACCTGATCCCCAACGACCGATATCTTCTCATCGACGCATCTACCCCAGCCCCAGACGGACTCGTCGACGTATCTTGCGGACCCCTCACTCCCATTCCTGATCTCGAGACGATCATCGATAAGACTTATAAGGCTCTCCGCACATCATCCGGCAAGGAAGGAAAGGTTCTCGCCATCAAGATGGACCAAGGAGAAAGCTTGGCGGTGAATGTTGGAGTTATTGGAGAAGTAGTACGCGGGATATCTGCCGAGATAGATGGAAAGCTGTCAGGCGGTAAAGGATCAACGACGTGACGCTACAATATCGCGGCAGCGTCAAATGTCTCAATTGCCGGGATGTCAGTTGTTGTACAGCTCAAAGTAGCGACGTAAGACATGCATATCAGGCGCACCATAGCATTGGTTTCAATACTTGTCCCATTCTATGCCAATTCAGACTTTGTCCCAATTGTCCCAGTAAACTTCTGTCTCATTACACAACACCATCTTCATGCATGTATGCAAGTGACCTATGCTAAATGTCTTGTGCTGTGACTATCTTGATCCATGCATACATGCATGCAAATCTAGACACATATCATTTTCAAGCCACAAGGCCAATAGAATACCTTTATCCTGCAACAAACTGCTCTTCATGGGACATTGTGCATGACTCCATTGTCCTGTACCCAGTGCATCAAGAGATATCAAGAATAGCCTGATTCAAGGCCATTGGGAATTTATGATTGGTCATCACATGCTCAGGCCGCCCTCCTGAGATTAGGCTCAGAGGTCAGAGGACAGAGTGAGCTCCATACCACAAATAGACTTGCATATAGCTCAAGCACTGAGGACAGGAAGAATGACCAATCATGATAGAGGCCCAGAATAGATGTATTTCCAATGCTGTGCAGCAAGACAGCTTACTAAAGACCAATGCTGGACGCCTGTTGGCAATTACTTGGCTCCACTGCCTGGCGCACATCACCCAGAGAAGTAATCTGTGCTGTCTGTGTCTCATAAATTTCCCCATTGAGTAAGTTATGTCTTGTTTTAGACCCTCTGAACCCTGGATTTTCCCAGTGAGTCATGAATGGTGACAAGGGTATATAGCCCTGGCTTTTGTCCCACTGTTCATTTCTCTTCCCATCACATCTGAATTTGCATACAACCATACATTCTTGTCTTCACAGCTATACATACATACCATAACATATCATCATCCTTTCATACATCAGTCACCAGATCCCCTCAGCTAATCATGTGAGTCTTTGATTTCATTATTTCCCATAGTGGTAACTTGTTCTGCGCGACTGTATGCTGACGCGCGAGATATCGCGATGCCGACTACGAAGGCTACCAATATTGAATTATCCGACTCTGAACTCGATGAGCTGTTGTCGGATGGCGAGGAAGAGAAGAAGCCAGAGGCGGGACCGTATGGAGGTGCGATCAGTAAACCTCGGCATGTGACGACGAGCTGTAAGCTGTTACACGGTAAGTTATGAGTTATTCCGCGTCATCTGTGGATATCTCGTTGATCATGTACTAACAATAGATCTGATTCACAATGGATCCGTCGAGTTATGCCCTTCGTATCAGCGAGATGTGGTCTGGAACGAGATGAAAATGATTGGTTTGATTCAATCTTTATACCTTGTCAGTCTGCCCGCGACATCGCTGCACGCAAGCTGACGACAGGAGAATTATTACATTCCTCCCATCGTGTTCGCAATGCACCAAGATCCCGAAACTGGAGAGGATAGAAGGGTATGTATCGACGGAAAACAACGATGCTCGTCCATCATGGACTTCATGTCTGGGAAAATCCCCTTTAGTTCGCCCAATACCGGCGAAAAGTTCTGGTATGTCAAGTCGCCAAAGATGGGCTCCAGAGGCAAGCTTTGTTCCCTCGCCATGAAGAACAAGTTCGACATGATCCAGGTCCAAGCTGTAGAATACGATCAGATCAGTGACGCTATTCAGCGAGATATTTTCCGTACGTCCCCCCTTATCGAGACACGATAACCTCTTATCAAGACACGATGTGCGCTAACCATGTAGAACGTGTCCAAATGGGAGCACCTCTATCGGCCGCTGAGAAGCTACAAGCTATCCCTGGAGAGCTCACTACTTGGCTCAATGAACTTCTGAAGAAGTATGTCTTGGAGGAGGATACCCTAACTGAGTATATCGATTGGGATGTCTCTCGAGGAAAGCCTTTCCAGAACTTGGCCTCCATGGCTTACATGTGCTGGTATACCGACTCAAGGAAGCCAGTGACCCCTACCGATATCAAGAAGTGGCTCCTGCGAAGTGAAGGTGTGAGTACTCTATCATGCATGTTGCCTGGACCACGCTGATATCTAGCTCGACGAATCGTTCAAGAAACGGATGGAAGTCGTCTTGTCCTTGATGATCCAAATCGCCATCAACTACAAGACTGTCGCATTCGATGTACCTGGAACGACTAAGCCTCCCCGAATGGCTCCTGTCGGTAAGTCTTTCTCCAAGCTCAGTGCTAAGGTACTGGCGCTTTGTCTGTCAAGTCGGTATGTGTGTTTGTCGTATTGACGATCAGAAATCTGGTTCATGGGGTACATCATCTACCTACGAATGGGCAAATCGCCAATGGTAGCTCTCGCCCGTCATATCGGCAAACTACGACAAGCTACTCGAGCCCAGTTCAGGGACATCTTCTCCAATGGTCCTACAGTGGCCTTCATGTACAAATGGGTCGAAAAGCTCCCAGTCGAGAAACCGACCGCGAACCAGCAGGTCGCCGCCGCCGAGTGGGAATATCAGGATATTCCAGGATCGACTTCGGCTGCCGTGGCCAAGAAGAGGAAGGCTGATCAGCAAGAAGAGACTGCGGATCCAGATTAC
>Ga0265798_10007670_pt1 | contig 13913 bp, 21 predicted proteins | sample P3T30metagenome_FD_192430 | JGI IMG/M metagenome (GOLD analysis project Ga0265798, IMG submission 192430) | Plant litter microbial communities from East Loma Ridge, Irvine, California - P3 T30 | ecosystem: Environmental > Terrestrial > Plant litter > Unclassified | place: USA: California...
GTCTTCTGCGGAGAGGTGGCAGAGTGGTCGATTGTACCGCACTCGAAATGCGGCGTGCCTTTGCGGGCACCGAGGGTTCGAATCCCTCCCTCTCCGCCAACATCCCTTCCCAATCCGGCCCAAACGGTCCCCTAGGGGCAGCATTTGCGTGCGTTTTCGGCTATGCGTTGTCCCGAACGATCCCGATATGTTCCAGCCAAGCGCGGGGGTATCGAGGGTATCGATCGGGGTACGATGTAGAGAGGTCGGGGTATCATGCTGACAGATACGGCGGTTCGGAAGGCCGAGCCGCGGGATAAGCCATACAAGCTTGCCGATGCTGGCGGGCTCTATCTCTATGTGGCGCCGAGCGGGCTGAAGTCCTTCAGGATGAAGTTCCGCCTGGACGGCAAGGAGAAGCTGCTGACGTTCGGCAATTACCCGGACACCAAGCTATCGGCGGCCCGCGAGAAGCGTGACGCGGCCCGCCAGTCGATCCGGGACAACGTCGATCCGTCGGGCGCGCGGAAGCGGGCGCAGGAAGAACGCGACCGCGAGCGCGCCGAACAGGCGAAGCTCGTCACGTTCGAGGCGGCGGCGCGTAGCTGGTGGGATATGCAGCGCGGACGATGGGCGCCGGTCCACGCGGCCGACGTCATCACCAGTCTCGAACGCGACGTGTTCCCGACGCTTGGCGCTCGCCCGCTGATCGCGATCAAGGCGCCGGACGTGCTCGCCACCCTCCGGGCCGTCGAGGACCGCGGATCGATCGAGACGGCCCGCCGGCTGCGGCAACGGATCGACGCGGTCTACGATATGTTCATCAGCGAAGGCGTCGTGGAGCTCAACCCGGCGGCGTCGGTCGCGAACGCGCTGCGGCCGTTGCCGAAGAAGGGCCGCCAGCCCGCGCTCGTCGAGGTCGACGAGGCGAGGGGCGTGCTGATCGCGGCCGAAGCGTCCGGCGCGTCGCCGATCACCAAGCTGGCGTCGCGCTTTCTCGCGCTGACGCAGTCCCGCCCGGGCATGGTTCGTGGCGTGATGTGGGACGAGATCGAGGGGGTCGATTGGGACGACCGGGCATACGGACCGTTTCTCGCGATCTGGCGTGTGCCGGCGGCGCGCATGAAGCTGACGTTGCACCTCAAGGACGAAGAGGCGTTCGAGCATATCATTCCACTGTCGTGGCAGGCGGTCGACGTGCTCCGCGCGGCGCGGCGGCTGACCGGCCGGAACGGGCTGGTGTTCCCCAGCCAGCGGCACAGCCATCGCCCGTTGAGCGAGAATGCGATTGGCTACCTCTACAACAGGGTCGGCTATCACGGCCGGCACGTGCCGCACGGCTGGCGGTCGAGCTTCTCGACGACGATGAACGCGCTAGCGGTCAAGCGGAAGCAGATGAGCGATCCGGCCGTGATCGAGCTGATGCTGGCGCACGTGCCCGAGAACAAGGTCAAGGCCGCCTATGACCGAGCCGGCCACATGGAGCGCCGGCGCGAGTTGTCACAGGAGTGGTCGGACTTGCTGATGAAAGGGATGGCGCCCGCCAATGAGGTGATCGCTGGCAGGCGTCGAAATCAAGACGAATAGATCTCGTATGCTTTCCACGTCTCATACCGAACTTCTGTGCCGTTCTTTTGCGGTCCCATCGGCCCTGCCAGTTCGGAAAACTTCGGCAACCCCTGCAATCCGGCATTTAGGCGTGGGTCGTCCACGAGCCCGTTTGGCGTGAGGCCGAGCCGGCCAGCGGCGGCTATAAAATCTTCAATCGATTCGAAGTTCTCAGAGCCACGCTCCGCGACATATTGAACCCTCATGCAACACTCTCCTCGATGATTTACGCCGAGGCGCTAGCAGGTTTGTCAGGGCTCGACGATCGAATAAACTTCTTCGTCGATCCGATCACGTTGACCTTGCGTCATTGCCTCGCTGATATCGGCGAGGCGGCGGTCGTTCGGTCGCGTCAGCTTGCCGCTAAGATTATAGTTCGGGTATTTGCCGGCGATACGCGGGTGCAGCTCTGCGGCAACTTCGACGTCCGTCTGGCTGACATACCGCCCCGCCCACTTTTCGATGATGTGCTTTAGAGCGTGCCAGTCCTTGCGCGACGATTTGATCGTCTTCTGTGCGTCGAGCCATTCGTATGCCAGGCGAATGCAGTCGTTGTGCTCATGATGCGGGTCGTCGGTGTATTTCGTCCGGCGCTTACCCGCTTCGATTTCGTCGTCGGTCAGCATCATGCCTCCTTCTTTGCGGCGGCGGCCTTCGCCCGCTGGGCGTCACGCTCCGCCTCGAACCATTCCTCGATCGTTCGGTAACTGGCGATGCCCGGTTCCTGCACCATACCGTTCGGCATGAGCAATGGTCCGGGCTGCGACGTGCCGTCGTCTTCGCCCTCAGCAGTCCACGGTTTCACGATGCCCTCGTGATCCACGCCCCATGCGATCACCGGGGTCTGCCAAACTGCCGAGACGTGCTGATCGTCCGCATCAACACCGCCTAGAACAAAGGTGTTGGGCTGCGCCGGCAGGATCTGCACCGGGCTGTCGAGCAGCCGGCCCGCTTCGTACTCATCGATATAGACCTGCTCGCCGTCATCCATCGTCAAAAGGCGATATCGGGTTTCATGGTTCTCGGCGCCCTTCTCGCGGCGGGGCAGGGGACCGATCCGTCTGATGCGATCGACGGGATAGAGGTCGCCGTGGCGACTAGCGAAGAAACGCATTCTTGCTCTCCCTTAAGCTGCTGCGTGCCATCCCATAGGATTCGCGATCCACGCATTGATATCTGTTTCGTACCACGCGACTAGCCCGTCGCTGATGGGCGTCGGCTCAGGAAATGTCCCGGCGGCGATCCGGCGGTAGATCGTCGTGCGGGACAGGCGGGTGCGCTCCTTGACGTCTGCCAAGCGCATGAAGTTGTCGCGGCTTCGGTCGATCATCGCAAGTCGATCCAAAAGGAGGCGACCGCGATGATGATCAGTGCAATGCAGACAACGGCAAATTGGCGGCTTTGACGTACTTCACAATCCAGGCATCCGCAGCCGGTCGGATGGTCAAATGGACGAGTATAAGGGCTTTTCATTAGCGGGGCCTCGTGAGCGGGATGCCGGAAGCGCTGCGCCGCAGCTGCACGCGGGCTTCCTCCCGGCTGATGATGAAGGTCGCTGACGGATCAGCCGCGAGCAGCCGGCACGCCTCCGTCTCGGCGGCGGTGAAGCTATCGTGTCTGACCCGCTGGGCGGTGCTCTTATGGATGAGGTAGGCTCCCTTGAACGAAAGCACATCGATCCGGCTCATGCAGCGTCTCGCAGCAGAACAACGTTGTTGTTCGGCTCCCGCACGCCGCCGTCGGGCCCATCGGGAAGGTAGTCGCCTTCCGGCTCCCACTCCCAGCAGCAACGATCGGCGTGAACGGAGGGATATAGCGAGATCGCGGCCCCCCCGACTACGTGGATGGTCGGAGGTCGGTACTCGCAGATCCCTAGATCGGGCTGCGGATCCGGAATGCGGGTGGCTGTGGCAATCGGGGGGTGGCCCTGTCGCCAGAACATGCAGGTTCGACAGTGAGCGCGAATGGTGTCGGAATTGATCACAGGTGGAGCTCCTGCTCGGGTTGTTCGCGGCGACCGACGCGTATGTCGTCGAGCGCTTCGAAGGGGGTGAGGGCATCTGGATCGACCAGGCGATCACCGAGGGTGGTGCTGCCGTCGTCGAACATCTTTTCGTCGAGAGAGCGCGGGCCGAATTTGCTTTCGAATTGCGCGAGCGCCGCTTTGGCAAAGCGGCCGGCATTCGTCTTGACGTCTCGTTCGGCGAGCCGGCCCTCAATCACGGCGACGTACATCTCGCTGATCACGTCGTCGCGCAGTGCCGGCGACAGCCAAGCGGGGACCGCAGACGCAATCCGGGCATAGAGGGCGTCGCTAAAAGGGCGCGTCGCCGTCGACTTCCGCCGCCCCCGCTGTTCTTGCATGGCGAGGCGTAGCTCTCGCTGCGGCTGTGTCAGGAAGCGAAGATATTTGCGCGCCGTCCTGTCCGCCATGCCGAACCGGCGCTCGATCTCTTGGAACGTGTCGCCAGTCAGGATGGCGTCGAGGATCTGTTGCCGACGGGCGACGATATCCGGCGCTTCACGTCGGGGGATACCTGTATAGACGGCCTTCGCCGCGGTGATCGCGCAGCCGTACTGGTGGAACCGTTCCTTACCGCAACCACACGGGGGTAGAGCGCCTTGCATGCGCAGGATCGCAATGAACGGCTGGGCGACTTGAGAGAGCGTTTTCTGCGGTAGGCCCATGATGGCAGCGATGTCGCGCAAGCTCTGCGCATGCGGCATCAGGTCGATCATCGTTTGGATCTGATCCGGCGTCATTCGGGGTTTCGTGATCATGCTACAGCCCTCAGCGGGGGAAAGGTGGCAGGCGCGGTCTGATCGTCCTCGTCCTCCCCGAGCATCGCGGCGCGCAGCTCTTCCGGGGTGGCGGTGGGGAGGTCGACAAGGCCGTGCGACGTGTTGGCGCTGGCGGTGAGCACCGAGCCGATCGTGATCTGCACCGGTCGGCGGGCGATGGCCGGGCCAAGGGCAAGGAACTGACCGCGACCGAGCTCTCTGATGCGCTCCGCCTCCTTGGCGCCGACTCCGAGGGCTTCGGCCGCCCGCTTGATGTCGATGTCGAGGAAGGTTCGGCCCATGAGGAAGTTTGACGCTTCCGCGGCGACGTTCTTGGCGAGCTTGGCAAGGCGTTGCGTGGCGAGGACGCCGGCGAGGCCGCGTTTACGGCCGCGGCACATGAGATTGGTCATGGCGACCAGCGCCGCCTTGCGGGTGTCCTTGTCCTCTTCGCCGGTTGCTGTTGCGGCGGGGGCGAATAAGTGTGCCTCATCGACGAACACCAACGCCGGAAACCAGTGCTCGCGCGGCGCCTCGAACAAGCCGGTGAGAAAGGCGGCGGCGGCATCCATCTGCCGGTCGGGCGCCAAGGCTTCGAGGTTGAGGACGATCGATCCGCGATACTGTCGGGCGCGGGCGGCGATTCCGCCAAGCTTGCCGACTGCCTTATCCTCGACGTCGATGACGGTGTGGCCGAACACCTCGCCCAAGCCGATGAAGTCGCCTTCGGGGTCGATGATGATCTGCTGCACGATACCCGCGCTTTCCTCGATCACCTTGCGCAGGAGGTGGCTCTTGCCGCTGCCGCTGTTGCCTTGGACGAGCAACCGCGTGGTCAGCAGTTCTTCGAGGTCGATGAAGGCCGGCTTGCCGCCCTGCGTCCCGATCTCAAGAGCATTATCGCCGGCCGGCTGGACGGCGGCGGCGGGGTACGATTCGAAGGCCATCGATTCACTCGCCGAAACGACGGATTTCGGCCGTTCCTGCTGGGATTTGCGGATCGTCGGTGCCGAACGATTCACACCCGCCGCCGCGGGGCGGATATGGCGGACGACCGGCGGCGTCGGGATAGCCTCGACCATCTTCCCGGCGTCGGGAACATGGCCACCAATCCCCTCGCGGCGGCGGAAATCGATGATGTTGTTCACCGACGTCCCGATTGCGTCGGCGACCTCTTGATCAGTGCTGCCGCCGTCGATCATCGCGCGAGCGATCATCCTCTGCGTATCGTCGAAATGAGTGGTGCGCTGATGATACATCACTCTGCCTCCGCTTCTGCGTAGGCCGTAGTGATCGCGCGCAGCATGGCTTCGCTGCGCTCCGGCCCGGTGTCGGTGCCTTCGAAGGCCTCCTTCCAGCCAGCAATGCCGACTTCTGCCAGCACGACTTCCATGAGCGCCGCATCGATCGGGTTGCCCGCCTTGGCGCGATCCGTGATGATCGTGCACAGGCCTTCGAAGACCGGCCCCATGCCGGTCAGAACTGTGCCGTCGAAGGCGCGCGCGATCATCGAAAGCGCCTGCACGGCCACATCTTTGCCGTGCGCGCTCAACGCCCGCTGGATAGCAGTCACGAAGACGATCTCGCCCGGCTTCCAATATTGCCACGCCTGAATCCGGCCCACGACCAGACCGGCGGCGGTAACGACGTCGTTCACTGCGAGCGATTTCGCTTCACCAGCGACAACGGCGGCGTGAAAGTCGTCGAGCTTGCTCATGGCGCGTCGGCTGCGGTTCGCCTGGATGAACAGATCGGCTTCGGCCTTCGGGTCGTCGAAGTCGAACACGACGGCGGGGAGGTGCGGAATATCACCGCGGAGGGCGGCACCTTCCATGCGGTGCTGTCCGTCGATGACGAAGATCGCGCCGTTTTCCCAGCTACGTCGGGACACCAGCAAGGGGAGACACAGGCGCCAATCCCAAGTCTCAGCGATCTTGCGGATCAACGTCTGCGACGCGCCGCCTTCAATCGACCGCTGATACGTGTCGTCGACTTGCAGGTTGCCGATCGGCAGGAACTGCGGCGCCGGCGGCGTACCTATGATCGGGCGCAGCTTCAGCGGTTTATCGCCGATGGCCACGCGGGGACGTGGCGCCGTCTGATGTTGCCGCTTGGGTTCGGGCAGCGATGCAACAGCCGGGTGATCGCCGGCGATCTGCTTGAGCTTCTCCTGCACCAAGCGAACGGCGCAGGCATGAGCCTGACCGGCGAACTCGAAAACGGCGTGGCTCCGTTCGACCTTTATCGGCCCATCCGGGCTGTCGATTGTGAAGCTACCGTCAGCAGCAACGACACCGTCGACCATGTAGGTCTGGACCCAATCAGCAGGGGTCCCGCCATTGTTGATGTAGATACGGCTGGGCGCGTTGGACATGATCAATACTCCGGCCCGACTTTGGTGAAGGCCGGCGCGATCGCATCAAGGCCGGCAGCGTCGAGCACTGCGAGCAAGGCTTGGCGCGCCGCTTGGGTTTCCCCGGTAGACCACATGGCGAACGGTGAATCCGACGCGGCGTGTGTGTCTGGCGACCAACCAACAAAGCCGGTGCCGCTGGCGTCGCTAAGAAGGACTCCTCCTAAGTCGACCCAGGTTGCCACCCATGCCGTGGCAAGGAGATCGGGCGGGAGAAGCGTCGCGGTCGCCGCGAGGCTGGACCGGTGAGCCGGCATACGCGGCGGAAGGGCAAAGTTCGTCTGTTCACGCCCCGAGGGTGCGCGTGATGCTTCGGCGGCCATAAGCCAACCTCCCTGCTATGAGTGGCGCAGGTGGATCGGCGGAGGCTGGCCCCTATCGCTGGTGGCCAAGCGCGTCTTCCCAGTCCTGCTCGTCAAAGTCGGCGGGCCTTAACGGCTGCCATCATCTGACGAGCAAGTTATAGCCTCACAGGCTAACCAACCGCAAGCGGTTAATTCGCCTTAACGGCTAAAGTGGTTGCAGCTGGAAAACGACGCGACCGATGACGGTGAAAGGCTCGCGACCGAGCGGGATCGGCTTATGCTCTGGGTTGCTCGACTCCGGCTCAAGCCGGGGCGGGTCAGCCCGGTAGCGTTTGAAGGTGGTTTCACCATCGCCGTTCATGATCGCGTAGTACCGGCCGTCGAGAAGGTCGGGCTGGTCCGGATCGACGACGACATAGCCCCCGTCCATGAATACGAGATTCATGCTGTCACCCGACGGTTGTAACCCGAAGGCGTTCGGCCCTGCCGTCTCATCCGGCACCGGGATCTCTCCGATTGGCTCCTGGATCGCCTCTTGCCAGTTACCCGCTGCGATCTTGCCGACTACGGGGATCATTCGAACCGACTTTTTCGGGGTCGGGGTCAGGATGTCAGCTACGCTCACCTCTAGCGCCTGGGCGATCTGAATAACCCAATCGACCGAGATCGTCCGCTGCGACCGCTCGATCTTCGCGATGGTGGTGAAGTGCGCGGGCTCACCACGAATCTCGCTCACCCGCTCGGCGAGCTGGTCCAACGTAAGGCCGGCGGCCATCCGTAATTCACGGATACGATGCCCGACGGCGGCGATTGCTTCCTTGGCCATGAGCCCCTCTGTATTACAAGCCCTCTCTTAGCCCGACGGGCTATGAGGTGCTAGCCGTATAGGTAGTTAACAATCGCGAACCTATTAGCCTGAGCGGCTTGCGCGGTTTAGCCCGCGGGGCTAGAACTGCGCTCATGATCCTCTCAGATTACCTCGCTCGCGAGCAGATCAGCTACGCCGAGTTCGCCCGGCGGTGCGGCACTAAACACGCGCGGACGATCGAGCGGATCGCCAAGGGTGCAAAACGCGCCGGTCCGAAGATGCTGCCGAAGATCGTCGCGGCAAGCGGCGGCGTCGTGACGGCCAACGACTTCTATCCCGCGGCGGCGGAGTGACTGCCATGCGGAGGGGGGCAGGCAAAGCGGAGCGCGAAGCGCGATTCCGCCAGATGGTCGATGACGCCAAGCGGCAGCACAACATCACCGACGTCATGGCCAAGCACGCCAAGGTGGCCAAGGCCGGGCGGGAAGGGGTGTCGCTCTGCGCATTCCACCAAGAGAAATCCGCCTCGATGCGGCTGAACGACGCCAAGGGGACCTATCACTGCTTCGGCTGTGGCGCGTCCGGCGACATCGTGCAGCTGGTCATGCATCTACAGGGCCTCGACTTCATGGGGGCGATGCGATGGCTCGGCGCCGCCGATCTACCCGACGTCGATCCCGCCGATCGCGTCAGAGCCGCGGAAGAGGATGCGGCCGAGCGCGCCCGGGCGGTCGCCGATGCGCGCTTGATGTGGGATCGATGCGTCGAACCGGCGGGCACGCCGGCGGAGACGTACCTGCGAAATTGCAGGGGCATCACAATGGACCTGCCGCCAGCGGTGCGGTTCGGCGTCGTGCCAACCTCGCGGGACGAGCATGGTCAGTGGAAGCGGCCATATCCCGCGCTGGTGCTGTCGGTGATCGACAACGCCGGCGATGTCGTCGGCCTGCAACGCATTTTCCTCCGGGATGACGGGCGCGACAAGCGGTGGGGCAAGAAGTCGAAGTTGAGCCTCGGTCGCCCCCGCGGCGCCGCCGTCCGGCTGCAAGCCGGTATCAGCGGCGAGGTAGTTATGTGCGAAGGCCCGGAAGACGGGCTGTCGCTCGCGCAGGGCCTGCCAGAATGCACGGTATGGGTGGCGCTCGGGACCGCAATGATGCCCGAAATCGTGATGCCGCCCAGCCTGCGGGCAATCACCATCGCCGGACAGAACGACGCCGCCGGCCGCGCCGCGGTCGAGGCGGCTCGAGTTCGGTTTGTCGAGCAAGGCATCGCCGTCCGCCTGATGTACCCTGACGCCGCATTCAAGGACTGGAATGACCAGCTGCGCGGGGTGCGCGCATGAGCGGCATGTTCGACACGCAGCGCGAGCGCGGCGAGGTCGTTGCGCCCCAGCCGCTCGATATCAAGGCGACGATCGCCGACGCGGCCGAGTTCCCGATCGATGCCTTGCCGCCGACCTTAGGCGACGCGATCCGTGCGATCGAGGCTATCGCGCAGGTCCCGGTGTCGCTTGCCGCACAGTCGGTCATATCGGCGGCGTCGCTTGCGGCGCAGGGCTTCATAAACGTCGAGACGATCACCGGGCAGTTCGTGCCGGTGTCGCTGTTCCTTTTCACGATCGCAGCGTCGGGCGACCGCAAGTCAACCTCCGATCGGCTCGCGATTCAGCCGGTGAAGGATCGGGAAGAGCAGCTGTCCGTGCAGTTCGAAACCGACAAGCTCGCATTCGGCATTGCCGATGCCGCGTACAAAGCGGCCACAGCCAATGCTAAGCGCGGCACGAAAGGCGTGCAGTCAATCCGCGAGGCATTGGAGGATTGCGGCAAGCCCCCGATCGCGCCTGTCCAACCCTTGCTGACATGCGACGAGCCGACCGGGCCGGGCCTGCAACGGCTGTTCGCCGAAGCCATGTCGTCGCTCGGCTTGTTCTCCGACGAGGGCGCGACCTTCCTCGGCGGCTGGGCGATGCAGGAGGACAACCAAGCGGCCACCGGCGGCATGCTGTCGAAGCTTTGGGACGGCTCGGCGATCAAGCGCATCCGCGCCGATAAAGAGGGCGGGACGATGATCCTGTACGGGCGCCGGCTGTCGGTTCACCTGATGGTGCAGCCGGACATCGCCGGGAAGCTGCTCGGCAACAAGGCCGTGCGCAGCCAAGGTTTGTTAAGCCGCATCCTGCCCGTCGCACCGCGGAGCCTGAAGGGATCTCGGTTCTTCAAGGAGCCGGGGCCGGAGCACCGGGCGAGGTTGCAGGATTACCAGTCACGCCTCGGTCGGCTGCTCGCCAAGGAGTTCGCCTATCGCGACCCCACTTCGCGCGCGCTCGATTTGGCCATGGTGAAGCTTACACCCGAGGCGCGGGCGCGGCTCATCGAGTTCAGCGACTATTGCGAGCGACAGATCGGCGGCGGCGGCAAGTACGAGCAGATCAGCGACTTTGCGTCGAAGATGACCGAAAACGCCGTCCGCCTCGCCGCGGTCGTGTCGTTCTTCTCTGGCGGCGTCCAGCTCGTACAGACCGGGCTCAGCGTCCAGGCGGTCAACTGCGGCATCGCCCTGATGGAGTTCTACGCCAGCGAGGCGTCGCGGCTGTACGGTACTCCGTCGGTGGATGACGACACCGCAAACGCGGTGGCGCTGATCGAATGGATCAGGAAGCGCGAGCTGCCGATCGTCGGCAAGCAGTTCCTCAACAAGAGCGGCCCGACCCAAGTCCGCAACGCCGGCCACCTGTCGCGCGCGATCGAGATCTTGGAGGAATACGGCCATCTGGTGAAGCTGGCAGGCGGATTGACGCTCGATCTGACCGGCAAGGGGCCGAAGTTCTACAAGGACGCCTATACCGTCGTTCCGCTGGAGCCGGAGTGATGGACGGCGATCTTTTCAGCGCTGGGTTCGCTTGGGGAGCCGATCCTGTCGCAACGGCTGCGACAGATGATGCGACACCCATCGGCAGCGCCAACGCAGGGGTTCCTTCGGATTCCAAGGGACCTGTCGCAGGCGCTGCGACAGCTACTGCGACACCACCGCGGCGGCGCGCCAGCCCGGAAAAGGTAACCGAAAGTCACCTTTTCGGCAGCGCTGTCGCAAGTGTCGCAACTGTCGCAGAAACCGAAGGGCAGCGGCTCGAACGGCTCCTGTCGCAGAAGGGTGTCGCGATCCCTGCGACAGCGATTGCGACAGCAGAAAGTGCGCAAACCTGCGGCTTACAGACCGATTCCCTTGGTGGTGTCGCACTTGTCGCAACTGTCGCAGATTGGCGGGCAGGCGTGGAGCGCATGCGGCGCGTCCGCCCAGCGCCGACGCCGTACCATACCAAGTGGCGCACCCTGTATCAGGACGCGGTGTCGTTCCTGAACTTGTGGGCTGACGACGCCTTCCGGCTTGGCTGGGACGTGCTCGACGTGTTCGGCGTCAACGCTGACCCGGCGCAAGGCAGGTACGACCGCCTCGGCTTGGTGATCCTGCTGGCAGGGCGGCCGATCCAGTGCCTCGACGAGGCCTGCGCGTACATCGGCAAGGACAACGTGCCGACGGTCTACCACCGCGCCCTGCGCGCGCCGGGTGCGGTTCCTGTCTGGCAGTGGTGTGAAGGATGCTCGCAGTGACCGCGGGGGAAGGCCGTGGGAGGGGCCGGGGGTTGCGCGCTAACGCGCTTACCCCCGTCCGGCCCCGTATGTCAACGGCCATAGGGGGAAGGCGGATGAAAAACGAAGTTGGGAGGGGAATGAGATGATCGCGCTGTTTGCAACCGAGCCTCCGATCGGCACCCGCATCGTCCTCGACGATCAGGTCTACGAACTGGTGCAGGCCGAGCCCTACACCCGCAAGACTGACGGCAAGGCGAGCCACCTGCTGCACTGGGACACGGCCTGCCCGACGGACGGATGCGGCAAGCCGCTGCGGGTGCTGTCCGGGATGTCGATCACCAGCCTCCAGCGCCGGTGCGAGGACCACCGGGTGCTGACGAAACCGGTGAAAGGAAAGCGCGGGCGACGCGTGAAGATCAGGATCGAAATGCCATGAACAAGATCGTCGATACGGCGCACCGTTGGTGCATCCTGCGGACCTCGGGGCCTTCCACGCTTCGGCTGACGGCATCCCTGCAAGCGGCGGGCTTCGATGCGTGGACGCCGACCGAGCATGTCCGCCGCCGTGTGCCGCGCTGCAAGAACACCGAATACCGGGTGGCGCCGCTGGCCCCGACCTATGTCTTCGTGCGGGCTAGCCACCTCGCTGAGCTGCAACGGATCGAGCATGCCGACATCACGCCGCATCCTCACTTCTCAGTGTTCCGGTTCCGGGGGGAGACGGTATTTGTTCGACATGGCGAGTTGCACCCGTTGCGCGTGCTTCAGCAGCGCAGCTACGTGGCCTCTCTGCCATCGACCGGCCGCAGCGCGGGTAAGCCGCGTGGCTTACCCTTCACCCCAGGCACGACCGTGTCGTTCGCGCAGGGGCCGCTCACCGGGCTCGAAGGCTACGTTGAGTCCAGCGATGGCCGGACCACCCGCCTTGAGATCACCCTGTTCGGCCGCACCTCGGCTGTTGAGGTCGAGACTTTACACCTGCGTTCACTTAATGTACCTGCCGAGAAACCCGCTGCATGAAGCAGCCCGCGACGAGCGTGACCGGCTGGCGATATCGCCTTACTGCCCTCGTCCCCACCCGTAGGAGCGCATGCGCTCCCGCGGCTGTCCTACGGTATGGCGTAAGCGGACGAGCCCCAGGCTCGTCCGGATACTACTTGCCTTTCTTAGGCGGCGGCCTGTTGTGTTCAGTTTCCGTCGTCTTGGGATGACTCTTCGCGAACTTTTCCGTCACGAATTGGCCCGATCCTGAATCACGATGGCTTGGTGGTCCCTTACCTTTCGTAGTCATGACCTCTATCCTCACATGCGAGTCGTGGGACAGAGATGCTGCGCTCATAGTTACTGCGGCACAAGTAGCATCATCTGCGTAGCGAGATCATGCCTTCGTGCTTTCGAGTAGGTGAAACGACATGGCGAACCGTAAGCCATGGCAGCACACCGGGCCAGATAAGCGCTTGAGGGGCAGGGCAGGGCAGGCGCAGCGTCAACGCCGCCTCGATCGTACCGACGGACTATGCGAGCACTGCCTGGCGCAGGACCGTGTCACCCTCGCGATCATCGTCAACCACATCACGCCGCTGGCGCGTGGCGGTGACGACACCGACGAGAACACCGAGAACCTATGCGGTCCTTGTGATGAGATCGCCACGGCCAAGCAGTTCGCGAAGGCTGAGCCTATTAAGGGGCGCGGCATCGGGCGTGATGGTCGACCGACCAGCGCCGATCATCCTTGGAATCGATGAAGTTAGTTGCTCTTCTTTTTGTTGGGCTTGGCCGGCCCGCTGCCACGATCCTTCTTCTCGACGTTCGAGATTTCCTTCTTTTCGGATCGGTCATTGACATGATCAATCTTCGTCGATTTTTCAGGCTTTTTCGGCTCAGCGTGATAGGATGTGAGCATGGCAAGTTCCCCCTATGCCGGTGCGCCAAAGCGTAAACTTGACGAAATTATTCGACTCGCCGAACTTCGGCTAGCTGCTCAGCTTACGTTGGGGATCGCGGCTGATCAACGCGCGATGACGTTCGCGTCCTTCCTCGCAGCAGTTGAAGGCGCTGTCATAGCTGGTATCGTCGCCGTTAAATCAGCTCACCCGGTCCCGATACCGCTGGTAGTAATGCTCATTGGCTTTGCATTCGCGGCAATCTTAGCCTTGCTAGCTGCTCAGCCGGTATCGTGGGACATAGTAGGCAGCGCACCGGGCGACTGGATAGAAGACATCGAGCAATCTGATGATCTGAAGAATGGGCGAGCCGCGATGGCCGGCTACTACGATGAGATGATTAAAGACAATCAAGCCATACTGGATAGCAACGGGAAGTTGTTAGGCAGCGCCATCTATTTGGTCGTTGTGACGCTTCTTGTGGCTGGCGTTTTTGCGATTGAGGTCGGGTAGCCAGAACGGTGTGGGCTGGGGGGGGGGGGG
>Ga0265798_10007671_pt1 | contig 13913 bp, 8 predicted proteins | sample P3T30metagenome_FD_192430 | JGI IMG/M metagenome (GOLD analysis project Ga0265798, IMG submission 192430) | Plant litter microbial communities from East Loma Ridge, Irvine, California - P3 T30 | ecosystem: Environmental > Terrestrial > Plant litter > Unclassified | place: USA: California...
AAGAGGACCTGCATTGATTTCCCTGCCGTGGATGCCGATCGATCTGGCCGGCAGCAGATCGTTCGCGATACCAGGCACGCGAGGGTCAACGCCGGGACGATCGTCGCAGTACGGTAGAACCGACGTGAATGCCTGTCGCTACCACTTACAGGCTCGATGAACCTGCTATGGTACCGTGAATGGTACAGGCAAAGGGAGCCGCCTGAAGTCCTAAGGAATTCATGGGTTTAGCTCAGCCATTGATAATCGAGTGGGAGTGAGGTTTCCTCTGGGAAATGCTATTCCGGTAGCTTGGAAAGGCTCGCTTCGGCGAGCTTTCTTTATGTGCGCCCACCATGGGCGCACTCTTGTGGGTGAAAGTCCTGCCGCGAGCTGACCATAGTGAGCGAAGCGACGCACAACTACGTGAGGGTGACCGACCGTTCGGGGGGGGACATAAGACCATGACACCTGCCAACGAGCCATCGCCCTGGTGGCAGGAAGCCATCATCTGTCAGGTATATCCGCGCATGTACCTCGACACGAACGGTGACGGGGAGGGGGACTTGCCGGGCATCACGGCAAAGCTCGACTACATCATGAACCTGGGCGTGGACATCGTCTAGCTCTCGCCTTTCTTTAAGTCGCCGGTGGGCGTGGAGACCAGCGACGGTCGGCTCAGTCGGTTGACCTGAGACGCGCTGCAAGCGCTTGGTTGATCGTTTCCGATAACACTAGCCAGATTTTGAAGATGTCGGGATCCTGCGCGCGCGCCGACAAGCCGGTGTAGTGGAGCAAGAGCACCAGATCATCGAAGCGATCCGATTGCTCGACGAGCGTGGCTATCCATTGTTCACGGGCGCGCCCGAGCTCGTGCGAAAGCACGTCCCAGCGCAATTCGCGAGGCCACAGGTTGGGGAAACGCTCCTCCATTCCGCGGCACAGGCCCATCAGCCGGTCCGGCGGCAACTCGGTGACCGCGCTGCGCAGGATGGGATAGAGCTCGAGGGCCGGACCGCGCAAGAGAGTGATGTGCCCCCCCGCGACGGCGGAATCGGCACCGATCCTGACCGGCCTGGCTGCTGCCGCCAACTGGCGTAGGGAGGCGATGCGCGGAGGACCGTCGGAACGCTCCGCCTCGCTCCGGAGCCGTTGGGACCACGCCTGCGCATCAAAGTCGAAGCCGAGAGAAGGGGAACGGTTCAGGGAAAACGACAAGTCCATGTAGTTCAGCACATTCAGGCCCACCTGCTGCTTCCTGTGTCCAAACGCGTCCCCCAGCAATTGCCAGACACGCAGTTGTTCATGCGTGGTAATCCTTCGTCCAACATGTTCGTTCAGGTCGACGTGCCCTGTTGGAAGCTGGCCTGCGGGATCGAGCAGGCGGAGCGCGGCGGCGATGCCTTGTGCGAAAGTAATGGATTCCGACCCGTAGCGATTCCAGCTTTCTCCTCGCAAGCGCTGCTTCGTGCCAAGCTGTTTCGCGAACATCTCCACCAGTTCGCCACGCTGGCCTTGGATGAGCGACGCGATGCAGACCTGCCATAGGGGCGACTCGGTCAGGGTGCGCCCTTCCCGCGACAGGCCAAGACTACTGCCGCGCTCGAAGGTCAGCGACGCAACCCTGATTGCGACCTGCGCAAGCCAGCTGAACTCACGCAGCGCGAACGCCTGGTGGATTTCTGCGGGATCGATGCGGCGCTGGCGGGAGGGCGCGTCAGGCAATGTCTCCGCAGCGGGGATCGCTGCATCCGTATCTGCCGGCGCCTCGGCGCTGACCAGGACACCCGCTCCATCCTGCGGCGACTCGAACGAATCGAGCGTGTTGCCGGTGGCAGACTGGCGCTCGCGTACGCTTGCCTGGTGGAGGTCCAGGTCTTGTCCCGCTAACGCCTGGACCTCGTCGTTGCTGAGCGTCCTGCCGGCATGCAGCTTCAGTGTGGCGCGGGCGCTGACAGGGACGCATGCCAGGTCCGGCCCGAGCGTCTGCAGAAGCTCGTGCGCATAGTCGGTTTCGAGCGTCAGGAGTTCCCCGAGCAGCAGGCGATGATAGTCGGCTTCCAGTTGTTGCTCATCCAGTGACAGCGCCGGGTCGCGCGCTTGTTCGTAGAAGCTCACTGCGCCCCGGTGAATTTCCCGGATCGCGTCGGCGTATCGGCTTTCCATACCGAGCAGCATCAAACGGCGTAAGTCCCTGCGGTGCAGCACGACCTGCGCATCCGGCGTAGCCTGCACCAGCCAGAATTGCCGGGCAAGTTCATGGAACAGGTCAGCGCACTCCTGGTTGTCCAGTTTTCCCAGGCCGCAGGGCGCCGCCAGCACATCGCGGATCAGGATCGGTGATACACGCCGCAATGCCAGTCCGGGCAGTGCCAGCTTGCGGACCGCAGGGCGGTCGGTGCGAATCCGGTTCAGAATGCGGGTGTACAGGAAGCCTTGGACGAATTCCGAATCGGCGCCGGCCGGGACCTTGTCTTTCAACAGCCGATGCAAGACAGCCCCGTTGCCGGCAGTCTGCCTGGCGAGCAGTTTCACGACCAAGGGGTTCCCCCCGAACTTCTCGATGAGGGCCGCCACCGGCCACTGCGCGTTCTCCGGTATGCCGGCGGTGCGCCAGAACAGTTCCGCAGCAGGTTCCGGCGGAAGGTCTTTCAGCGCAAGGGCGTGGTCGGGCTCCCAGTCCGGCAAGCCTGGCAGCTCCCTTCCCGAGCAGATGACACGCACCGAGTCGGTTTCATTGGGCCGGCCCAGGCGACGCAGGAGTTGGAGCAGCAGCTCACGCTCATCTTCGCCGCGGTACAGGACTTCTTCGAAGGTGTCGCAGATCACCAGCAACTGCAGCCCCCTGACACGGGATTTGTCAAGCAAGTCGTGCCACATCGAGATATGCCCGATCTGGGCCGACCCAAGGCCTTCCAGGGTCCGGTAATCGCCGGACTCGACGCGCGCATTGTCGAGATACGCCCGCCCTTGCTGCGCAAGGGCGCTATCGAACCCCGGATGTAGCGCCACCTGCCTTAGCAGCTCGCTCATCAGGCCGGCCTGGTCCAGGCGGATGCGCGCAGGGTGGTCGAAGTCGAGCCAGATGACCGGCTGGCCGCGCCAGTCCGGTCCACGCACGCGGCTAACGAGTTCGGCGAGCAGTGCGGACTTTCCGGCCCCCCCGATTCCGGAAAGCCCCATCATGCGGAAGCTGTCGGTAGGCGCCTTCAACCAGTTCAGGATGTCGTCGAGCTGGACGTCGCGACCGATCAGGCCACCGGACCTGAGCTGGGACAGGCCCTGGTCGATGCTGCGCCGTTCGAGCTCCCCGTTGATGGCCTGGGTCGGCAGCGAGGGCAGGGCGTCGCCGAGCAGGCTGCTGGCCACCCGCAGCATGTCCAGTTCGGGCGGTTCGATGTCGGCAGGGCTTGGCGCGCCATCGATGACGAGGTCGACCAGCATGCCGCCGAGCTGGTCCAGGAATGGATGGTGCCTGGCCGATTGCGCTACGGCATGCAGGCGCTGGCCGCGCGACAGGCGCGCGAAGGTCTGGGCGCGCGCGTTCGGGGTAAGCGACCACTGGAACGTGTCCTCGACCGGAACCTCGACGCAGCGCTCGGCCAGACCGCCCAGCAGTTCGGCGTAAAGCGCGCTCCCGTCGTTCGACAGGAGGCTCCTCGGATCGAAGCTTCCCAGGAACGCAGCCTGCTCCACGATCTGCTCAAGCGCGGGGGAAGACGCTGTGTCTGGATTTTGCGGTTCGCTCATGGGGAACGCTCTCTACGACTCCAATGCACAGAAGATGAATGGCGACTGGACGGCAAGGCCGTGCGTATCATGCTGGCTGCGTGTCCGTCTGCCTCATATTTTCCTGGTAAAGCCGGACGAAGTTTGGGAGGAAAGGCCCGTCACCAGCGCGTGCTAGCTTGTGGATGGCCTTGGCTTCACCCCTGATTTCATCGGCACTCTGCGCGGGCTGTTTCGGTACGTGCGCCGCCCGGATTCCCATGGTCGCGACGATATCGTCCAAAGTCACCGGGAGCACGTCTTCAATGTCCATGAAGCGCTGCGGCGCCGACGCTGCTAGCGGAGTTTGGCCCAGAAGCACCACGCGCAGCGTGTCGTGCATCGCGACTGTTTCAAGCAGCATCTGGATCAGCGCGGTGGCGCCGGTGCTCGGCAGCTTAACCTTGTTCAGGTCGTAGAAGACGAGCCACACCGTGCGCGGTCCGGCCGATAGCAGCAGGTGGTTCATGAACTCCGGGAACAGCACGTCGCGCAGCCAGGCATCGGGCGCGGTGTCGGCCATCTCGAAACGCGGCATGGCTGCGACTGCCGCAGGGGCGGCGCCGCAGCGCGTCAGGAGCAGCCGCGCCAGGCCGGTGGCATCGGAAGGCAGCTCGCGCGCGCTGGCCTCGACGATCCGGTGCTCGGTCAGGCCCAGCCTGTCCTTCATGATCTCGCGGCTGAACGAGACCCCAGTGAAGGGATCACCGCGCACTTGCAGGATGCGTGGCGATCCGGCCACGGCCTGCAGCAGCAACTCCTGGAACCGCATCCTGCCGAACACCGGGGCGCCGGTGGCTGCGATCTGCCACATCGGATCGACGCCAACCACATCATCGAAAGCCTGGCCGGTCAGCTGGCCCAGTTTCGCAATGCAATGCGTCGGGATCGCCGCGTTGATCACGCTCTCGTCTTCGAATGTGATACCAGCCTGGTGTATGGCGACTAGTTCGAACCGGTTGTCAAGGACCAGGCCGCCCGAGGAGCCCTCGACGGTATTTGCGTCGTGGTGCAGCCGTGTCTGGATGCCGTTCGGGTAGAGCGCCCGGGCGATGCCGCTGGTGCGAACCAGGGGATTGCCCCCGGGATGCTGGAAAACGATGACCGGGCTCTCGAGTCTGGGCTCGCGGCTGCGGTGGACGGGATAGAAGCCGCGATAGCGCCCTTCGGCTTTCCGTAGGCGAATGACGGCGAAATCGAGGCGCTCTTCAAATCCGTTCCCCGGCCGGGCACAAGAAAACCGATGGGGGGCGTCTCTTTCGGTATCGTGATTGTCGCTATGGCACACCAGCCAGTCCTGTGCTACGTCGACCTTCTTGCCGGTGCCGGCGCCGAACAGGTCGAAGGTCACGTGCAAGCGTCTCCATGAGCCGTCCAGCGGCTGGTGCTTGTCTCCCAGCAAGGGTTCGATCACATGCCAGTTGGTCAGCACCGTCTGCGGCCCGATCAGGAAGCCAGTCCCGAACGAGGGACGGCCGTCCTCGGCCAGGACTGTCACGCTGCATACTCTGAGCCGGGCTTTCTCGGCGGCGGCGCTGTCGAGCGCTGCATCCGGCATGCCTTCGTCAGGACGGGTGACCCTGTGCAGGGTGACGAACTCAGGCTTTTTGATCGTGACCTCGTCGGGGTCGCGCAGGGCGCCCGCGCCCTGCAGGGTCCGGACCAGCTCCACCAGGAAGCCTTTTTCATCCGCGTGTTCGAACGCCCTGAGAAAAGGCAGGTGCGCGGGAGGCGCGTCGACCATCACCTGGATCAGCTTAAGTTCCCATCCTTGATGCTGTTTGGCGACAGGATCGAAGATATCGGCGAACGCCGGACGCGTCGATTTGACGAGGCTGGCCAGCTGCTCGAGGTCGACAGAATTGGCAGGCATGATTCAGTCCATCCACCCGATACCGGACACGCCGTTGAAGAGCGGGTGCCTCGATTTGACGGCGCCGATCGAATGGGCGACGTTTTCGTCCCGCCATGCTCCGCCAAAGTGCAGGCCGACCACGCCCGTTCCGGGCTTGAGCTGCAGCACGCAGGAGCCCGAGCAGCCACCCAGCGTGGTGGCATCATATGCCATCGTCCAGAAGTAGGGACTGCCGGCCTGCAGGTCATGGGCGGTGTCGATCTCGCCGGGGGCCAGGTAGCGCACGTTGTAGTCCTTGTAAATCTCATCCAGGCGCGCCAGGCCGGCCTCGTCGATCGCGCCGTTAATTCTTGGCATGACCTCGAGCCGGCTGGGGTAGCCGACGGTCACGATCTGGCTGAATTTTGCGGGTATGTGCGTTCCCGCGTGCATCGGCAACGCGGGCGGCAAGGCTGTATTCGCACTGTTGACCGTGTCGACTTCGAGGATCGCGGCATCCAGCATGGAGAAATCGGCGGAGCGGTCGATATGCCGGTCTCCAGAAGCAATGACCGAGCGGATGACGAAGCGTTTCTGGTGCCCGCCGGCGGCGGGATCGTCGGCGAAATCGATGGTCGGTTGCCCGATCTCGAAGCGCCAGCTCGTGGGCCTGTTGCGGGTTGGTACCGGAATGCCGATTCCCTGCAACACATGGCGGTTGGTGAGGATACGGCCGGGAGCGATCACGAAGCCAGTGCCGATGTGGCGGCCGTCCAGGTCGATTCGTCCGACGGAACCGAGCTTCTCGTTCAGGTCCCAATTCTTGACCGGCTGGAACAGGCGGCCTGCCCAATCCTCGATACGCGGATCCTGCAGGCTGATTTCGCCGTCGACTGTCCGCAGCGCCGGGCGGCCGGTGAGGGCGATCAGGGCTTCGAGTCCGAATCGCGCGGTCAGATTCAGCGCACCACCCCTCGCCACCGTGGCAAGCGCCTGCTCCGCGGCCGCAACGGCAAGGTCGCGACTGTACTTGGGCAAGGCAATTTGCTGCAGCTTCTTGTCGAGGCGGTCAACCTGTTCCCGCACGCCACCAGCCTGCAGGTAGGCCTGCGCCGCCTCCGGCCTGAAGCCACCGGCCGATGTTTCCAGATGTGAGCCTGGCACCGGCGCCAGGGCGTGCCGGAGTTGCGTGGCAGACGCCACCTTGGGTTCGGCCGGCGTGCGCCGGGCGATGATGATGACGGCGTTGCGTTCGACGCCGAATCGCCGCAGCGCAGCGTCGTTGGCGCGGTCGATCGCGTCGGCCAGTTGCGGCGACGGGAGCGTCGCGCTGGTCTTGCTTTCGCGGCCAAGCTCGGAAAGTGCGGTAAGCCCTTGCGCTGCTTGCAGGGCGATCGCCGCGAGCTCGGAGCCATAGCGGCGCCAGTCGAAGCGGCCGTTCGTGGCGAGCGCCCCGATTTCGTCGGCCAGCATACGCCGTAGGCTGTGGCTGGCGTCAGGTTCGCTCGCAGTCTGTCCACCCGGCGGGATGTTCTGCAAGGGCAGGGTGACCAGGGCATGCGCGTTGAGGATGCCGGGACCGAACCGTCCCACGTCCCACTTCGCCGGCCGCCGTGCGCTGGTCTGCAGCGCGGCCTTGAACAGTGCCTGCACGGTGCAGCGCCGCTTGCGGGCCTCGGCCAGCACTTTGTCGCGGCCGTGGGCGTCGAGCCAGAGCGCTGCCGCGCCGGCGACCATCGCGACCGCATAGGAAGTGCCTTGGCCGGCCTTGATGCCGCCGGCGGCGGCGGCGGCCGCATCGGTGCTGGCGCACCAGACATGCTCGGCCGGCGCGCTGATGTCCACCGCGGCGCCTTGGCAGCTGCCTTTCCAGGGAAGCTCTGCGTGGTTGCAGCCTGCGACGGCGATGACCTCGTCGTAGCGGGCCGGCCAGACCACCGTGGTCACGCAGTTTCCTGCCGCAGCGAGCACGATGACATCGTCGCGCACGGCGGCGGCAACGGCCGCATACAGCGCGCGGCTCGGCACACCACCCAAACTCATCGAAATCACATGGCAGCCCTGTTGCTGGGCGTAGGCTACGGAGGCCGCCACAGGGGCCTGGTTGAACACCTTGACATCGTCGATGCAGCGGATCGGCACCAGCTTGGCGCCCGGTGCGACCCCGGTTACAAGGCCGGCCGGCCGGCTTGCGATGACGCTGCCGGTGGCCGTGCCATGGCCTGGATTGGCGGCGCCTGGGTCGAGCGGATCGAGCGCCCCCCCGGCCCCGTCGATCAGGTCGAGGGCCGCGTCGTGCTCGATCGCACCGGCCAGTTCGGCATGGTTCGTGTAGCCGGTATCGGCATGGCCGATCCGAATCCCTTCCCCGGTCGAAATGGCCCATGCCGCCTGGGCGCAGACCATGCCCAGGGCCCATGCGGTGTCCCCCGGCGGGTCGTTGCTTACCTGGCAGATCGCCCTGACAAAGGCGTCTTCGCGGCCCGGGCCGGCTTCTGTCTCGGGCTCGATGAACATGCTCGATCCGAGATCGGGCTCTGCCGATACCAGTCGCAACGCATCGCAGAGCTGATAGCCGAGCCCGAACAGCTCGGCCGGACGGAACACCCGTTCGAAGCCGGGGAAACGCAATACCAGGAAATTTGCCGTCGCCGCATGCCGGGAAAGCGCCTGCAGGATGAAGACCTGGAGCGGGAACAGCGCCGCCAGGCGCTGCGCTTCCTGCTGCGAATCGGGGGGCGCAGCATATTCGAGCACGAAGCGCAGTTCGTATGGCGGCAGCGAGCCGGTGCGGTCGGCCGCCGCGCCATCATCGGCGAGCTTGACGAGTTCGCGGAAGGTGTCGAGATTCATTGCAGGCCTCGCTGTTCGGTTGATACAGGGTCGGGTCGACCCAGAAGCACTGACCGGGGCGGCTACTTGTCCTTATACCTGCTAAGCGGGAACAGCTCGCTGACCTTGTTGATTTTCGCAAAGCCGCCATGGATCTCGATCGTCCCCGCCGCCTTGACCTTCCCAGTATGCGCCTCGAACGCCGTGAACGAGGCGATGGCCCCGCCGGCAACCTTAAAGGGTATGGCGCCGAGGATGGTCCACAGGTTTTTTTCGGTGTAGTTGGAACCTCCAGCCTTGTTCAGCTTGACGATCACCAGCACGCTGTCCGGGTCCGACAGCGCGGTGAGCAGGGCGCCGTGGCGAATGATGCTGGCGCCACCGCCGTCGGGCGCCTGGAACCGTGCGACCAGCCCATCGTACGTGCTGAGGGCGGCCTTTGCCTGGGTGACCTTGGCCTCGTTCTCCTTCAGTTCCTGGTCGAGCTTTTCCTTCTCCGCTTTCGCCGCGGCGTCGAATCCCTGCATCCTGCCCGTCAGCCTGGCGGAATGCGCTTCCAGGGCGGCGAGCACCAGCTTGGTATCCGCGCGCGGCGCTGTCAGCTTGTCGAATTCCGGCGGAAGCGCGCTGACGGGGGCTTTCAGCGGAGCATATAGTGCGGGCATGAACACGCCTGCCGGACCGCTCGTTTGCGCCGCCAGTTCGCCTGCAAATGCCTGCTGCAGCATCTGGTTGTCGACCGACGTGTCGTCGCCCGCCACGGTGAAGTCCGACTTGAAGAAGCCCAACAGCTTGGTGGCAGCCTCTACGGCGAGGCCGACGCCTGCCACCGATTCGCGCGAGGTTCTCTCGCGCTGTTCGCCACCGGCTGGAGGGGTTGGCATGGAAATCGTCATCGCATCCGTCAGGGCGGTCTGCGCCGCCAGGAACTGAAAACGGTACGCCAGCGCAGCCTGGAAATCGGGCAGGTCGCCAGGCGAGAGGATATACACATTCCTGCCTTTGACGGCGGAGGCGGCCAGTGTCGCCATGGCTTGCGCGGCCTGGGTGGTGGCACGCGCGGCGAGCAGGTTGGTTTCCAGCGCCGCCGCGTTGGTTTTCGTCTCGACCGTCCCGCTGATGCCAGAGCTCGGCACGGCCAGCTTTGCCTTTAGCACTGCGAGTTCGGCGTCCACTTTGCCTTTTTGCGCATCGGCCACCGCTTTCGCCGCATTGGCGGACGCAAGCTCGGCGCTCTGGCGCGCCTCGCTGGCGGAGGGCTGCCCCAGTGCCGCGTCCCGCTTTTTTTTCGACTCAATCAGCGCGGTCTGCGCATCGATAGCCTGCTTTTCGGTATCAGCAAGCTCTTTCTGCTTTTTAAGCTCGTCAAGCGACTGTGCATTGGACACGGTGATGACTCCAGCAAGAGTGATGGTGGCGAGACATTTCGGAAGCTGCATCGTGCGAGTTAACAACATGCCTATCGTAACGTGGTGCAGTAGGGCACTCCATTTAGCGGTCCCTAGCATGTCTACTCCCGATTGGTTGTCGTGTATTGTTATTTCTTAGTCGGAACGTTGGATTAATATGCGCTTCTTTTGTAAGAAATGCATCTGATGGCTTAACAGCTGATGCTCGCATTTGCGTATTTACAACGATGTTTTTGAGCAATCTCAGTATGAAGCCAGCGATTATTAGGCGATGTGGTCGTGTCTCGATTATGTCGTATTGACAACGGGTACTTTTTGTGTGCGTTCCGGGATGCTTTGTGTGATAGTGGTTCGCGTTGTTCAGCTTAAAGTTCCATTGTACGTAACGGCAATTGCAAGGCGCGATAAACGACTTCCAGTTATTTACCTACTTTAGCAATTCCGGCTCACGACGCCAGCGGAATGACTGGGCGGCGGATGGCGCGACGCTTCAATAATCTCTCAACATTAATCTCGTTGCCGAAATGCATGATTGTAAAACAATAAAAATATATGTTGCCATCATTATTTTACTAACCACATGTCACTATTTTTGGTTTAATCTGCTTACACAACGGTGTGGCCGTCATCTGCGTGAGCCGTAGATGCCACGATCGCGAGGGGTCGCCCGCTCACCCGGTCGACAGCCCGACTTGGACTGCTCATCACGCTGGATGAGCCCGTTGCGTTGCTCTGTGGATACGCAGGGCGTTAAGTCGCTCGCGTTGGCAAACATGTTCGACGACGACGCATGCACGCAGGAATCTGAAGAGGCCGCATGTGAAGTGGGGAGCCGAATTGGGCAACATTCGCTTGAATCGCTGGAACGAGTGCTGTCTAAAATTTCGTATTGCTTGAAGCTGGTTTGCGCGATACCTGGAGTATCCGATATCAATACTAACAAGGGAGAAATCGATGTTTAAGCGTAAAGCACATGGCGAGGTTGTCCAACTTCCCATTTCGACTAGAAGGGGCCCGCCGGTATTTTCTGAAAGCACCGAGTTTCCACTTGCAGACAAATCCAGGCAGTTCGGATACATGTTCACAGACGTGACAGACGACGAACGTCTACCGGCGTCTGCAGCAACGGTTGCCGCACTCAAGGAACTCGGTGCCGTTATGAAAGACGCTGAGAATGGTGGCGCAGACAGCAATATCCCGGCGGCTTATACTTATTTTGGCCAATTTGTCGATCACGACATTACGCTAGAGGTGGGTGGTTTGAGCGAAGCGCAACTTGCCGCGAAGGATCTCGCGCCCGTCGGCCTCGGCGCTATTACGAACGGCCGCAATTGCTTCACTGAACTCGACAGTGTTTATTTTGACGACCTGCCTAGAGCCGGCGAAAAGGTCGTGGTAGGGCCGGTCGAACCGTTAAAGAGCATTGCTCCTGGTTTCGCTCGTCCCACCGGAAAATCCGACCAGAATGACTTGCCCCGGCAAGGTCCGACCAGCAATAAAGAGACCGATCGGGCTGCGATGATCGGCGATCCCCGCAACGACGAGAATGTCATCATCGCCCAGCTTCACACCGCATTCCTGAAAGCACACAATGCGCTCGTCGACAGGCATGGGTCTTTCGAAAAGGCCGCGCGGGAAATGACCCTTCGTTACCAATCCATCATACTGGATGACTATCTCAAGCGCATATGTGATCCGACCGTGTATGGCGATGTGTCGCAGAATGGTCCGAAGCACTGGAAACCGGAGCGTAACGAGGCTTTCATGCCGGCGGAATTCGCTTTTGCCGCATATCGGTTCGGCCATTCAATGGTGCGGACAACTTACGACTATAACCTGAATTTCGAGGCGACAGATATCCGCGCGCTATTCGTATTCACTGCCTTGTCCGGTCAAATCGGCGCCGAGTTTAACGCAGGTGTTGACGGCAAGGGGTTCCCAACCCTGCCTGATAACTGGATTATTGAATGGGAAAGGTTCATATCGTTGCCAGGTAAACCAGCCAGCACCCAAATGGCAAGCGCGATTGATACGCAACTGACTTCATTCCTGTTCCAACTGCGAGACACTCTCGGGGAACTCGCGGGCGAGAACACAGATGCACAGACGAAAGATGTCGCCCCGATGTTGGCAAAACGCAATCTGCTGCGCGGCTATGCCGTCTCGCTTCCGACCGGCCAAGCCGCAGCGCGCAGGCTGGGCTTCGAACCGCTGCAAGGCGAAACATTGCTCGCTACACTGCCCGAGAGCGTGCGCGAAAAAGCAGAGCCCTTCGCGGACCGTACGCCGTTGTGGTTTTATATCCTGGCTGAATCCGGCAATCCTGCACGGGGCAACCTGGCCGGTAACTGTCTCGGGCCAGTCGGCAGTACGATTATCCTAGAGACATTCCACAATTTGATACGCCATGCCGACATCTCGATTCTTGACGGTACCGACCATGGCGATATTCGTCCGACTACGCTTGCGGATATGATAATGCTGGCAGAAACGCAAGACCAGGCAATGTGACGCTCATTAGGTGAGGGGAGCGCCACAACCGTCGCTACCCTTACCTCGGTGTAGAACTGCGCAATAGAATCCTGGCGCCCTGGACGTAAGCAAAATGGAGGCTGCAGCATGGAAGGCTGAATCGCCGCATGCTGCGGTCGCCACGGTCGCGAGCGATCAGCTTCTCGCTGGAAGCCTTTACGCAATCAAGCGGCGCGGTTCAATCCCGCTCATACACACACCCGTAAAGAAATCTGCTTCGCTTTGTGTCGGCTCGTACACGAGCGCTTCTCCCAACCCGCTTCAGGTCGTTGCGTTGATCAGCTCCAGCAAGTCATGGAACCGCGCCTGCCTGCAGTCACCCAGTCACTCGAATATGACCATCTCGTGAGTCACGATCGTCGCGCCGGCCTGGGCCAGTCCGCCCATTGCGGCGGCATGATCGCCGGGGCGGCGAGAACTGCAGGTATTGGCGACGACCCAGACGCGCTTGCGCTGTCGAGTCGTCCCAGCGCCGTCTGCATCATGCAGACGTAGGCTTCGCACTCGGCGATGACGACCTGCCCGCACCCCGGGGTTTGCGTCTTCCAGCGCGGCCAGCAACCCGTCCTTTCCTGCATCGAAGTGGGTCTTGGGAAGGGTGCGGTCGCACCCGGCCTTGACGTGTTCGAGGTTCGGTCCGAGCTTGTCCGGATTCTGTTCGGTCCCTAGTACCCCAATGCTGAGCAGCCGCGCTGCCGGGCCGAGCAGCTGGGCAATGCCCGCGACCTGGCTCTCTTCGTGAATCGCCGGCATCAGCCTCACTTGGTAGTCCGCTGACACTAGAACGCATTTTTCAGCACTCATTATTGTCATCGTCAGCTCTGCGAATGCGCTTCGGCCCGGGAGACCAGCTGCGCGAGATAGGCGTCGAACAGATCCTGCGATGCCTGCCTGAACATGCCGATACGCCCAGCGTGCCTCAGCACCAGCAAACCGACGGTACGGGCGAACAGATCGATGACTTCTTCCAGCGCCTTCGCCGCCCTCAGGCCGAGCTGCTGCAAGGCGTCCTGGGAGAGCTGAAGCACAACGCGCAGGCGTGCATTGAACGTTCCGTTAAGTTCCGGCGTCAGGCCGTGCGGCATCACTCCCTGGAACAGGTATGAGCCGACGTCGGGGTCCCGCGGGTTCTCGCGGTAGAAATCGAAGAAGGCCCGCGCCGCTGCGCGTAGACAGTTGGCTCCCGGAGCGCAGTCTGTGCAGGCTTCCCCGACCAGCGCATTTAGGCGGTCGCTGCCGTTGCTTCGCTCGATAGGACCACTGAATGCGTCGTGCTAGCTGGCACGAAACCAAAGTCGAGCTAGTCCGGTTCGCTGGTATTGACCGTGGTATTGATGAGGATGTACATCGAAGATTCGTTTAGATTCCAGGACTTAGCGCATCCATTGATCATCGAGTGGGAATGATTTTCCTATGAAGATGCGTTAGACGTAAAAAAGCTCGCTGAGGCGAGCTTTTTTACGGGATCCATCTCGGTAATCTGCCTGCCTTGAGTTGCAATGTGTTTAGGGGAATATGCGAATCACGCTGTGGTTTAGAGGCTCTATTTCTCTGGCATG
>Ga0265798_10007672_pt1 | contig 13911 bp, 6 predicted proteins | sample P3T30metagenome_FD_192430 | JGI IMG/M metagenome (GOLD analysis project Ga0265798, IMG submission 192430) | Plant litter microbial communities from East Loma Ridge, Irvine, California - P3 T30 | ecosystem: Environmental > Terrestrial > Plant litter > Unclassified | place: USA: California...
ACAACCTCAAGGTCGGCATCCAGTTGATGTTGCGAGCGGCCGTCGTTCTCCCATACCAAGGCCGGCACATGATGGGCCTTGGCTCCCCGGTCCGAGGATCCTACACCGTCGTCACGGCCCTGCTCCATCTTTTCCTCGTACCCTTTCCCCATCATTTTCCCGCGGCTCGCAACCCCACGATTCCACACGAACAGCTTCCCATAGCCCAGGCACTCGGTTTCCGCGGACAGACATTTCTGACAGCTTGGCAGCGACCGGTCGCATCTCCAGCGTCGCTTCCGGCAGTTGTGACAGGCTTTGGTGGGGAGATTGAAAGGCGTTACGCTCATTGGATGGAAGCCATGCAAGACTTGCTGGTGGTTGACTGTATACAGGTGCCTTGAGATGGCGGGGTGGAGATCTTCTACTCGTGGTTGCGGTTGTGGAGCGATGGCCATGAAGCTATGACTAACGATTCCGAGATGGAGGCGTGCGCACCATTTCGTCACAGGGAATCCGGCAAGCGGCAAATCCTACGGCCCTCGCTGCTGACAAAGCCAAACCCTGCTTGATACCCTCTAGCTCCAAGCAGCAGCCAAGACGCAACCCTCGCAGCAACGGTCCACATCGTGACGGTTCCATGTCTGAACGTCATAAGTCACCGGAAAACGAAAGACCTCGCCGCCATGTTCAAATGTGCTCAACACCCGCAAAAATGTCGTATATTACAAACAGCAATGTTAGCAGCGGACTCTCCAAAGTCCGGATACAAGGTCATACAAAGAGAAGGATAGGGACGAGTAACTCCGCCGGTATCTTGGATACAATCCTACACTGCATAATTCAAATTGCCTAGGAATTGCGGTGTTTGTCTCCTTACATGCTGTTGCAATGACCTCCTCATTACAACCCGGAGGTCAACCCACGATGGACGGCACTGTTGACCTAGAGTCGAAGATGCAAACCTCACCAGACCCCAGAAGCAACACCCCCCATCACATCTCCTATACCGCCTCCGACATCGAACGCCTTGGCCGCGAACGTCCCCCCTCCTTCCGCTCCTCCCTCCACGAACTAGGTTTCTGCTTCGCGCTCCTAGGCTCCATGTTTGTAGCCGAATACATGATCAGTGGTTTCAACATTCTCCTCCCATCCCTCAGCATTTCTCTCTCTGTCCCATCCAACGCGCAAACATGGCCTTCCTCCGTCTTCTCCCTCGTCACAGGCGCCTTCCTGCTTCCGTTCGGCCGGCTCGCCGATATGTTTGGGGGGTACCTTGTCTTTAACCTGGGTCTAGCCTGGTTCGTCATCTGGTCCATCATCGCTGGTTTCTCGCAGAATTACATCATGTTGATTGTGTGTCGGGCGCTGCAAGGGTTTGGTCCTGCGGCATTCTTGCCGTCAGGAATTATGCTGCTGGGCTCCATTTATCGGCCTGGTCCGAGGAAGAATCTGGTGTTTAGCTTGTATGGCGCTTTTGCGCCTGTGGGATTCTTCACGGGTATTTTCTTTGCGGGGATTGCCGCGCAGTTCATTACCTGGCGCTGGTTCTTCTGGATCGGGTCTATCATCCTCGGTATCGTGGCTTTGGCGTCATACTTTTGTATCCCGAAGCCGCAAAAGCAGGGTCAAGATGAGAAGAAAGAGTGTAGCGTCATCAGCATGGATTGGTGGGGTACGATGACCGTTGTCCCAGGTTTAGTCCTCGTCGTCTTCGCGCTTACAGACGGAAGCCACGCGCCAGATGGATGGGCAACACCATACATACCCGTTACTTTTGTCCTCGGCATCCTCCTCCTCGCAGCATTCATCTACATCGAAGGTTGGGTCGCGCTACAACCGCTCCTCCCCAGCTCCATGTTCAGTGTCAAAGGCATGAAACCGCTAGCCCTGGCTCTCTTCTTCCAATACGGCACCTTTGGCATCTTCATCTTCTACGCGAGTTTCTACATTGAAGACGTCGTTGGCGCAAGCCCGCTTCTCACAGCCGCTTGGTTCACGCCCATGTGCGTCGGTGGCTTGGTCTTGTCTACTGTCGGCGGATTAGTCTTGCATCTTCTACCCGGGCGTGTGCTCTTGCTTATCAGCGGTACAGCGTTTGTTCTCTCTGCGCTCCTCTTCGCCATTTTACCCCTGCAGTTCAACTATTGGGCTTACATCTTCCCCGCCATGATATGTGCCACCCTTGGCATCGACATCACGTACAACGTCAGCAACATCTTCATCACCACATCCCTGCCAAAAGCCCAACAAGGTCTTGCAGGCTCCTTCATGAACTCTTTGCTCTTCCTCGGCATAGCTGTGTGGCTGTCATTTGCCGACTTGGCAGTCAGCGAGACGGAGGATAGGGGCAAGAAAAAGAGCTTCCAAGTTGCGTTTTGGATGGCTACGGCGCTTGCTGGGGCGGGTCTAGTAATCATGTTTCTGGGGGTTCAGATTGGCAAGGCAGAGAGCGAGCTGACTGTTGAGGAGAAGGAGGAGTTGGAGAGAGAGTTGGTTAGACAGCAGACGGAGGAGTAATGTCGTTTTGGTTGGTTTTGCCGGTAAATAACAGTCTCGGCTCCATATAGCCTGCTCATATAAGCAGAATAGATGATTAGTACGAAATTAAACTGAAAACAAGTACTCTTGTACCATTTCATCTCCTCTTACAGACGTTGCCATAGTGAACTTACGAAAGAAAAAATTCACTCGGCGAATTAATTCTCAGCCTCATACTGTTTCCTACGAATCTCCCTCATGCACACATGTCAAGCCCCCTCTATCCGGCATCATCCAGTAGCCCTCTTCCTGTGCTCTTCAAATAATCCCTTGGTATCCGCCACACAGTAACAATGAAAGCCAGATTTACTCTCCATATGCCGATCATATCCAAATACGCGTATGAAAACCTAGCTTATAGCAAATCAAAAACATGAACGACTCCAGAGAAGGTGACAATATAAGATTTACTTTTCAACTTTTTGATATTTTCTCAGTAAAGACCCCCCCAAAAAAAGAGATTTGACATAGTTATCCAGATCATTTGAACAATCATCCCCAAGACCCCTCGTCCCCCGCCGAAAAAAAACGCCCCAACTTTTTTCTAACCCATGTGATCCACTCCAACAAAACCCTACTCGCCCTGAAACCCACGTCTACGCTTGTCCCTCTCTCTAGCACCCTTTGCGTCCTCAGCATCAGCGCACACCGCCGAACCAACCGCGCCATTCCTACCAAGCCGACACCACATCCCCGGCAAGCCCGAACAACCACGCACATAGCCATCCTCGACATCACCTCTAACCTCGACGCCCCGCACGTCCCCTACCAGCATGCCCTTTTCCTGCGGGAACAAGCCGGTAGGCATACCCTGTTTAGGGCGACCGTAGACAAAGGGCTCGGTGTTGAGCAGCACTGCCCGCGCCTTCTGCACTTTTTTCTGGCAGTCGAAGCGCTCTTCCCAGCTAAGCAGGGTGAGGTCGCGGAAGGCGTGGCGGAAAGCTGTGAAGGCTACAGGGAAGGTGCTGGTGGGTGGGCAGAGACTTGTTTTGTAAGGGGCGGAGTGAGTGGGGAGTGGGGGTGTTATTAGGGATATGAGGCGGGAGGCTTCTGGGTAGGGGTGCTGGGTATGGTTTGGTGTTTGCTGGTGGTTGTCTGCTGCTTGGACTGGAGGTGGGAGTGACGACTTGGTGGCGGCGGCAGGTTTGTACTGTGCAATTGTCCAGTATGTATGCGGTTTTGCATGGCTTTCCAAGAGTCCAATGTGGTATTGTGCGAAGCTTGCGCTTGTGAAGTCGCTGCGTACGAGGACGATTTTGTAGTCGAAGCCCGTTTGGTCTTGGTAGTAGTGATATGAGTCTTTCCAGTGGGTTAGCTTAGCCGGTGCTTCGACAATGGGAGATGAGTCAGTGGGAGAGGATGACTGGGATTTGGGCTTCTTGAGAGAGGTAGAGCTAGGGGTGGATGGGCTTGGAAATGACGTAACCGGAGTGCGTGAGTGGTCCTCAGTCTCGTTCACTCCGTCATCTCCAGAAGCTTCTTTACCGTCTGCCACTGCGACCTCCCTCTCAGCCCTCCTGCGCAAAAGGTCTTCTTTTGCAGAGACGAAAGGAGTGGGCGGGACAACGGTGCTTGTGGACGCAAAGAAGAAACTCTTGCTCTTTCTGGGATTGGGCCCCACACTAGTGGACTTGGACGTACCTGATCCAGTCAATTCTTTGATCCTCGCACAGCCGTCTCTGAACTTCTTACCATCGGCAATCTTGCCCAACCTCTTGAGTTCCTTTCTCGTCCTTTTGTCTTTTGTGAGCACTTGCCACTTGTATTTCCTGGTGCTTAGTTTCCGGCGTGCTTGAAGCGAGTCGTCAAACCAGTCGTAGCTGACAACGTCGATGCCGAGATCAATGGCTTGTCGGACAGCGTCGTTGCATGCTTTGTAGGTTTCCTTGCTTGCAACGAGATGGGTGACGTTTTTCTTGATGCCTGCTGAGAACTTGCCACCGTTTTTCTCGATCCATGATCGGATTTGTTTGGTGTCGTGGGTATGAGTGCCAGTTACGGCAATGGTCAGCTTGTCTAGGACCCCCATAATTGAAGTGCTGCAGCAGAATTTGAGTAAAATATGCTGTTCAGAGGAATCAGACTTAAGTCTACTCAAGTGCGGACGGTTGCAAAAGGATTGGTCAAGTTGTTAGGGTGGAAGAAGGGAACAGGACTGTTAAATAGCCCGACCAAACGGTTGGGCTTCAATTTTACCCCCGGCGTTATCTTACCTCTATATGGCAGAAATCATTACAGGTGATATAGCATGTGTGGACACCAAGCCGCCGTCATGGCAAGGTGAGAGACAACTGGCGAAGGTTGGTCTGCACCGCTACTTTAGCAGGCACGCGATTAAGTTGTATACATAGATTTAACGAGAAGCAGCATGGTTGATGAAAGGAGTGAATGAAATTGTACAAGGTATTTCCACTGGCAGTTTACTATGAAAGCCCTTCAGCTGGAGCATTCGCATTTTGAAGACTCCTCTTGGTAGAACAAGACCGCTACTGACCCTTCGCTGCCTTGACAAAAGCGCGTATCTTATCAATGCTCTGCTGGCCATCCTCTTCTACACCGCTGCTGACATCCACAGCTATTATTCGGTCTCGGCATTCATTAAGCCCGGTGAGCGTAGCCTGCACGTTGTCCGGGTTCAAGCCTCCGGCCAATATGGCTTGTACACCATTGTCTTTTGCAAATACTGCTTTGACATCTGACAGGTCTAGTTGTTGACCAGAGCCTCCTGATCCAGCATCTAGGAGGGGCAAGGCGTGATAACCCCGTGCACCGATGCCATGATCATGTGGGTTGAACGCTTTGAGAACGGGAACTGGCACAAGCTTTGCCCACTCCAATGGCTCCTGGCCATGGAATTGTACAATGTCCAAATTCAGCAACCGCTGCTGCTCAAGTACATACTCTAGTGACTGGTTCCTGAACACTCCAACAAGGAGGGCGCGGCTATCGCTTGATACGAGTCGTGATGCACCGTGCTCAAAGAAGTCGGATGCGATCTTGGAGTCAGCCAGGAGCCCTGACTTTGAGACATTTGGCTTCCTGGTCTTGTGCACAGTTTCGGAAATTGCGAGTGCCGTCTCCGCTGTTACAGTGCGTTTAGTACCAGGCGCCAGGATCATGCCAATTAGATCAGCACCAACGTCGATTGCAGCCTTTGCAGCTTCCGCACTACGTGTCCCGCATATCTTCACCATTGGTGTAGATGTTTTTTGGGATGCCTTTGCAGATGAGCCACCTAGAAGCTCTGCGATGAACTGCGCGGTATCAGACGCGCGCATTAGCGCTTCTCCAACCAAGACGGCACCCACGCCGCTTTTAATGTATGGTTCGACGTCTTTGGGTCCGGCAATACCACTCAACGCGCACAAAATGGTTTCTTTGGGAACCATGTTGATAAGGCGGTTCGTCGTTTCCATGTCGACTTCGAAATTGACGAGGTTCCGGTTGTTCACACCAATGACCTGAGCACCCAGCTTCACAGCAATTTCAGTCTCATCCGCGTTTTGTACTTCCACCAGAGGTTCCATTCCAAGCGACCTGGAGTAGTCGTAGAGCTTCTTCAAAACAGGCTCCTCCAGCATTTTGACAATAAGCAACACTGTATCGGCACCGGCAAGACGGGCTTCCAGTATCTGATATTCGTCGAAAATGAACTCCTTGCGCAAGACAGCAGGCCGGTTTGGCATTCCTTCAAGGCTTCTTCGGACAGCTCTTAGATCGTCGATGTTTCCCTTGAACCACTCAGGCTCTGTTAGTACGGAGATTGTGCTCGCTCCAGCTTTTGCGTATAGCCTTGCTTGAGCGGGAGCGCAAGCAGATAGGGAGATGATGCCCTTGGAGGGCGAAGCGCGCTTGATCTCCGCCATGAGTGAAAGCCGGAAGGGAGATTGGCGAAGGCGTTCCGGGAAGTTGAGTTGCGGAGGGGCCAGGTTCAGGTCGTATGCGGCCTGCAGATCGCTAGGCCTTTGAGAAGGAATCTGCTTTTGCTCGGCGACAGCTGCCCTGCGATGCGCGTAAATCTTCTCCAGTATAGACGTCTGCTTATCCTTTACGGCATTAGTAGCCGTCCCCGCCACTTGGGCCTGGGCCTGGGCCTCTTTCTGCAACCGCTCGTTTTCAGCCCAGGTGCCCCCCTGCATTTTGAGAAAGTTTCGGATCATGGTGCGCCCATCCTCAGTCAAGATGCTCTCCGGGTGAAACTGCACACCTTCGATGACATATTCCTTGTGGCGCACACCCATTATAACCTCCTTGACTCCGGTATCCTCGTTTGCGGGTATGGTAGCAGACACCTCGAGGCATTCGGGAAGCGATCCGTGGGTGCCAGCAAGTGAATGGTACCTGGTGACGGGTACGTCCTGAGGAATGCCGGCGAATACGCCCTTGCCGTCGTGTTTGAGGGGAGACGTCTTTCCGTGCAGGATCTGACCGGTGACATCTACGGTGCCACCATAGACATAGAAGACGCATTGCCTATATGAACTTAGCACAGGATATTGGAAGCAATGCGTGAAGCACTCACTCTCCCATGCATACACCAAATATGGGAATCTTTCCGCTAAAGTGCTTGATGGCCTCATTGCTAATACCCGCATCTCTTTCTGGATGTCCTGGGCCTGGACTGACTACCAATTGGGTGGGGTTCTTGGCAATCAGCTCATCCAGGGTGATCTTATCGTTGCGGTATACTGTTACGGTGGCGCCTTCGAAGACAAGGTACTGGTATACATTCCAGGTGAAAGAATCGTAGTTGTCAATGAGCACGACGTTGGAAGCGGTTGGTATCGGCGGAGAGGGGTTGGGATCGCGGGGAGAGTGGTCGGTCAGGCCAAGGGAAGGCATGGTGGGAAGCGAGTGGTCTGGGTCGGTCAATGGCTTCCTGGGTGTCCCGTCAGTTTTATATGGGGGGGGCTTTTTTTCTCGTGGCAGCTGATAGGAGGGGCTCGTCGGTCCGTTACCGGCAGTTGAGTTGTTGTGAATAGATTGCTGACATGCAGAGAGCACGGTTGTAGTGGGATAACAGCAAATGTGTACAAAGGTAGCGGGGTGACTCAAAGATGCGATGCGCTATACATCGAGGTTGCGGAGTTAACACGGAGGTGCAATGGCCTTGCCACCAACAACCACACATGACCTGTCTCTGTACTGACATATCGGATAGCTGTTAGTGTATGATGCGCCTTGTCGAGAGCCTATATTCTGCAACAATAAAAAAAACCCTGGGAGTCAAAAATGTTACAGCAAGTACATGCATGTGACAGTGGCCATGGACAAGTCGTGTTGCAAGGTGCAGGCTGCCGCCCGCTAAACAAAGATGCCCTGTGATGATCCCTGCACGTCCCTAGCTTGACTTTCGCGTGAGCTTTCGCGACTTTCGTACATGGACTCAAACAATCGGCTTCTCTCCACCCCACGCCGATACCAAACCTTCATGGCCTCTGGCTAGCTGACCTTCACCTCGCGCACTGTAGCGCAGACATGGCCCCCAATCAATTGCCCGAATTTGACCTGGGCAAGTGCCTTAAAGGCGAGCAGCAGCTGGTGTATGTGTTTACCTTTGATTGATGCAGCCAGACAACTGACACCATCAGAACATGGGATATCGCCTATCGCGCCCTCTGCGACCCCGAAACCGCGTCCAAGAGCGAGGCTTTACGCGCCTTTCTCACCGCTAGCGAGAACACCGACATCCTTAGCCGACCGTGGAAGCCGTTTGCAGACCCATCGTCGCAGGAAAAGAACAGATTCGAATCAAAGACGGCGCCCATCAGCGTCACGCCCGCCAAGAGCCAACACTACGATGTGGAAGAGATAAAAGAAGACAGTTTGTGGCTGTCGAAAGAGGCGCAAATCTCCGAGTATGCAGCGCTGCAACTGGTTGTGCAAGAGTGGCAGGCTAGGCCAGCTGCACAGCTCCTGAGCGGCCTGACTGAAGAGGAGGCGCTCAGCGTGCAGGAAGCGGCAGGCGTTGCGAACCTGGGAGCCTCGACTTTCGTCCCAAACTCGTCCATTCTCGCTACACCGCTCGCCTCAAAGACAGCGCATCTCGATTCAAAGCACCAGCGTCGTCTCCATATCCTCGACCTGTACCACTCTACATGCGCTTCCATCATACGTATCAGCCAGCTCCTAGTTTCTTGGGGCTGTGCCTCCAACCTGCGCAACCAAACAATCTACGGAAACGACTATCTCAGCATCGGCGCGGGCTGGATTGAAGAGCTTGGCCAGGCCATCACCGCAGCACAGGATAAGACGGCCAATGGGAAGGCGTTGGACGAGTGCCTGAAAGCATTTTCAAAGAGATGCGACGCCTTGGACACAGGTTACGGCTGGGAAGTCGACGATGCCATAATAGAAGCTGCATCCGAGAAGTGGGTTGTCGCTCAAACCACCGAGCTGCTGCATATCCTGCATTTGGCCCTAGTCCACGCCGACTTGGTTGTCAAAGACTTTCTTCCTGCCGCCACCATCGAAGACTGGCTCAAAGCGTTTAATTTCCGCGGCTTCTTCCGCGAGTTCCCAGCAGTCACGCCTCGCCAGGAGCCCCTCATCCCAGTGATACAGCTTTTGACCTCTCTCATGTCTCTCACCATCTTGAAAGTGGACAAGATCATGGACGACCTCGAGTCTGAAGACTGTAACACTTGGCACCCCTCGTCGTACATTCTCAACTCTGCTGTTGTAGAGAGCATCACCACCATCTTTGGAGAAGCAAAGTTGCTAGGCGCTAGTCCAGCTACACCACCTACCTTTGCCTGGGCCATCTTGACTTGGAAGCTGACCAACCGTGCAAGCTACCAGGAACAAGAGCGTGAGCGTCTTCTCGAATCATCAAACGGCGCGGGCAACCCTGAGCCAGAGCCTTCGGCGCTTGAAGAAGCTGCCATGACCGTCGGCAGACTCGAAAGCCATGAATTGTTTGACGGCAAGATGCCATACGAGGATCTTGCCACTGCTTGCTCAGCGGTAGGCGTCTTAGCCATCATCAACCAACTCGTTGAAATGAGTCTTCCTGCGTTTGGGACATCAATCGACCGAATCACCCAAGATCGTATCCGTTTGCTATTCCTTCACCTTGTTCGCGCTGCTGTTGGCAGTGATATCGTCGCATACAGCCCGGATCTGATTGTGACTACATACACTATCCTGGCCGGCGACAATACCTTCCGGAGATGGGAGAATGGCGAAGTCTCCCGCCATGCTGACCCTGTTGTGGCGTACTTCCTGGAAGATGAATATGTCCTCAGGCCACAACTACTAAACGAAGCCCGCCTGCGCTACCCCTATGAGATGGTGCCGTTTCTCAAATTCTGCAGCGCCTTGACACGTGGAGACAAGACAATGCAAAATGGCATGCCTACATTTGTAGACAAGCTCGCGAACCACAACAGACTAATGCAACGTCTCCCGGACGGCTTTAGGGACTACGCACTGACGCGTGAAGAAGAGAACTCCAACTGGGTCGAGCTTACCGCACATCTTCCCCTGTTCTCGTCGGGGGCTTCTTCTGGCTTCCGCGGCCCACGTCGCCTGCTGGCCTCAGGGGCCTCAGCACAGCCAAATGGGCTTTCCGTGATCCCGGCCGGCACAGAAGGTATCATTGTTGATGACAATTCTCAGCCATATGTAGCGGTATGGCACCATCAGCATTCCACATTGTCATACCTTGTGGAATTACTGTCCACGTACCCTGTGGGAAGTACCAAGGTGGAGACCGCAACGCAGCAGCCGGCATCTCGTGAAAGCGTCGTCGAGATTGTTGGACTCTTTGCCGATCTGATACACTCTTCCTTACATACATCCGATGGCGTCTGCTCGCCTGACTTCCTCGAGACAATCGGTATTGGCGCCGAGGGTAGTCACGACACCATTAGTCTTGTGCTCGCAATCTTCGAAGAAGAGCTGCTGCACCTCTGCCAGGAACCAAGCGATGACGTGTCGCTTGAGCTGTTGGTCAATTGCACACACTTCTTGGAGGCCTTGGTTATCATCGCCCCGCAACGAGTCTGGCCTTGGCTTGCCAGAAGTAAACTCCTAGAAGGCGATGGAAATGGAAGTTTGGCAACTATCCTGATTGGCACTGAGATGGTTCTTGGACGATACGACTTTCTCATCGGATGCATTCGACTATACAAAGGCCTTGTAAAGGATGCAGTCGGACGATCGGTGTCACGCAAAGTCCCTACCAAGGCGCTGAGCCGATTCAATGCGCTTGCGCCTTCTGAAAGCGGTACTTCGGACAAAATCATGAGTACTATTCTGTTCACCTTCGGTCGAACGCTGGCCAGCGTATATGAGAGTTCGCTGAGTTGGAAATACTCCCAACCCAACCACCGCCCAGAGATCAACATTGCCATCTGCGAAGTCTTCAGGAAAATATTGGACCTTGCCTACAGCGTAGACGACTCGCCACAACTATCTGCTAAACTCACAAAACCCATCGCGCCCATTGCCGAGTACATCACTCAGCTATATCTTACGCGATCTGACACCGACCTCCCGACAAACCCACTAATGACATCTTTGCTCATCGGAGTGAGCCCCAATGATACCACATTACTTACAACATCGAGTGCACTATGGAAGCAACAAACTCAGGCCACACTAGCGTTTGCCGACGTACTTGTCCGGGTAGCCATATTACACAACAAGCCCTGGACACATTTGGAGCAGCAACTCTTCAAGGCCACGCCACTACTAGCACGTCTGTATGCTACGAGTGACAAGTGGAAGTCGCAGGTTGTACTATTGCTAGAGGCTCTCGTGCGTGGCGCCGTCCGTGTTACCGAACAAGATGACTCGGAAATGGAAGAAGGGGACCTGAAGCTGTCCACTCGGAAGAAGGTCGAGCAGCGAGAACCCCCTTCGCTACTTGGTCATCTGGGTCCCCGCACTGCAAAGAACTTCTTGAGTGTGCTCTCTCAGCTATATGAGCCATTGAGAATCGTGGATATCCAGACAAACGTGTGGAACCTGCTTTCGGCCGTAGTAACCTGTAAGCAACAGTGGTTCTCTCTATACTTGCTTAATGGAAGCACTCCACGCGAATTTATCCGTAGCAAGAAAGATGCAACGCACGACTCAAGAAACAAGGCATTGCTTACACGAGCTCTTGACGCACTTTCCAGTATGCCGCTTCCGGAAAAAGAGCCTAGTGGTCTTCCCTGGCCGTTGTATACGGCCATGCTAGAGTTTGTGTCGTCTGCGCAAAACAACTGGTCATGGGCAATGGGCGACCTGCGACAGCGTAAGGATTTGATCCAGAAACTACTCACGTTCCTGAAGTGGATGGCGAAGCAACCCAAGCAACCGCGGATGAGCAACAATAATGAAACCCTGGAACGCTCATTCGAGAACAGGTTCGCATCTTTGGCCTGCGAAGTCATTGCCATGTATCTCCACAGTTCGCGGCAAGCTGGCGACATTACTGTACTGAAGGAAGTTGTTCCAGCCCTGACATATCTAGAGGACACTGCTCTGGATCTGCCATCTTACAGTACCTCGCTGCACAGCTACCTGAAGCAGAACCTGGAGCAGCAGTACCCTGGCGTTTCGCTGTCTAACCTCAAGCGAACCACTCTGTATCCCGAAACGTTTGGTCGTGCATTTTTCTATGATGTTGACCTCGCCCAGCAACTCCTAGGCTTCAACAGCAAGTGGGCCGGTCCTAGAGAAGGCACTGGCTTTGCATCTGAAGTAGAAAAGGCCAACTACAACTTGGGGCTAGTGGAGTCGCAAGTTCTGCTGCTTCATGGCTGGAAGTTGTTGGCTCTGGAGTTGAGTCAGGTGGTTGCAAAGGACGAGCGAATAGTCAAAGTACTTGTTGGCGTCATTTCAAAGTGCATGGCTGCCAATGCGCAGTCGAATCTTCCGGAAGCATTGTTTGGTCAACTTATGATTGTTAGAGCGGATCTGGCATTTGCTTTGCTGAAGAAGCTTGTTGAAGCAAAGGTCCGGACGGCAGAAGCGCGCCAACTACTTTCCCCAGTGTGGAAAGCAATCCGCCTCTCTACCCCCGACTTCGACAATGTCTTCTCTGGGGACTCTGTGCATTACTACCGGTCTCTATTGCGCATCCTCTACCTCGCCTTGCATTTCCACCTGATCGACGACACGGATCAATCCGAAGATGCTTCCTTCCGCTCGAGCTTCCGCGGCACCATGCCCACAAGCCATAACAACTACACGGAGCCCATTTCCTCGCAACTCCTCGAAATACTACAAGATACGGTCGCCAAAGGTTTCCGCAGTCTCGCGACCCAGCTCCACGCGGACCCCACATCCGTGTCGCCCTCTGACTTTGCACTCCTTACCGCCCTCCTCCAACGCATCATCGCCATCCCCGAAATGAGCAAATGGCAACAACAAGCCGCGCTCCAGTTCGCAAACAGCAACACGGTGCGCTACGCCACCAGCCTCTTTTCCTGGGCAGACCGCCTCGCCCTGCATCACAACAACGGCATCGACGACCCCATTTACGGAGAACTGAGCATCCTTTTCCTGCTCTCCCTCTCCAGCATCCCCGCACTCGCTGAGACCATGGCTGTAGAAGGCATCCTTGCCCAGCTCAACACCGCAAACATCATGGAATATTTCAGGCGAGCCTGTGGCTCAGGGCCCTTTGACAATCCGCCCCGCATGCACAGCATCTGGACAAAAGGCATCCTACCCCTCTGCCTGAACCTCTTGTTATCCGTCGGCCCGCCCATCGCAGCAGAGATATCCAGTTTCTTAAACCAGTTCCCCGAGCAACTCGCGCGCTCCACCCAGAGTATCAATTCCAACCCCCCAAGCTCGCGCAACCCCACCGCGAGTAAAATTACAGCGGCGGTCGCGAGCGAAATCCATAGCTTGAGTCTGCTCTGTAGTATTCTGGAGAATGTGAGGAGACAAGGGCCCAAGTTGGGTATTCAAGCGAATGAGGTCGAGGGCCTCGACTGGGACAAGGAGAGTGTCAAGGAGGATGTTGAGAGTTGGTTGGGTAGGAAGGGTGCGTTGAGAGAGCGCATTGTAGCGACTGATGAGCGCGAGTTGGATCTGTTGAGCAAGAAAGTGGGCAATGCAGAGGATGCGTTGAGTGTATTGGAAACCAGGATACTGGAGGAGTTGGAGGATGCAGGTCGATGCTTGGGTGTGGGGAATGGCGGTGGTGGAAAGAAGTAAGCATGTGGTAGTGTTTGGAAAAGATAGCGTTGGAGTTTGGGATCGTGTGTGTGTGTGTGCCTATCTGTCACCATGTATGCAAATGTGTTCATGTTTTTTTTTAAAAAAAAATCAAAGAGATTTTGTTATCGTTTCATCATGACTGCTGTTGGGTATTCACTAACTTGGCACTAAGTACATTTACTCCGCCCAAATGTGCCTCACCCAGACATCTAAGCGTCTGCATGC
>Ga0265798_10007674_pt1 | contig 13908 bp, 16 predicted proteins | sample P3T30metagenome_FD_192430 | JGI IMG/M metagenome (GOLD analysis project Ga0265798, IMG submission 192430) | Plant litter microbial communities from East Loma Ridge, Irvine, California - P3 T30 | ecosystem: Environmental > Terrestrial > Plant litter > Unclassified | place: USA: California...
CAAACAATACGAACAGCGCAATGTTAAAAAGCCAAAGTCCCTCGGCCAGGCGGGCCATTCCCGGGAGCGCGCCTGGAAGTTGGGCGAGCGCGAGCGACAAGATGCCGGTGCCCATCGTTGCCGCAAACCAGTTCGGCGTAAACTGACGAATCACTTCGACAGGACTGCGCAGCTGGCGTAAGGGTGTGGCGCCAGCGGCCATCGCCTGAATTTCCTTGAATGACATGCAAATCCTTGATTGAAGGCGTGAAACGGGATGGCATCCGGCATATTTCGTCAGCATAAAGCAAAGGCCGCACTAGAATCGTACGGCATCGACACGAGTATTTTCTTCGGCGTTCCCGTAGTTTGCAATGGCGGCCAGATCGAACGCGTCGCCGGAATGGACATCAATGCGTTCGTCCGGGAGAAGTTGCAGCGGGCCGAGGACGAGCTACGCCAGGAGCGTGCGGCGGTCGAGCACCTGCTGCACTAAGCGTCAATGGCGGCCGCCATATGCGGCGCTCTCAGTAAGCGGGCTGAACTTGGGTGTGAGCGCGACCATCGGTATTTATGTGCTGCCGCCATTATTAGCCTCCGCATTCGGCAAGCATGCGTCCAATCCGCCACTCGTCAAAATCAGGAATACCGCCGAGATCGCCGCTGCCGTTGCGAACTTTGAACTCGACCTCGGGTTTATCGAAGGCCCGTGCACCGACGCCGCCCTCGAGGTGGCACCATGGCGCACCGACGCAACGCTGGTAGTCGGCGCGCCCGATCATCCCTTGGCGCTGCAGAGCGCACGACGCGAGGTCACGCTGGATGAATTACGCGCTGCCCACTGGCTATTGCGGGAACCGGGCTCGGGAACGCGCGATGCCGACGAGCAGGCGCTTGCGCCGTACCTGCACAGCCTTCGTTCGGCCTGAGAGTTCAGCAATGCCGAAGCGATCAAACATGGCGCCGCCGAAGGCATGGGGCTGGCCTGCCTGTCTCGGCTGATCGTGGCCGATTTCCTCGCGAACGGCCGCCTGGTTGCGCTACCGACGGCACTGCCGCCTTTGACCAGGCATTTTTTCATTGTCTACCACCGGCGCAAATTGCTGTCCCCCATGCTGCAGGCGTTTCCGACATTCTGCCGCACCGAGCCGGCGCGTAGCCATCCATAGCGCAGCGGTCGGATAGCGGACGCCTTGTCGAGACCGCTGGCTTTGCGATATGATCGCACCAGGAGATGACGTTCCTCCTTGAACCGCAGTGGAAACAGCGCTGCTGATGACGTCTACAGACACCTGACCTTGGTCGGGGCTGTAGGCGTTCGCGTTCACACCCCGGTCATTGGTCAGCCCGTATCGTTCGAGCAAAGATCGACCCAATGACAAACTCTTCCAATATTTTTCATATCGAGCAAATCGCACTGTTGCCTTCCATCGGCAAATGGCTGTGCATGGCAAGCGTGGTCGCCGCACTTGCCGGCAGCGCTGCTGCAATATTTTTAATGACCCTCGATCATGCCACCGCGTGGCGCGAGGCGCATCGCTGGAGCATCTGGCTGCTACCCGTTGCCGGGTTCGGCGTGGGAATGGTATATCACCTGGCCGGTCGATCGGTCGAGCGCGGCAATAATCTCATCATCGACGAGATCCATGATCCCCAAAAGGTCATCCCGTTGCGTATGGTGCCGCTGGTGTTGGGCGGCACCGTCGTCTCGCATTTGTTCGGCGCGTCCGTAGGGCGCGAGGGAACTGCCGTTCAAATGGGCGCGGCGCTGGCCGATCAGCTCACGCAACTGTTTCGCGTCACGCCGGAGGGCCGCCGTGTCCTGCTGATGGCGGGCATGAGCGCCGGCTTTGCCGCAGTGTTCGGGACGCCACTGGCAGGCACCATCTTCGGCCTGGAAGTGCTCGCCATCGGCCGCATCCGCCATGACGCACTATTGCCCTGCGTTGTCGCCAGCCTCGGCGCGGACCAGGTCTGCCTGGCATGGGGCGTTCACCATACACACTATGCAATCGGGACGATCGTCCCCGTCGGTTTCTGGAGCGTGGCCGCCGTAATCGTCGCTGGCATCGTCTTCGGCCTGGCCGGGATGGCATTTGCCGTGAGTGCGCACCGGGTGGGCGCCGCGGCGAAACGGTGGATTTCCTATGCGCCGTTGCGCCCGGCGATAGGCGGAATCCTTATCGCGCTTGCGGTATGGGGGTTCGATGCATGGCACTACACCGGATTGGGCATCCCGGAGATCGTGCGCGCGTTCCAGCAGCCAGTGTCTCCGTGGGACTTTTTCGGCAAGATGTTTTTCACTGTCCTGTCGCTGGGTACCGGCTTCAAGGGGGGCGAGGTCACGCCGCTGTTCTACATCGGCGCGACGCTCGGGAACGCCCTTGCGCCGATCCTGCATCTGCCGTTTGCCATGCTCGCCGGCCTGGGTTTTGTGGCCGTTTTTGCCGGCGCGGCGAATACCCCGATCGCGACTACGCTGATGGCCATTGAGTTGTTCGGGCCGGCAATCGGACCCTTCGCGGCCATCGCGTGCGTGACGGCTTATTTGTTTTCGGGCGGCACCGGTGTTTATCACGCGCAGCTTATCGGGCGGGGCAAGCACGGGATGTACCGGGGCATTGCGGCTCCGGAATCTTCGATACGCTAACGCAGGCGAGCAGAAATGAACGCTTGCGCGCGAATCCCGCATCCGTTGGGAGAACTTATATCGACATTGAACGTCGGGTTTAATGCCTTAATCAGCTTTTCCGGTTTGCTGCACTTCCAACCCCTAGCTCAAAAGTCTTCCACGGTCATGCAAAGCAAAGACGGTTTTTCTGATCGTCGATCGGTTGAATCCAAGGTCGATAGCGGACGTACACAGCCGTAGTTCGGGAGTAAACATTGCGACCATGTCCCAGACGGATTGATGCCATGGCCCAAGAACTTCTGCCTGCGGATTTTTGGTCGCTTGTAGCAGTTCATCTCCCAACTCATCGCAGATCCCCGAAGGGCGGACAATATCTCGGGAATCCTCACTCTGAAAGCCCTTTAGCAGCTTCATGAAGCGCACAACGTTTCAACTCAGGTACACCAGAGTAGATAAGGATGAGGTCAGCCAATCGGTCATCAGGACAGAAAAAATATGCTGGAGACACATTCAGCACCTGTGCCAGAGCTTCGACGAACTGAAAAGGTGGCTCGTGGATGCCGCTCTCGTAACGGCTCATTCTTGCGCTACTGGAAGATTCTTCTAAGCCAGCCATAACGCCAAGTTCGTCCTGTGCCAGCTTACGAAGTTGCCGCAACTGCCTCAGGCGCCGACCAAAAGTGACATTCGAAAATTTGTTACGTGAGGGCATCCTACGATAATCGTAGGTTTTGTTAGATCTTTCCCTACGAAAAACGTAGAATCAAACTTTCCCACGTTAAAACGTGGTGCACCCGTAAGTTTGAAAGGACTTCTCTGTGTTGAATGCAGCAACTTTGGACGCAATTGAGCAGGCGCTCGAAGGTCTGCTAAATGACGGAAGTGAAGAGGCCGCACAACTTGCCGATGTGCTAGTCAAACGACTAGAAGCCGCGCTTTTTGAGCAGCAACAGATAGACTCCGAGTCGGCGCAACCAAAAATGAAAGCACTACTCGAAAGCTATCCATGGATGATGCCCGAGCAGATCGGGCCAATCCTCGACCGAATCATAAGAGAGAACGCGAGCGTGAAGTCGAAGCGCAAGAAGGTGATAGCGATCGCCAACCGTGTAACGGCGGCGCTTGAACCATACATGGCTTGTAAGCCAGGTTGTAGCGCCTGCTGCCACATGAATACGATGATCTACGAGCACGAAGCGATCCGTTTAGCCGAAGTGACTGGGCGGAAGATGGTTCGCTTGCCCTATCGGCCGCTCAATCAGATCGCGCTTGACGGCGACAAATTTGATGGAGAACCGTGTCCGTTTCTTGTCGAGAACAAGTGCTCAGTTTACGATGATCGACCACTGGTATGCCGAACTCATCATTCGCTGCGTAACGATGCCTCCCAATGCAGCATGACCTTGGCTGATAATTATGTCCGCCCCCCAATGTATGACCCTGATGTGCTCGAGATTCCGTATATGGAACTAAACGCCTCTTACAATCCGGCTGAGCCATGGGGGAATATTGCTGAGTTCTTTCCCACCTCAGATTGCGGTGAATATATCAGATTGGCTGAGTGAACCCTCCCAGATTCACCTGGACGAAATCAGCCGCATCTGCGGCAGCGAAGCATGCTGCAAGCCGGTATCTGTCGGTCTGACTAACGCCGGCGTCCGCAAATACCTCCCGCCAAGTCGGGGCAACAGATTTCACTTCCCCCACGATCCTCAGTGCCTCGTTGCGCGTGAGGAGGAATCGATCGCACTGAGACAGAGCATTCTCTATAGTGCTGGCCGTTCCATAGGGGCCAACGCCAAGCTGCTGTCCGCGCATCGGCGCTTCTACATGAGGGCAAATGTCGAACGCAGGTGACAGGCAGAACCTCCCAGGCTCAAGCATCAGAACGGCATGATTGCGCAGGTGGTCGTCGACGTTCCCAACCATGATGTTCAATACCATGCGACGAAACAGTTCGTGCGCGACGTCCTGCGCGGCGTCATAGCGCGTTTCAGCGCTTCGGCAATCGCTGCGTAGGAGAAGGAGGACTTGTACTCCCGCCCATCCAGACTGACAGGCTTCGGTCTAAGAATGCTGTATGCACTTAGATAATGAACTCTCCTCCCATCTTCGGTGCGATCGAAGCGTTCGACCACGAGCGTTGAGTGGTCACCGACTTTGATCAGCTCAAACGACGGGACTGTGATACCAGCCTTGTATGCCAGCATGAGGCTTGCGAACTCCGCAGACGGAACGTCGAACAAATCGTCTGGATGGCTGAACTTCGCAATATGCTCCACGCCGTCATGCATAACGACCGTTTTCGGCCGCATGCCGCCCAAATCACTTCCAGGTAGAAGGAGGTTAATCGTCTCGTCGTCAAGGTCGTACTCCGGATTTTTAACGTATTGTTCTAGGCATGCTAGGAAACGCGTTGAAGATCAGTCGATCGACCTAATACTTTGCTAAGCTTCGGCGGTAGGTCTACTGACGGTGCAACCGCAAGACCCCCAGAACCGAAGTGTTTCGATTGAAGGAACCGCTCGATCGAATTCATTGGAAGCGGCCTGTTGCAAATGCGAACGTGGCGCGTAGTCAGTTTTTCGCCTTAAGCGTTTGGCCCGATATCCGACAGAATTCCATAGGTGCCATCTAGCTGACATGGCACTAGTTGCTCATCCGCATGAAGGAAAAGATGCCAAGGGTCGATGTTAAAGGCATTCTCGCGTTTGAGGTAGCAGTGGTCATACGCAAGTAGGCCGTCACCGTAGACCTTCAAGCTAAAGGAAGCTATTGGAATTGGTACTGCCGGCCTTGAGCAGTCGAAAATGGTTAGTGTGTTTTGCGGCATTGAAATTTTTTTCGCTAGGCGTCTCGAATCACCAGTCGCCAGCGACCGCAACTCAGCTACTGAATCGCTCAAGTGAACTGGCGATCCAGGCATTAACACTACTGACTGAAAAATATAAACACCGAAGCCGCCGCTTTAATTCTTAAGTCGTAGCACTGGTTAAATTACTGTACCTATCAGTTCTCATGCCGAATAGGTACGCCGTCTAAGTCTGCATTCAACCGCACAACTACCTCGGCAGGCGTATGGCCGTGCTCTACCGAACTTTTCAGGCATACCGTTCTCCGCTCAGATCGCTCCATGGATTAACTTCATAGCCTTTAGAACCAGCAACTTACTATAAGAAGGAGCACCTAGCAAAAATCCTAGAGCAAGGCGCAACGTCGAAGACAGTACGTAGTAGCCAGGCGGTGAAACGCAGCCATAGGAATGGTTAGCGCTCTAATACACAGTTTATCTAAAGAACTTTCGATAAACTATGTAACGGGCAACCTTGTACATGTGGTGCCGGCATGGAAGACGTCAGAGTTCGAGCTGAACCACGAAATTTGGATCAAAATCTTCGTTCTCAGCACAGCCATTCCGCATTAGATATCCGAGAGGGTTGGCTACGACGCGGCATCCTTGCACTTCATAATTGAAACTACTATGCGTATGGCCATGTATCCAAACGTTAGCCTTCGCCACCAAGTCGTCTAGGTTCGAGGCGAAGGCAGCCGAAACTGGATCCGCTGCATATTTAGGAGCAACCGAGCGCATCGATGGCGCCATGTGGGTAACGACAACCGTACGCCCAGCGAACGGTTCATCAAGCTTTTCTTGAAGCCATGCTCGTTGTGCGGTGTGCAGGCGAGCAGTGTCTTGCGGGTGCAGCTTCCTGTACCCGGCAGTTGCGACCCTGATACGTTGATAGTCATTCATTACAGTTCGAGCGTCGAGCATTGAACTCCACTTGCGATCAGGACTAAACAGGGCGAAGTCAGTCCAGAGAGTCGTACCTAGAAAACGAACGCCTTCATAAATGTATTCTCCACAGTCAAGATAGTGTACGTTGGGGTGGCGGGCACATTCCAGGGCAATCGCCTCTCCTACTTTTTCAATTGCTTCGCCATAAAATTCATGATTACCAGCAACGTAGACTACCGGCAAGCCGGGAAAGTTTTCTACAGCCCAGGAGGGGGCACGAAATTTCGTGTGAATATCACCGGCCAGAATCACGACGTCAGGCCTACTAATCGATACATCGATTCGAGGCACATGTTCGCGCCACACCTCTAGATGAAGATCAGACAAAACTAACAACCTCATATATTCCACCGCCGAGCGCTAAAATTAAAAAACAATACCAAACCGAAAGCTAATTTGAAACCACGACCTAGGCCAGAACCAAATTGAACAAAGGTTTCTTTGTACCGGCCGAAGCTACAGAATTTTGTTTCCTTGAAGGAATTATTTGGTTTTATTTGATGCCGAATAAAACCAAATAATTTCTTCCTAGCAACTTCGCAACGCGAGTCTGAGTATTCAAACACTACTACCTGCCCCGAAAACTATGGCAATAGAACGGTTTCGCTTCTGGAGCGAGCGACCGTTGCCTACGCAAAAGCCACATATTGACAGACCCTATGCCTCTATCCTCATTCGTCGTAGTTACGTCATCACATAGCCTTAGTCCAAGTCCTCAAACACCATATTCCACTCTACAACTATGGTGTTGAAAGAACCTCACATTGAAACTGCGTATTTTTTGTACTGTGACTGATCATAGCTGGAGGCGCAAGGCCAGACAATGACAGAAATTAGCGCTTACGAACTCAGCCCCGAAAACTATGGCATTACGAGGTCTATCCAATCCTTGTGATGCACCTTTAACAAGAGAATGCACAGGCACGCTAATTGTCAGGACCCGGCTAGCTATACACGCGCTTCCTGAACAATTCAGGTCGTTTTTCCCGCCATTCCTTGAGCGCCTGAATGGGAGTTTTGTCTTGGAGGACGCGTTGCGGAATACTGTAGCTGTAGATCTTGACGTAATTGCACAGCGTTAATTCAGCTCGGCAGCTGAGCCAGATCGGATCTGGTTGACGATGTCGCTGATGCGACGATCGAATCGACGAACAAGTAGCGCCGTGCCGTCTCGTCGGGCGCCTGCGCACGTACTTGATGTGATATGCACAAAGCCCGGGGCGTTGTCCGTGAAGATGTTTTCGTGGCGGGCACAGTGCCCTGTTTAACTAGGTCACGCAGGTCTGATACGCAATCACGGCGCGGCAGCGTATCTAGCCGGCACGGCAGAATTATGATGAACTCGCGCGTGAGCGCCGGCAGGCCGCCCGCGCGCAACAGCGTCTTGCGCGGTTTCACCACGACGAGCTCCTGCTGGGCGTGAGCCTCGTATACATCTTGTTCGGAGCATACGACCTGTCATTAACAGACCCGCGGTTCTGCCACCTCCAGATAGTCTGGCGGGTAACGTTGTACATCCTCGCATTTAGGCATGCGGAAGCGTTGAGTTCCCGATTTCCTCACGGATCAGGTGAGTAGCACGAGCTTAGCTGTGCAGAGCCTGGGTCATTGAGTGCCAGTGAAAAGTCGGATTGGAACAGTGTACACGAAACGTATCTGGCCCTAAAAAATAACCAACTATGGATCGGTACATTACCCACGAGTCTAAACAGCTAACCCACCGATCAAGCCAATATTGCAAAACACACTGAGTCTGGTTGCTTTAGAAAAAATCCCCACATGCAGTGCACGCCACAGCGTCGATCACGCGAAAGGCTCGGCTGAGGGTGATGATTGTTGACTCAACCTTGGGCGGCTTCACGAATGCGCAGACAGTGTATCCGTCAATCGCCGAAGGACACACGCTAGACGCTTCCTTTCGCTCGCTTACTCCTCCATTTGTTGGAAGTACGCCAAAGGCTTCATAAGCCGCTTTTAGTTGCCTCATATAATGGACTTGCGTGTCAATTAACATCTATTTTTTCTTTGCAGATTTCTCCAGGACTGCTAAACGAGACAGCAATTGATCGTTCTTGAGCTGTAACTCTACACATAGAAAAGCTAACGTCTTAACTCTTTTTTGCAGTGTTTTTAAGTCCTCTACAGAAGTTTCGTCACGCACTCGTTCAACAGTAGTGGGTTGCTGAGCGTTACGCTCTTTGTTCACCGAATGAATTTGATCGACAAGAGACCGATGTGAGCTATATAAATTTGCTCTGCTGACCTCCGCAATCCTGCACACTTTCGAAACCGAAATATATTGACTAGGGTGCTCATTGAGTAAAAATGTCAGGGCGTTGGCAATCCTTAGTTGAATTGTGTCTGCTACCGAATCGAAAGGATCTTTCATTCTTCGCCTGCCATAATTGAACCTACTACGGGCGACCTGTTGAGCGTTACCAATACCTTGGACGTCTCTTCAATTCTCGCGGTTGCGAGCATCCTTGTTTGCTCAGGCAAATCAGACCGCTCCAAGAATCGCTCTTCCCTTTTGAACCTCTCCTCCCACCATGGTCGGTACTTCTCTGTAATGACGAAGTTCGTACAGCTTGAACATGTACTAGGGCATCGATTAAGTGGGTTAGGACCTGTTGGGCCTCCCTTACATGCCGACATCTCCTGATCGTAAAGACAATATCCCCAGTCGCATGGTGCCAGTCGCATCCCTTGGGATATCAGTCCGTTGACAACCTTCTCGATCGCCGTCTTTCCCAAAAACTGAGGACTAGCTTGTACCTTTGTTCGTACATCAGTAAGGGCGCGTCCAGCTTTGCCCCCTAGTCTTTCACTCGTCAGCAGATCCATCAATCCGTCCGCAAGGTCCGCGCGGCTTTCTTCGTCCAATATTTCTTGAATCTCTATATCACTACCGACGTAGGCCCCATCCAGGACAGCTGCATAGAGGTGACCGTAGTGTTGAACCAGGGCTCCAAGCGCCCGTTTGTCCCGACACATCACAAACCGTGCAAACGTTTTTCGAGCTTGGTGCGGGTGTAACCGGCGGTCGACGGGATATGGCTCTGCTCGGTGAGACGAATAGGCAAATTTGCAGAACAACTTATATAACGTAGTTGTCGATGTGATAGTCACCTTTGTCGTTGGTCGAACGCTAGCGCCGTTACCTGCAAAGCTAATGAACAGAGCAGAACGCTCTGTTGAGCCGGGATGCCACCCATGCCGTGCTTCCAGCAAAGCAATCGCATCCATAACAACTTGCGGAACAACCCACCTTCGTTCAATCCCTTTTTTCTTTGCAGCGGTTCCACTCATGTATAAATATTTAGTCCCGGTGTCGTGAACTGTCTCAGTTACGCAGCCGCACTGGAGTGATGCTAGTTCACTGATCCGCACACCCGTTAAAAGAAGTATAAGCACGATAACGGCACCGTCCGTTAATTTCGATGCGGATCGCAAAACGCTAACCACGTCGTCACTCATGCCGACTAAATCAGTTAATTCACGATATTCCCTGCTCTTTGAAATCGTTTCATAAGCACGCGCGGTCATACGATATACTTCTTTTCGCGTCTTCCCTACAGTGGAACCAACCTGAAGTTTTACTTGCTCCATTAATCGGACGCTAGCTGATCCACCAGTCCTTATCCATGACACTGCATCTTTGATAAGTGGCATCGCTAGCTCGATAGGAATCGGCGCCCATCGCACAAGATCGCTACCCTCTTTGGCGAGGTTTGACAGCTCACGGAGGCTGTCCGGATCTGTGCACATAGGAGAAGTGTAGGCATGACGTACCAACCATATTTCTCTGAAAAATCCGATAATGGATTCTATTGTCTTAGTACGAATCTTCCGTTCAGATTCATTTGCGCGATCTATCGCCTCCTGAACATACTCTGTTATAACGAATGCCGTTAATTCACTAAACAGCCAGATGTCTCTTTTAGCCAGCCAATTGGCGAGCGCCCAAAGTTTTGTTTGCTTGGCACGGGCAGTAAGGGGGCTCAAAGCGCCAACCTTCGCCTCCGAGCTCAATATCAAAGCCTCCAACAGCTCCCGCACACTCCTCTTGAAGTATTCTCGTTGATGCTTTGTCCCAAGGTTATCAAAGTCTAATCTATCCCAAAGTATTTTTCTTGGAAGCTTTTCGCTGCCAGCATATGGAACTATTTCCCACTGCTTAACGGTTATTTTCTTTATACTAAGCACGAATTACTCCAGGGTAGGAAGACTAATATAGCCAATCAACGACTTTGCCTTTTCTATCATCATTGGGTTTGTTCGCGCTAGGAGTTCTTCATCTATGATCTTTTGAACTCCGTCGTATAGCGCATTGAAACGCTCCATCCAGCCCTCTTCCATAGCGCGCTGGCGCGCGCTCTTCAGTTCCGTAGAACTTTTTATGAGGCGTGCTACTACTCGGATATCGTCTAACACAACGATTGCCCCTGGACAGGTAGCGCAACTCGTGAATTTCATACACATTTTCCCAGATACTGATCCTGGCCACACCCCAGCATATGGGTCCTTGCATCCGAATCCGAAAACTGTAGAAGAATTTTTCGTATCGCCAGAATCGATCTGACTTAGTTCGACCTTTTCCGTTAACCGACTACTGGTGGTCGTAGATTGTGCTACCAGTTCACCTTGGAACCGATTTATCAGACGGTCGTTCTCCTGCGTTACCTCATTACTCGCGATGTAGGAGAATGTAGTTTTCGATGAGCGATGGTTGAGTCGACTACGCGGCACCTGAATATCGTTTGATACACGGAAATGCAGCGCGGCTCCAGCCTTACGCAGTTGCTTGAAATCGAAGGATGCTAAATTATGTCGACTGATAAATGCGTCAAGGAGTACGTGAAGCAATTGCATGCATGGTACGCTTGGACGGCTATTCCCATTCGAAAGGAACAACAAGTTTCTTTCGGATGGCGACATATGTTTTACTAATCTTCCGTTGATCTCAAGTAGCTCGCCTACAAGAATAGGAGCGCTTCTCGGACGTTTAACTGAAAAGTCGGCAATTTGCTCGCGGTTTGATCGCTCCTTCAACCAGACCAGCGAGCGTCGATCTTCTCGTAACGGATGCGCTCTGATACAGTCCCGGCTCATGTTTCGGATCGACATTGGGTTCCCACTACACTGAGCGAGAATCGCAAGATAAAATGGGAAGACATCTGCAGCAGACGGGGAGATCAACTTCCAAAGATTACGGAGCCCGCCGTGGTGATTTATCTCCTTCATCGATATGCCTTTCCCTTTCAAAGATTTCTGAGACGGAATTACACCTTTTCCAATATTTAGCAACTTAAAGAGAAGAACATGAAGACCGCGTTCGTCAATCGTCAGGTCCTCGCCCGCAAGAACGCGCCTTCCTCGGTTCATGCGAGCGTGCACCTGGTCGATCTCAGCGTAGCAGGCCGCAAGAACTTGTTTGATGGCCTCTCTATCAAGCGGACGAGCATCTTCGGGCTCAGCTCGTACAAATGCGGGAACGCTAAAAACAGTATTGGTGTGCAGGATCAAGTCTGAATTTCGATTGATCCAAAGCAGGGCGCGTCGCACCTCATTAAAATGTGACTGACAAGTTGATCCGCCTAAATTTTGCCCGGCAAGCCAATTTCGAAATCGAACCAGCACATCAGGACGCATCGGAAGAGCTATTTCCGACTCTGTTTCGGTGAGAAATTTTGAAAACTTCCGGATGCATCGCCAAACTTGACGCCGGGTCTCAACAGAATTTTGACCAGTTAGCGCTTCGAAGCAATCGCGAATTGCTTCGGCGAGCTTGTGTGGAAGTTGTAATGAACTGAAATTCATGACCGTACGGGGTACACCGTAACGATCTCGGATTTCGACGATTAGTTCTACAGTATCTACCTGAGACGTCATGTCGCAGCCCCGTAAAGAAAATCTAGCGCCTCTGCTACATCATCAGAATAGACATCCAGCGCTGCCAAATAAATTTCGGTTGAGGTAATGCTCGCATGCCCCATCAAAATCTGAAGCGTTTTCAATGGGTTGATGCTTGACCCTGCATTCGCCTGGCGTTGCAATATCTCTAAAGTAGTCACAGCGTAGGTATGCCTGAGGTGGTGAAAAACTGCAGGAGTTCCCGCTTGGTTTGCAAAGAATCGAAAGACACGCGATACTTCTTCTCGGTGCAATTTGCAACCTGATGAAGTAAGGAATACGAATGGTGCGGCGCCGGCTCGAGGCTTTGGCCTATTCATATTCAAATACCAGCGCGTATCGTGCAAAAGTTTTGATGGCAGATACACAGCGACTCTGCGGCCTCCTTTCCGAATTGTATCGAAGCTCATTACATGTTCGGTTTCTCCGTGATAAGAAACAGAGTCTAGGCGAGGTTTTGTCAGCTCACACAATTCCATACGTCTGAGCCCGGTTGTAACTGCCCACTTGAATATAAGTGAATATGGCTGAGGCGCGGAGTTGATAATTTTCTTCAATTCAGTTGAATTAACGATCCTCGGGATGCGCTGCGCAGGCGGCAAGGCAATTGCAGATCTTTTCGAAGGATATGGACCCTGGCGCGATGCTTTCGCTTGATCTGTCTTTACATGCGTCCACTCCCCCAAAGGGCTTGAAAACCGTTTGGTTTTTTCGCCCCATTCATGGAACCGCCTTGCAGTTTCAACGCGCGCGGTTACGGTACTCTTTGAAATTGGGAACTGCGAAATGGAATTCGGCTTGGCGTTCCACACAAAGTTACGGAACATTTGCAGATCGCGTTCTGTGGCGTCGGTGAATGCGACTTCGCGTTCACTCAAGTAGTTAAGCCATGCGATGAGTGACCGCGCATAGCTCACAACCGTGTCGCCGACCACACTTCTGCTTGATTGGGCAACTTCGCACAGATATAGCGTGCTTGGCCAGTGAATTGTGTCTTCAGAGTCTAGGATTGCCGCGACAATTGCAGTGGCCGCAAGTGGAGAGTGGCGATCATCGCTTCTCTGTATCCCATGCTCCCGCCAAATTGTCTGCGCGTCAGCAATGTCTTCAGTGGGACGGATAGTAATGAGACAGTACACAGCTTCTCCTTCTAGGCAACTTCATCTGATGTCCAGCGAGCAAAATTTGCTGATTACGAGGAGGATGATATGTGATGAAACGTTGCTGTTGGGCATACAGACAATAATCTTCATGTAATACCCGAATTCGACCGGCGCGTGCTGGAAGTGCTGCGCGAGCCGCTCGAATCGGGCCAGATCACGATTTCGCGCGCGGCGCACCAGGCCGATTTTCCGGCGCGTTTTCAGTTGATCGCGGCGATGAATCCCTGCCCCTGCGGCTGGCTCGGCCACGCCAGCGGCAAGTGCCGCTGCACGGCTGAAGCGGTACAGCGCTACCAGGGCCGTATTTCCGGACCGCTGCTGGACCGGATCGACATCCAGCTGCCGGTGGCGGCGCTGGCGCCGGACAGCATGGGCGCGCAGGCAGACGGAGAACCGAGCAGCGCCATCGCGGCGCGGGTGGC
>Ga0265798_10007677_pt1 | contig 13905 bp, 13 predicted proteins | sample P3T30metagenome_FD_192430 | JGI IMG/M metagenome (GOLD analysis project Ga0265798, IMG submission 192430) | Plant litter microbial communities from East Loma Ridge, Irvine, California - P3 T30 | ecosystem: Environmental > Terrestrial > Plant litter > Unclassified | place: USA: California...
ATGTTGGTCATGAGTACGTCGGCTGCGTGCGCACTCTGAGCTCCTGATGCTGGTAAGAAGTCCCATAAAACACGTAGATAAGTGATGATACCCGTAGAAGGATGCTAATCTTGTTGCACGTCAGGCAAACTACTTAGTTACTTAGGTTACTTCATTAGGCAACTAGTCTTATCCAACTCTCATAGTCTACCGGTCGTGCTTCGGTCGATACATCTGATATCGGGTAAGTGGAGCTAACGGATCCTTCGGTAGCTTATATCCTTGCTCGACAAAATGAACAAACCTTTACCTCTCCGAAACAACGACGGAAATATTCGCAGTACAACAAGCCGGGACGCTTCGCTTCAACAACTCATTCCGGAGTCCCAACACCCACCATGGACGATTCTTACGTTCAGGCCATCAACGGCAGGCCAATGCGGTTCTATCCGATGCGAAGAATGCGTCTAGATCCGAGATCTATGGAGCATCTCGTGCCATACATGGTCGCGACCACATACGCATTTCTGTGCCTCTTACTTCTACAACTAGGCCGCAAAGCTTGGCCATATTACGCGGCGGACCTCGCCACGAGCCTTGCCTGTGTGACTTTACATCACTTCAAGCAACCGCTCTTATCCTTCAACTTGGCGATAGGCTACACTATCTGGAACCTGATACCCGGATCGCTCGCTGCCAAAGACCTACCCTCCCACTCAGAGTTCATGCGAAGTCTCAAGATCAAAGCACCCGCCGACTCGCCAACGGAGTGTGTGATCTGCTGGGAAGACGACCAAAGCCAAGCCGAACTCCCCTGCGGCCACCGGTTCTGCCTTGCATGCATCAAGCTAATGACGACCGGCGAGAAAATTCAAAATACCTGCCCAACATGCCGCAAGCCGCTATTCGAGATCGCCGAGCGCTTCCAACTCGCAGCGATGAAGGGCAACTACACTGGCTTTGTGCTCACATTCTGCCGAGCAGTCCTCCATCTTACGCACGAATTTACGCGAAAAAACTACGTGATGGCCAGCTTCGCGTTTGCTATGGTTGTGGCTATGTCGGCTTTCCTTGCGTATATTCTCTACAAAGTCTGGTCGCAGGAGTTTCTTCGCGATTGGCTGACCGGGAAGCCGAAGACGAAGTCGTGGAATGAATTGTATGCTACTGGTGGTGTGTTTGCCGGGACCGTGGTTATGGTTTGTGTGAACTACTGGTCTGATTCCGACCGGTTTGACTAGAGATGGTACGGAACGCTGTTCATGATAGGATGATGGTAAGCCGTGTCGCGTCATCCTCCGGTCCACTTCATACCCGTAACCAACTTCGCTCAATAAGCCAGCAACCCAGCTTTTGCCAAATTCGTCTCCTCCTTCTTGACTTCCTCCCCCCTCGCCTTAGCAACCAACCCATCCAACCAATCCTGATGGCCCAACAACATCATGTTCGGCTTCTTGCCAGCCAGCTCCTTCGCCGGTTTCCCAATCTGACTCTCCTGAGTCAAAATCCGCACCCTCCCCTCGCTCAAATCCTCAACAAGCCAAGCGTGGTAGACGTCCACGGCCTCGTCCTTGCCACCCTCTAGAGCAGCACTCCAAGCGATCCTGCCAGCTTGTCCGTGGCTAGGTGCGACAGATTCTTTGACGTGCGATTCGAGGACGGGGAAGCCGAAGGTGCTGAAGTGGAAGATGTCGCCTTTTTCGAGGCTGGGACCGGAGGTGGGTGGGGTTATGGAGGCGCAGTTGGGGTAGTAGGATTGCCATTGGGAGATGTCGCTTAGCTGGGCCCAGATTTGGGAGGCGGCGATTCCGGTGGCGATTACTTCGTTAGAGGTGAAGTTGTCGGTTGTGCCCGGGAGGTAGCGGGTGGGCCAGTGGATGGCGGATTGTTTGGTCGTGTCTGGGACCATTGTGTTCGTTGGCGGTGTTGTTTGCGTTCTTTCAAGTAAATTTGAGATTGTGTGGGTGGGATGTGAGGAAGTACTGAGAGGGTTCAGGCTATCTATCAGCACTTATTTGAAAGAGTTCACGAACCGAAGACCGTTTCATGGACCTCCGATGACAATTCACATGCTGGCCGCCGTCAACAAGGTACCCGCATGATGGTACCCCGCACATAGGTCATAGACATGGTAGGTGAGGTCAAAAGTGGAGCTCAGAGTTGCAACAATAGGGCGATCATTCGAGAGGCTAAAAAAGACTACATCGATGAGAACGCATGTTATGCCGACAGTGGCAGCATCAACAAAGTGAACTTCTTCCATTACTCCCCGTTCAATCTTTCAGTAAGCCAATCCACCAGTTCGCTAGTATGTGAAAGACTGCATTGTCATGCACAAGCAGCATGAGGCCCAACGGTATCGTTTCTTCACACCATTCTTGAGCGGTTCGTTCAGATGCTGTGGCCACGCTTGTGAGCCAGGTAGAAGATGAACGCCACGCCAACGCAAGCAGCGAATCCCAAGAAGAGGAAAGCAGCGTCCGATTTGATGATTTCGCAGCGTCTAACGACTGCGGTGTGGAAGTTGTCTTCGTAGAAGATACCGCAGTAGTTCTCGCCCTTGTACTTTTTGCAACCACCGCTCAGGAGATCGTCGGAACTCGGAATGTACGAGTCCGGGTCGCCACAGTCGGCGTCGGGGATCTTGATTGCGTAAGCCTTGTCGCACAAAGTTAGCTGCTGTTCAGGCTGAATGAGGATAATCCCATGGACTTACGATGCCACCGGCAAGTAGGAGAATGGCAGCCAAGCCGTCAGCCATCGACATGACGAGAGCCGGGATGGCAGAGATGAAGATGGCGGCGAAGCCCACGAGGCTGACGAGCACGGCGGAGCCGCCTGCGAACGCCGCATAGGCAGTGGTCGCAGGCACCGAGTCAAACTTCTGCCATTTCGCGGCGTTTACGGAGAGGCCGAGGACGATGACGGCGAAGATGAGCTGGAACGGGCGGGTGACGAGAGTGATGAGTATGTTGGAGGGTTGCGGGCGGGTTGGTTTGGTGTAGTAGTGAGAAGTCGGGTGTTGTGTTTATGTTGTCGTGAGGGAGCGAGGCGGATCAGTTGATAAATGGAAAACGGGTACACAAACGAGAAGAACCCGTGACGTCGACTTTGGTGTCACATGCAACGGTGCCTGATTAGACGGCCAAAGGCAGCAGGGCGAATCACAGAGCGGGTAACTGCACTTACTCTTCGAGTGAAGTCAGAGAGCGGTTTCGCGTTTGCCCATACAACATCTTCACTGATGATTCGAGGCACGGATCCTGATAGTGACAGTGTGCACGGCACATGTTGCTATCGGTTCCAATTGGATAGGTAGCATAACGACGAGGGACTGTCAGAGGCCGCTTGTGAAGTGAAGTGAAGTGAAGTGCCGTTTTCCCTTCACTTCCTTCACCGGCGACTTTACGCAATACAGCGGCATGAGTGCTGCCAGACTACTACGAAGCATCGGATGGAACGGTCAAGCGTCGGGAATATTTGCGAAATCGTCCAAGAGTTTGCTATCCGAAGTCTGGAAGGTCGGTTAGCTGCAGTTCTGTGTTTTCTGGTATGATGCCGAGCCGAGCGACCTGAAAGGACTGGAAAGAGGCCGAGTCTCTGCAATTCCATAGTACAAACGATCCCCGCGAGTCTACCCACCTTAGATGAGACACCTACTAATGCCATGCTCTCAGTTTTGTTAAGAAAAGTAGTGTGATGGATAGTGGGATGGTGCTGTGAAGAGAGACAGAAAGGACTCAGAAGAGGAGGGAGGGGAACCTTGGAAGCAAGCCAAGATCGCAAGTCCCGAACTTTTAACACACGCGCAGGTCAAGTCAACTCCGAGCGCGTTCATCACAGACCGCGGTAAGAACGTGTTCAGATCCGCCATGTTTTCCAGACATGTGTTGTTCTCCATGCCGTGACTTGTGCATATAAGCTCTCGAACTGTAGCCTTACCGGACTAGAGGAAAGGTACTTCCCACGATACAAAGCTCATCATTGGAGCTTGATGGCGTTATTCGCTTTCGTGCTCACGGCATCTGTCGCCATCTCATGGTGCCATAGGGATCGACATACCGCGAGCTTATAGGGAAGTGCATAAATGATCATCTCAATGCCCGCGGATCAGGGTATCAAATCTTTGAATATCATCCTTCTCTGCCACAACACACTTAGTTTTAAGATGTCTTCAAAAGGAACCCGCGAGTACACTAATCCCGCAGTCTACGATGCCCACCACAAGAAGTTCCAAGAACAAGGCCTACCCTCTGGTCAAGCCGAGTGGGTCGAGAGAGCACGACAAGTGGCCGTGATTCTCAGCCAAGATGCACCGCAAAGAGACATCGCCAACAAAGCGCCAGCTGCGGAGATCTCACTGTTGAAGTCCTCTGGCCTCCTCAAAGTCCTGGGACCCAAAGCCTACGGAGGAGGAGGTGAACCTTGGGACACAGCATACAAGACCATCCGCGAGGTAGCGAAGGCTGATGGATCGATTGGCATGCTGCTGGGCTATCATTTGCTGTGGTCGACCACTGCGAACGTAGTGGGTACTGAAGATCAGGCGAAGAGTGTCCAGAAAGTACTCATTGAGCAGAACTTGGTGAGATCGACCTTGTAAGACTTGACGAGATATCGTCTAATCGTTCCATTCTAGTTCGTCGGAGGCGCCGTCAACCCACGGGACAGCGATCTCAAGATCACATCGGATGGCGATGAGATCGTCTTCAACGGCTCCAAGAATTTCAACACTGGTGGAGTTGTGTCTGACCTCACAGTCTTAGAAGGCGTCCTCGAAGGCACCGACGACCACATCTTCACCTTCGTCAACACCAGACAAGACGGCATGCAGTAAGTCACCTCTGCTACAACCACCCCCCAACACTCTCTGACTCTCATCACCAGGTTCGCCCACAACTGGGACAACATCGGCCTCCGCCTCACGGAATCCGGCGGCGTCAGCATCACCAACATCCGCGTCCCCTGGACCGACGCCCTAGGCTGGGACGCCGCCACAAAACGACCCATCCCCTCCGTCCTAGGCCTCCCCTTCGCCACCTTGCTGCTCCCCACAATCCAATTAGTCTTCAGCAACTTCTACCTAGGAATAGCTCAAGGAGCCCTCGACACCGCCGCCGCTTACACTTCGAAAAGCACTCGCGCGTGGCCCTTCGGCGGCGACAACAAAGACCGTGCCACCGAGGAGTTCTACATCTTGGAGCGGTACGGCGGCTGGCACTCACATTTGCTTGCAGCAGAAGCCCTGCTCGATCGTGTAGGGTCTGAGCTCACTGCTGTGTACCGCGAGGGCGGGCAGCATGGTTCAACGTTCCTTGAGGATGTCATGAACGGCAATACTCCAGCTTCGGCTACGAGGAGTACTGTTACTGCTGCTCGACGTGGCGAGTTGGCGGCTCTGGTCGCGAGCGGCAAAGTCGTCAGCACGGATGTTGGGCTTGAGGTCACGAGCGGGGTGTTTGAGGTTCTGGGCTCGAGGGCCACGGGGAAGAAGTATGGGTTTGATAGATATTGGAGGGATGTGAGGACGCATACTCTGCATGATCCGGTGGCTTATAAGCGCAGGGAGGTTGGGTCTTGGAAGCTGTTGGGCGAGAGGCCGGAGCCGACCTGGTACACTTAGGTGGAGTTTAGGTGAAGTAACGAATCATGTTGGAATTCTGTCTTGGGTATGACTTTAGAGTCGACACCAGCGTTTTGTAATAATCTCGAAGAGCAGATCTTCAAGAGCAGTGCTCAGTTCAATATCGATACATCCGACTTTTCAAAATGCCTTGTCTATACTAGATTTCTACCATGCAATGCATACTAACATTCCCCAACGCCATGCTGAAAAGAGAAAGCGAGACCACCACCACGAACAACAACCTTTCAGACAATCCCGAGGCCGCCATTCCACTACATTCCTCTGAATGTGTTGTTACTGGCGCTTCGTCTATCCTTGTTGGACTTGCCCCTTGCGGAATCTCTGCCATTTCCGCCTTCCGAGTTAGATGGACGCTTCTTCTCCACCTTGGTCGGTGCGAATGTGACCTCCTTGGCGCCGACTGCGTCACCTCTGCCTCCGCCGCTCTGCCTACCACTCGAAGCCGGCGTACGCGAGGCCAGATCGCCGAAAGATCTGCCTGCACGCTCCTTTTGCCGACGAGCGTCTTTGCCCGAAGACGAGACTTGCATCTGCGGCTCGCGGTTCTTGTGGCCCGCCTTCTTGTAGTTGGAAGAGCCCATGCGCCTCTTGTCATCGGCTTTGTCGCCTTCGCGGCCGCCGCGTCCGCCACGCTGGCGTGCACGGAGTGCTTCGGCTTCTGCCTGTGCATCCTCGTCGTCCTCGTCGTCGTCCTCGTCCGAGCTGCCCTTGATGTCCATGAGGTCTTCCTCTTCGACAGCTGTGAGACCGCGAGGCTTCCTCTCGCTGGTGGCAGCACCACCGTTCGGGACGGAGGAGGGGTTGTGCATGGCGAATTCTCGGCTGGTCTCGTCGATCTGGAAATCCTCGTCTTCGAATAGTTTGCCGAAACGGCTGTCGTCCATGAGACGTTGAGTTTTGGGCTTCGCAACAGCTTCCTCGCCATCCTCGGCGTCGGCCTCGCCTTCGGCCTTCGATGCAGGCTCGTCGCCACCCTGGCGCAGCACGCGGAGAGCCTTGCGCTTCTCGTTCGCCTCTTCTCTTGCGGCAAGAGTTTCGGCAAGTCTGCGGTTGACCTTGACGGCAGTTTTCTTCGTGCCTCTGATGCGACTCTCGCGCTCTTTGTCGATACGTTCCTGAATGCTCTTTTGTCTCTGTTGTTCGAATAGGTCCGGGTTGCTGATCATGCGAGCCTGCTCGTAAAGCTTCTGTGCAACGAAGTAACCGTGCATGTACGGGCGCAGCAAGCTAGTCTGGCCAACCAGGTGATCCAAGTTGAGTTCGCGAAGCTGAGGAATGGACAAGAATTTGTAGTTGTCGTAAACGTCTCCTTTGGTGCCATTGACGTCTGCGTTGTATGCGTTCGGGTCGTTGGCGTCTTCGGCCATTTCCTCGACCACGTTGTCGAGGAATGCACACCATTTGGGCGCAGGGCCGAGTTGAGGGATGAAGAAGGAGTGTTGTTGGCGTCCCTCGTTGGCAGTGAGGAACATACCCGAGTCCGGTACATATTCGACGTGGTTGAGATCCACTGTGGGTTCGACAGATGTCCAGGGGTCTCCAGTTCCAGCGTCCCAGAGCTTGATAATGCGCTTGTCGGCGGACATGATCTTCTCTGATTCTGAGCTTGGCGGTGTGATGTATTGGAGGTTCTTGATCGCGAAATCGTATCCTTGGTCTTTCCTGAGAAGAGGTACCGGGGAGCGGAGATCGTAAGTGTGGACAATGCCATTAGAAGAGCCTGTTGCGAGTTGGAGACCGGAGCGGTTGAAAGCCAATGCCGAAATCTCAGGTCTCGAGTCGCGGTCCTCGTTGAAGGGTGTCGCAGGAGGGCCCAGAATGCTGACGCGGTTTCTCGATCTGCTGTCGAAGAACTCGACAGTGCCGAGACTCGTGCCAAAGGCCAAGAGACCATGGGACTCTTCGGCGATAGCTGCAGTGTTAACAGAGCCTGTCCTGATGCCACCCTGCAATGCACCACCTCCCATTGATTCGAAATCATCTCCTCCCACGTCAACCTCATAGCTCTTCATGAATCTTCCAATCTCCAAATTCAAACGGTATACCTCGCCCATGCCGTCCACATTTACACCAACTGCAGGCACGAGGGCCTCTGCATTACGAGTGTTGTACTTCAAGTCTCTGCCATATCTCGGTATTCTTGCGGTGTGATGCAGTCCTCCAGGCGTGTGGAATTCCAAGAAGCGGTCGGTCTGAAGATGCAGACTCTTGCTGTAGTCCTCGCTGAGCAGGATGAAGGTTTCATTCAGCGCGTTCGTGTGTCGTGCGTAGCTGAGCGAGAGATGTGGCAGGTAGTGTGTGTGGATTTGCGGCTTGTAAGTGCCCGTACTCATGACCCAGTTGCCATCAGGCGAGACACGGACACAAGAAGACGCCTCCTCGAACTCGAAATCCTGAAGCAGCTCGATGCGGTTTGCGTACTCGGTATCCTTCTTCAGACTGCGCTTGCGTTTGCGCGCGAGCCATTCCGGCAAAGGTCGGGCGCTGGAGGCACCCGCGATGGTGTACACCGGCACGGAAGCCTGGGTGGAGAGCTTCATGGTGGTGATGTAGCGGTGGTGGTAGGGTAGATAGTGGACGAGTCGCAAGAAAAAGCCGAAGGCGACTTGACCAAACCGCGGCAACTTTTCTGAAGACCCGATCGTTTGGATTTTGTGGAGGCGGGAGAGTGCCGAACCTTCAAGTTGCGGTCTCCACTCTTACGGCAGGCTTGCTCCGGCTTCACACGGACCGGTGAATGTAACTTAGGCTCTCGAGATAACGCGTTGGTCATGCCTTCTGTTTTATAACCATCACGACTCGTTGGAAGTTCTAACCCATCGCCCTCCTCACTCACTCTGCAAAGCGCAGCCCATGACGCGGCGACACAGCATCTCTTCAAGTTGCCGGCAACGACCGACACATCATCACCGCTACGTCCCTTAATACTGGCCTGAGAGACATTGTCTGAGGAAAATATACTACAATGGATACCCTCAAGGGATGCGCGTCCAACGTGCATATCGTAAAAGATATCGATACAACGCGACTCCGAATATTCATATGCGAAGAGCTGCAACAAATCCCCAGCGCGGTGAAAGAGCTCCGCAGCAATGGAGCACTGTGCTCAACAGCCAGTGACAGGCTCTGCATCTTTTCTGGCGCCGAAGAAGAGGCTAGTGATAACCTGGAGGCATGCTTTCGTCTGGAGCTGGAAGGCACAATAGCAGAGCACGATCAAACGACGTTGCCGAACGGACAATCCATCGTCTCTGCATTTCTAGATGCCTTGGAAGGGTCCATAACATTTGCCCTACAACGTGCGCGCAATGCTATCAAACTGGGTACCTGGACCTGGCTTTTGTCGGACGCTGGGCGATGCCAATCTGGAATGCTTGTTTTCATGCAACCTCAACTCTCCGAGGACAACAAGAAGCTTTACATTTCTACCACCGTGCGACAATCAAATCTGGGCCTTGTAACTGAGGATGCTTCCTTGGAATCACGAAATATCATCACCGCTCCCAGTGGCGCATCCGCAACTTTGGTCTCGACCAGCGCCATCTCCGTCGGTCGTGATAAGGCATCAAACGGCATATCTGCATCTCGAAATGGTCGTTGGAAGACTTCAGTGCTGTCGGCTCTTGCTCAAGAAGGCGTGACCTTACCAAAAGATGTGGCTTGGATAAGAATTAGACCTTGTGGTACGCAGCAAGAGGTTCTTTGGCCAGTTTCGCTTTGCTTTTTCTGGTTCGACGATATCACTTCCGGAGCTGACTCTTCTCTCGATGCGTGGTCCTGCTGGTTTCATTGCCCGGACGGTACCCAGTACGAAGATCCTCTGTCTTTTGCTGCAAGTTGGTTCACAACGTATGCGGACCGAGAGCTAGCGGCGCAGACAGGAGAGGATATGGCATACGAGGACATGGCATTGGATGATTTGCCAGTTGTACAGGCTCGGAACGAAACCGCAACTTTCGACGTCTCCTCGCCACCTCTGACACATCGACCTGACTTGCAAGCGCTTCATGGCATATATCCCACTCCACCTGATGGCCTTGCAGTGCACACAACTCAGCAGCTGCAAGTGCAGTCCGATGTTGTGGCTCCCTCGAACGCCGACATGCCACAGTTGACAAACTTTACACCATCTGACCCAGTGCCAGAGAGCAATGTACCTCTATTCGAGGACGGCCACGACGTGGAGGTTGGTCCAATGCAACGAAATCACAGCATCGCCTCGTCTGTTGGTCCCCATCCACAAGATTGGAACCGAGGCTCGACGGATGATCTGTTCGGAGATATGGACGATCTTGGGTACGGAAGGGAAGAGGTCGGAGATGCCGACTTCAACTTCTTCGACGAACCTGATGCCGATCCACCAAAGATCGATGTTGGAAGGCGACCTCCCAGTGCCCCAGGGCCGGTGACTGAATCAGAGACCGGACTGCTGGTCAGTTCTTTCCAGCCAGACGTCAAGTCAGAAACAGAGGATGCGCCAAATTTGGAAGAACCACAACCACACGAGAAGCCAGTGTTGCCTCAGAACGAGAACCAGGAACGCATGGAAGGGGTGGTACCTGCAAGCACTGCATCGCTTACTGGGTGTGATGTTAATATACCTTCGACTCCTGCTCTGAAGAACGAGCTGTCATCACCCGTCTTGCAAGCCCCCAAAGTCCATGAAGCAGACGAGATCAAGCCACTCTCTCCTTTTGGTATAAGGGAAGCTCTCCTTCCTCCTCCCATTCCAGCGAGTGCTTCTCACAGTCAGTCTGGTGCTATACAAGAGAGGCGCAGAAGCAGTTTTGGCCCTCTAGTTTTCAATGCTGGTGGTACCTTCGCCCCAAAGTCTTCCACGTACGATTACTCGGAATTCAAACCAGAAGTTAGAAAGTCGAGCTATGATTTGGGCCCCACAAAGGTTCCGCTTACAACTATTAGTGAATCTTCTGGCTCGGTTGGTACACCCAGCTCCTCCGACGATGAACAGTCGGATGCTGAGATAGAAAGCGATAGTGAGGATGACTCGCTATCCACATCTTCGGACGAAGAGCCCATCGCAACAGCTATATGCGAAGAGAGGATGAATGTTGGTACGAAGAAACGCAAGCGGACATTCGATGCTTCTGCGTTGTCTGGACCAGGTCCAGCCTATGAATCACAGGGAGACCAGACCCAGCGTGCCGCCAAGCACGACAACCCCGATGGAGGTCTTCAAAGTCAGCAAAAGGTGCTGCTTGCGACACTGATCGGCAAAAGCGGTTCCCGCAGCACGACAGCACGCGGAAACAATCGCACGGGCACGCCCAGTCCTGGTGGGTCTGCAGATGATGGACCGATGGACCTGATTGAATCAACTCGTGATGGCTTCTCAGTGCTCGACGAGCCACAGCTGAACGGCGACGCGAAGGCGACCAAGTCTTTGTATCCCGACCTAACGCAGGCCTTTCCAGATTTGGACGCAACCGATCTTGTTGTTCTAGGTCAGGTAGTCGCTGAACAGTCTGTCACCGTCACAAGGGCTATCTCGCTTGAACTTGCTTCTTGGAAGCTTGTTCTGGATGACCCAGTTGGGACAGAGCTTTCGATGCTTCAGGAAGTTGATGCGACATTCAAAGAAATGTCCATGGCCGTCAATTCTTGCGACATGACTTCACTGGCGCTTGTTCGCGAGCCACTACCAATACAACGACCTCAGCCCCTTCCAGCCAACACAAGCCAGACATCACAAGCTCGTCACCCTCCACGACCACCACCTCGTGTTGAGCAAAATGCTCCCGGACTGGAGATTGTCCCATTGACGGCGTCTTTCATCCGCGCTAACCGTGGTGATTGCTTATGGGAGATGGCACCAACGGCTCTCGACTTCTGGGAAACGCTCGGTCTGGGGCCAGTGAGTGGAGCCAAGGATATCAGGCAAGTTTGTTTAGTGCCCGACAACGCCGCACTTGGGCTCCCAATCGCAGGTTTCTTTCAGAATCTGAAGGCTGCATATGAGGGCTGTAAGTTTGGTTCGATGATTCTCGGGACAGAACCTGGTGGTGATAGCAATGTGGGTGACGATACTCTCTCTCGTTCTGTCACGTTCGACCATCAGAATGAAGTGCCCCTGGTGGCGGCGTTGCAAGCTTACTGGCATGCCTGTGCCGCCATGGGCATTGAGCTCTCTACCATCGGATCTAACGACCCTGGTCGCACCATTGTGGTGTCTATGATCAGTCCGTTCCCATCTGCGACCGACGAAGAGACAGCCTTTACGAACCAATTCCTGAGTGCATGCTTCTTGAACTTACACAAAGCATACCGGGCTGCTGCTGCTCGACAAGCCAAGGGCGACAAGAAATCCAAGTTGCCGAGGGCCTTGAGTGACATTGACTTCAAGATCCTGCCCATTGACTTCGTGGCGTCATCTTCGGGTCTTGTAGTCTTGACTGCGCAGCAGATGAGTCTCCTTGCTCGTGAAGTCTACGACCGGTGCCCTCCTTCCTCAGAGGTCACGAGCGAGTCGTCTCCGCTAGCCAATGCTGCAGCGCCGAGTGTCGAACTCGTAGCGCCGTTGCCGAAGAGAATCAGCTTTCAGCTGACGCCCGATCCTCCTGCAGATCTACTGCACGAAGCAAGCGTCTTGCACGTCGCATATGTTACGAGCGTGGATGGCAAATGGGTCAACGTCGTCTGGCACGACAACACCGGCCGCTATACCAACAGCAGCGCTTTCTGCCTGCGAGGCCGCAATTTCGCGGAGATTGCCCTCGAAGTCTGGGAGTTGACTGTAGAGCTGATCAAGGCAAGGGAGGTGATATGGCGCATCTTCATTGTCACCACCGGCTCAAATGGTGTCGAGAAGAGCAGGGCCAATTGCTGGAAGGACATCATCGCGCAGCACACCGAGCGCAAACAAGTCCTGAGCGTCACGCTGCTTCACTTCCAGCCTGACCTGGCTCTCAGCATCATACCCCCTTTCGACACCCAATTTGGACAAGGAACGGGATCAGGCGCACCGACGCCTGCCGCAACACCGCTTCCAGGCGTATCGACCACATCGCCGGATACGATCGGCACAGGCAATACGACAATCACAGCACCACCCACTCCCGCGCCTAGCGAAGCAGCTTCGGGCATCATAGAAGCCGACCCAGAAGCACACCTCATCGAGACCGAAGACGAGACCTGGGGCATGCTAATAGATCGAGACGTAGCGGCCACTCTGCGACCAATGCCTACACCCTGGACGCAGCCAACCCTCGCAAGCCAGCAAAGTAACGTCGAAGCCCTCGCCCACGGTGTCCTGATCAAACGCGGCGCGACCAACAGCAGCGGCAACACCAACGTCAACTCAAGTAAAGCCCGCCCATATCCATGCGCAGGCGCAAGCCTCGCCTGGACCCTTCGCGTGAGACCTAAGAGCGAGCGCCAGGGCACAGGCGAGCGACCGAACGTGGATGAGGGTAGTGCGAGGCACGCCGAGGTCATGCTTAGGGAGGTGATGGGGATCTACAGGAATCTGGGAATCTTGAGCAGAGTCAAGGGGTTGGATGCTACGGGTTTGACGCCGGTGCACATTGTTTCTGCGGCTAGGGGAGCGGAGGGGTTGAATGGGTTGTTGGGCCGGTAGGGCTAGGTGGTACATGTAGGCTTTGGGATGTTCTGAGAGGCGGAGGAAGGAAAAAAAGAAGTAGGGGTTGTATTCGGTTTTGGTCATCTCTCTTATGCTGTCCGTCTACGTGTCGAATGAATTATTTCTCTGCAACCAACTTCCTCTCATGCAATTGTTGAGAACAGGTAGGGAGAGCTGGGAGGATGTGTTCATTGGCCTCCATCAGCAGAAAGGTTGTTGTCGTTTTGCGAATATTGGTTTTACTGGCCCTCACCTGGTTTTCCCTCAACTCGACTACGTTAAGCCGAATGCTTGCACTCGCCGAACACAGCAACTTGTCACGACTTACACTCAGCATTAGCCGCGTGCGGCAAGACACCCTACTATGTGCCATGTGTTTACATATCGGATAAACAGAATCATGTCTCCGTCCCTTGTCCGAAAAGTCAAATTCGAGACCTACTACTACCGTTGCTAGAACAACTATCTACTAATGTGAGACAATTTTTTCCCTTTTCCAAATCAACCCGAGTTGGGAAAAAAGAAAGAAAGAGAGAGGTAAGCATGTCAAAAAAAAAACCGGTATGAGGGAAAGCCGTTTCCCACCGTTTGCTCTACGTTCTCTGTCAACTAGTCAGTTGGGTAGTCATCATCAGCCGGTAGAATCGGACAGCTGGAAAAAACGCTTCTTTAGCGACGA
>Ga0265798_10007680_pt1 | contig 13905 bp, 10 predicted proteins | sample P3T30metagenome_FD_192430 | JGI IMG/M metagenome (GOLD analysis project Ga0265798, IMG submission 192430) | Plant litter microbial communities from East Loma Ridge, Irvine, California - P3 T30 | ecosystem: Environmental > Terrestrial > Plant litter > Unclassified | place: USA: California...
GTCTAGATTGACCGGAGATCTCAGCCACCCAGGGAGAGTGGGTCAGCGGGCGCGGGGGACCAGCCGTTCCAGCTGAGTCACGTGCTTGGGCTCGAGCTCCGCCAGGTTCGGGACCTCTAGGAGCTTCATCGTGCGCTCGATCTGATCGGCCAGGATCTCGATGGTCCGGTCCACACCGGCTCGGCCACCGGCCATCAGGCCGTAGAGGTACGCCCGGCCGATCAGGGTGAACTTGGCACCCAGTGCCATGGAAGCGACGATATCGGCGCCGTTCATGATTCCGGTGTCGATGGTGACCTCGAGGTCCTCTCCGACCTCGCGGACCACCTCGGGCAGCAGGTGGAACGGCACCGGCGCGCGGTCCAGCTGCCGGCCGCCGTGGTTGGAGAGCACGATCCCATCCACCCCGAGGCTCGCGAGCTTCTTCGCGTCCTCGACATTCTGCACGCCCTTGACCACCAGCTTGCCCGGGAACAGGTCACGGATGATCTTCAGGTCATCGAAGCTGATCGAGGGGTCCATCGCCTTGTCCAGCAGCTCCCCCACGGTGCCCCCGGTCGAGGACAGCGAGGCGAACTCCAGCGCCGGGGTGGTCAGGAAGTCATACCACCACCAGGGCCGCGGGATCGCGTTGACCACGGTTCCCAGGCTCAGCTGCGGCGGGATCGAGAACCCATTGCGCTTATCCCGAAGCCGGGCCCCGGCTACCGGGGTATCCACGGTGAAGAAGAGGGTGTCGAACCCTGCCTTTCCGGCCCGCTCGGTCAGGTCATAGGAGATCTCCCGGTCCTTCATCACATAGAGCTGGAACCAGTTGCGCCCCTGCGGGTTCGCCTCCTTCACCGCTTCGATCGAGGTGGTGCCCAGCGTGGAGAGCGTGAACGGAATCCCTGCCGCTCCTGCCGCGGTGGCTCCCGCGATCTCCCCCTCGGTCTGCATCAGCCGGGTGAACCCGGTCGGGGCGATCCCGAAGGGCAGCGCCGAGCGCCCGCCGAAGATCTCACAGGAGGTGTCCACCTCGGAGACGTCGCGCAGGATCGAGGGGTTGAACTCGATGTCCTGAAAGGCCTCCCGGGCGCGGGTCAGTGAGAACTCGCCCTCCGCGGCGCCGTCGGTGTAGTCGAAGGCCGCCTTCGGGGTGCGCCGCTTGGCGATTTTATGCAGGTCCTCGATGGTCAGCGCCGCGGAGAGCCGACGGCGGGATGCGTTGAAGTCGAACTTCTTGAACTTCATCAGCGGCGCGATATCGCGCGCCTTGGGCAGTTGACGCTGAACCATGAGTTGCTCCTAGACCGGTCCTTCAGGACTGTAGAGATTCAGAATGAGTAAATTTCAGGATTGGGGACGATACGTGAGGGGGGAATGGGTGCGGCGGATCAGCTCGCGCAGGTCCTCGAGGCTGCCCGAGATCGTCCCCGCGGTGCGCGCCTGGATGAGCAGGTTGCCGATGGCGGTGGCCTCCACGGGACCGGCCACCACAGGATATCCGCTGCGATCCGCCGTGGCCTGGCAGAGCAGCGCGTTCAGCGACCCTCCACCGACCATATGGACGACGTCGATCCGCCGCTCAGCAAGCTCCCCGGCGGCTGAGAGCGCCCGGGCGAACCCTGCGGCGATGGACTCCACCATGCTGCGCACCAGCTCGGCCTTGCCCTCCGGGGCGCGACGGTCCTGCTCTGCGCAGAGCTGCACGATCCGGGCCGGCATGTCCCCGGGGGCCACGAACCGCTCGTCCTGGACATCGAAGAGGACGACGGCGTCTCGGCTCACCTGGGCTGCGGCGTCGAGCAGGCCGACCAGATCCTGGCTGCGACCCTCCTGACGCTCCCAGGTGCGCAGCGTCTCGGAGAGCAGCCACGTGCCCATGACATTGGTGAGGAACCGGGTGCGACCGTCGACCCCACCCTCATTGGTGAAGTTCGCGGCCCGGGAGGCGTCGCTGACCACGGGGCCATCCAGCTCCAGGCCGACCAGCCCCCAGGTCCCGCAGGAGATATAGGCGGCGTCGGGGGTGGAGAGCGGAGTGCCCACTATCGCACTGGCGGTGTCGTGAGAGCCGACCAGGGTGACCGGAAGCTGATGCCCGCCGAGCATGGGCGCAAGCTCTGCGCGGGTCGCGCCCAGCGGGGTGCCCGGTGCGGCCACCGGCGCGAAGAGCCCGGAAGACAGGCCCAGGGTGGATATCAGCTCGGTGTCCCACTCCTTGGTGTGCACGTCGAGCAGTCCGGTGGTCGAGGCGTTGGTCACCTCGGTGAGCTGCTGTCCGGTGAGCCAAAAGCCCAGGAGGTCCGGCACCAGCAGCAGCCGATCTGCATGCGGCGCGAGGCCCTCCTGGGCCAGCTGGTAGAGCGTGTTGAAGGGCAGGAACTGCAGTCCGTTCCGTCGGTAGAGCTCCGCGAAGGAGACTCTGCCGTGGACCTTCTCCACGCCCGCTGCGGTGCGCTCGTCCCGGTAGTGGAACGGGGTGCCCAGCAGCTGCATCCGGTGGGGGTCGGCTCCGGCGAGCAGACCGTAATCCACCGCCCAGGAGTCGATGGCCACCGAGGCCAGTTCGCCCTCGGTCTCGCGCACGGCGGCTCCGAGCCCGAGCAGCGCCTGTTCATAGAGACCCACGAGGTTCCAATGCAGCCCGTCGGGCATGGGGACCACGCCGTTGGAGAAGCGCGCGGCCTCGTGGAACTCGAGCGTGTCCGGGCCCACCCGGCCGAGCACCACGCGCCCGGAGGAGGCACCGAGGTCCACGGCCGCGTGCGCCGTCGTCGCTCCCGTCCTCGCTGCGGTTCTCGCCGTCGCTGTCTGCTGTGACATGCGTGCTGGACTCAGCGCAGGAACGCGTCGGCCACGCCGGCGTCGACGGGCACGTGCAGACCCGTGGTGTGGGAGAGCTCGGGACCGACCAGCGCGAACACTGCATTCGCGACGTTCCGCGGCAGCACCTCACGCTTGAGGATGGTGCGCTGGGCATAGAACTCGCCCAGATCCTTCTCCTCGATCCCGTAGGTCGCCGCACGGTTTGCGCCCCACCCGGAGGCAAAGATCCCTGATCCCTGGACCACTCCGTCGGGGTTGATGCCGTTGACCCGGATCTGGTGCTCCCCCAGCTCGGCCGCGAGCAGGCGCACCTGATGCGCCTGATCGGCCTTGGTGGCGGAGTAGGCGATGTTGTTCGGCCCGGCGAAGACGCTGTTCTTCGAGGAGATGTAGATGACATCTCCGCCCAGACCTTGTGCGATCAGTACCGCGGCCGCCGCCTTGGACACCAAGAAGGAGCCCTTGGCCATGACATTGTGCTGCAGGTCCCAGTCCTTGGCGGTGGTGTCCAGCAGCGACTTCGACAGGCTCAGACCCGCGTTGTTGACCACGATGTCGAGTCCACCGAAGGCCAGCAGGGTCTCGTCGATGGCCTTGACCACGGCGTCCTCGTCGGAGACGTCCACGGCGATGCCCACGGCCTTGTCCGGGCCGCCGATCTCGGCGGCGGCCTCCCGGGCCTTCTCGAGGTTCAGGTCCGCGATGGCGACGACGGCGCCCTCCTCGGCGAGCCGCTCCGCGATGGCCTTGCCGATGCCGGAGGCGGCGCCTGTCACCAGCGCGATGCGGGTGGCCAGGGGCTTCGGTGCCGGCATGCGCTGCAGCTTGGCCTCTTCCAGGGCCCAGTACTCGATGCGGAACTTCTCCGACTCGTCGATGGGCGCGTAGGTCGAGAGCCCCTCGGCGCCGCGCATCACGTTGATGGCGTTGAGGTAGAACTCACCGGCCACGCGGGCGGTCTGCTTGTCCTTGCCGAAGCTGAACATGCCGACCCCGGGAATGAGCACGATGGCCGGGTCCGCGCCGCGGATCGCGGGACTCTCCGCAGTGGCGTGACGGTCGTAGTAGGCCTGGTAGTCCGCGCGGTAGGCCTCATGCAGCTGGTGCAGCCGAGCGATGGATTCCTCCACCGAGGCATCGGCGGGCAGGTCCAGCACCAGCGGCTTGACCTTGGTGCGCAGAAAGTGGTCCGGGCAGGAGGTGCCCATCTCGGCCAGCCGAGGGTGCTCGGCGTGGGCGAGGAACTCGAGCACAGCGTCGTCGTCGCTGAAATGGCCGATCTGAGGCTTGTCCGCGCTGGCGATGGACCGGATGGTCGGTGTCAGGGCCGCCGCCTTGGCGTGGCGCTCCGTCTCGGGCAGCTCCGCGTAACCCGGAAGCGCAGGCCCGAAGGGCTCGGAACGGGAATGTTCGGCGATGTAGGTGGCGGCGGTGTCGATGATCCACAGCGAATTCTGCTGGGACTCCTCCGACGTGTCGCCCCAGGCGGTGATGCCGTGACCGCCCAGGATGCAGCCGATGGCCTGCGGGTTGCGCTTCTTGATCTCGGCGATGTCCAGACCGAGCTGGAAGCCAGGACGGCGCCACGGAACCCAGACGACCTTCTCGCCGAAGATCTTCGTGGTCAGCTCGGGCCCGTCCACGGCGGTGGCGATGGCGATTCCGGAGTCCGGGTGGAGGTGATCCACGTGGGCGGCGTCCACCAGCCCGTGCATGGCGGTGTCGATGCTCGGTGCCGCGCCGCCCTTGCCGTGCAGGCAGTAGTCGAAGGCGGCGACCATCTCATCCTCGCGCTCCACGCCCGGGTAGACGTTGACAAGCGCCCGCATGCGATCCAGCCGCAGCGTGGCCAGGCCGGTCTCCTTCAGAGTGCCGAGGTCTCCACCGGATCCCTTGACCCAGAGCAGCTCGACCTCTTCCCCGGTAGCGGGGTCCTTCTCGGTGCCCTTGGCGGAGGTGTTGCCGCCGGCGTAGTTGGTGTTCTTCGGGTCCGCGCCCAGGCTGTTGGACCGGGAGATGAGTTCTGCGACGCTCGGGTTGGTCATCGGTTGCTCCTTCACCAGCTGAGCTGGGTTCCGCCGACGCGGTCGGCTTCGATCTTCTCTTGGTAGCCGGACTCGGCGAAGGCGCGCATCGGCTGCGCTGGCAGGCCGCGGGTCTCGCGCCAGGCGGCGAGGTCGGCCCTGACGTCGGTGTAGAAGGCATCCATGAAGACCTCATGAGCTCCGAGCACGTCGCCGGCTTCCTGTGCGGCCTTGAGCGCCTCGCGGTCGATCATCAGTGCGCGCGCGGTCATCTCCTGGACGTTGAGCACGCTGCGGATCTGCCCGGGGATCTTCTTCTCGATGTTGTGGCACTGGTCGAGCATGAAGGCCACATCCGACTCGGGCCCGTAGCCGCCGCCGCGGATCACCTCGAACATGATGCGGAACAGCTGGAACGGGTCCGCGGAGCCGACGATCAGGTCATCATCGGCGTAGAACCGAGAGTTGAAATCGAAGGAGCCTAGCTTTCCTGCACGCAAGAGCTGCGCGACGATGAACTCCACGTTGGTGCTGGGCGCGTGGTGGCCGGTGTCCAGGCAGACCGCGGCGTTCTCGCCGAGGGCCTGCACATGACCCAGTGCGGTGCCCCAGTCGGGGACGTCCATGTGATAGAACGCCGGTTCAAAAATCTTGTACTCCAGCACCAGCCGTTGATCGTCGGCGATCTGCGCGTAGATCGCGGCGAGGGACTCCGCCAGCCAGTCCTGGCGGGCCCGGATGTCAGCCTGCCCGGGGTAGTTGGACCCGTCGGCGAGCCAGATCTTGAGGTCTCGGGAACCGGTCTCGCCCATCACCCGGATGCACTCCAGGTGGTGGTCGATGGCCTTCTGTCGGACTGCGGGGTCGTGGTGGGTGAGCCCGCCGAGCTTATAGTCGTCGTCCTGGAAGGTGTTGGAGTTGATGGTCCCGATCGCGATGCCCTGATCCTCGGCGTAGCGGCGCAGCGCCGCGTAGTCCTCCACCTTGTCCCAAGGGATGTGCAGAGCCACCTTGGGGGCCAGACCCGTGAAGCGATGCACGGTCGCCGCGTCGGCGATCTTCTCCTCAACGGAGCGCGGGGTGCCCGCGGCGCCGAAGACCTTAAAGCGGGTGCCCGAGTTCCCGTAGGCCCAGGAGGGCACCTCGATGGCCTGGTGCTCCAGCTGGTGGGAGATCTGGTCAAAGGTTGGCATGATTCCTCAGTTCTGCGGTGTATGTGTGGTCGAGGGTTCGACGGCGGCTAGCTGGTCCTCCAGGTGGAAGACCTCCTGGAGCTCCACGAATCCGGTGTCGGGCCGAGCGCCCTCCAGGTCGACGAAGAACTCGCCCATCTGTTCCTGCCACGTGGAGTTGATCTCCTCGGCGTCCATGGCTTGCTGAGCCTGTTCCAGAGACTCGACCTCGACGTAGCCGATCAGGAGCCCGTCCTGACGCAGGAACAGCGAATAGTTTTCCCAGCCTGAGCGCTTCAGTGCCCGGAGCATCTCGGGCCAGACGGCGCGGTGTCTCTCCGTGTATTCCTGGAGGCGGTCGGGCTTCACCTGAAGCTGGAAACAGACTCGTTGCACTGGGATCCTCTCGGCCGTTCGGGCCAGCGTCGGGTTTGTGCCCCGGGGCGGAGCATTGTGCCCCGCCCCGGGGATTGCCATCGGATCAGAAGTCGAAGTCGCCTATGTTCTCGGAGTCGAAGACGAACGGGTCGCCCAGGACGACCTCACCGTCGGCGCCGACCGTGTATTCCCCAAGTCGACCGGCTTCAAAGGTGTCGCCCTCATCGCCGGCGATGTCACCGGACGCCACGGCCCTTGCAGCGAACGCCGCGAGGTAGCCCAGGTCCTCCGGGTTCCACAGCGCGAAGGCTTCCACAGTGCCGTCCTCCACGTACTCACGCATCTGGTTCGGGGTACCGAGACCGGTCACCGCAACCTCGCCGGCGTAGTCAGAGTCTGAGATGTAGCGTGCCGCAGCCGCGATGCCCACTGTGGTGGGCGAGACGATCGCGTCCAGATCAGAGTGGGTCTGCAGCAGCGCCGCAGTCTGGTCGAAGGAGCGCTGGTCGTCGTCGTCGCCGTAGACGGTGTCGACGACCTCGATGTCCGGGTAGTCCGCCGCGAGCTCCTCCTCCATGAGCTCGATCCACAGGTTCTGGTTTGTGGCGTTCGCGGAGGCGGAGAGGATGGCGATCTCTCCTTCCCCGTCGATCTGTTCGGCGACCAGCTCGACCTGGGCGCTGGCGATACCCTCAGCCGTGGCCTGGTTCACGAAGAGGTCGCGGCATTCGGCGTCGGTGTCCGAGTCGAAGGTGACCACGGCGACGTCGACATCACGTGCTTCATTCAAGGCGCCACAGATTGCGCTGGGATCATTGGCGGAGAGGACGAGAGCGTTCTCGCCCTGCTGTGCGGCGGTGTTGATGTATTCGACCTGCCCGTCGGGAGTGGCCTCCTGCGGCCCCACCTCGGAGTAGGTGCCGCCGAACTCTTCCACCGCCTCTTCTCCGCCGGCGTTGGAGGTCTCGAAATAGGGATTGCCGAGGTTCTTCGGCAGGAAGGTGATGCTCAGCTCCTCGCTGCTGGCTTCTGAGTCCCCGCCACCGTCACCGTTGTCGCCGCCGCAGGAGGTCAGCGCGAGCGCGCCGACTGCGAAGACTGCCAGTGCTGGGATTGAACGCTTATGTGCTGTGATGCTCATGGTGTTTCCTTTCATCAAGGTGCAGCAATCGGCTTCGATGCCGAGTCTGCTGGAGCCGATTTCTCAATGTGTTGTTGCTCGTGGTGCTTTCTCGTGCGGAGTTGAGTTCTGCGGTCCTGAGTTTCGTGGCGCCGGAGACGACGCTTCTGAGGGTTCAGTGGTGGGCGGCGAGCCACCCGGTGCTGAGGAGGAGCCGCCAAGGCGCGAACGGAGTCGCTGGACACCGGCGACCAGAGTCGGGGCGAGGACTGAGACCACCAGCAGCAAGCCGATGATGATGTTGATGACGTTGACCGTCACCCCCTCAAGACGCAGCGCGGAGGAGAGCACCCCGATCAACAGCGCCCCTGCGAGGACACCGTGGATGGCACCGCGCCCGCCGAAGATGAGCACCCCGCCCAGCAGCACGGCGGCGATGACCTCGAGTTCGAGCCCGGTGGCGTTGTCCCCGCGCGAGTTTCCGAAGCGCAGCGTGTAGAAGATGCCGGCCGCGGCGGAGACCGAGCCGGTGAGGATGAACGTGGTCATCTGTGATCGCGCCACGTTGACTCCGCTGAACCAGGCGGCCTGCTCGTTGTGGCCGATGTCGTAGAGGCCGCGCCCGAAGGGGGTGAAGTGCAGAAGCACCGCGAAGGCCAGGATGAGGATGACCACGGGGATCATGATGGCGGGAATCCGGGATTCACCGATGCTCGAGGTCGCAAGGTCTGACCACCCCTGGTCGAAGTCTGTCAGCGCAGTGGTGCCCAGCAGTCCCACCGCGATCCCGCGGTAGAGCGCGAGGGTGCCGATGGTCACCGCCAGCGAGGGCAGCTTCACATACGCGACGAGGAAGCCGTTAAATACTCCGCAGAGCACGCCGACCAGGATCGCCAGAAGGCCCGCCACCGGGATGCTCAGCCCGACTTGCACGTGGAGTATGCCCACCAGGACGGAGGAGAGCCCCATGGTGCTCGCGACTGAGAGGTCGATCTGTCCTGTGATGATGACCAGGGTCATAGGCAGGGCGATCATCATCAAGGGCGCGATGTCCATGAGCAGGTAGCGCACGGTCAACGGTCCGGAGAAGTTATCGACGGAGGTGGTGGCGATGAGCCACACCAGGACGAGCAGCGCGATGATCAGGAACTCGGCGCTGACGAAGGTGCGGAACCACCAGGGACGATGGTAGGCGGCGTAGCTGCGGCCGACTTCTCGGGGGCGCTCCGAGGTGGAGGCGCCCGTCGTGGCTCGAGTTGCAGCGGTCATGCGTCGTCCCTCGCTTCTTGGAGCTTGCGGTGTCGTCTCACAGAGAGGTAGCGATCCAGAACAATCGCCCCGATGATCAGCGCGCCAACTACGGCGCGCTGCCAGAAGTCAGGAATGCCGACGATGGGCAGGACCCGGTTGATGGTCATCAACAGGATCGCGCCGAAGGCGGCGCCCCAGACTGTGCCGGAGCCTCCGAAGATCGCGACTCCTCCGATCACTGCGGCACCTATGGCCTGGAACTCCCAGCCCAACCCCGCGCTGGCGCTGACCGTGCCGTAGCGTGCCGCGTACATGACACCTGCCAAGCCCGCTAGCGCACCTCCGAGGATGAAGGCCGTGATGACCCGCTTGGTGGTTGGCAGGCCGTAGAGCTTGGCAGCCTCAGGATCGGAACCGATGGCGTACATCTCGCGCCCGCTTCGAGTGGAGGCCAGCCAGTAGCCTGCAACGATCAGCACGAGCACCGCGACGATCGTCAGCAGCGGAATGCTGACGATCTGCATGGTGCCCAGGCCGAGGAACTCGCGGGGCATGTCGGAAGCGTTGATTCGATCGCTGCCAGCCCACGTCAGCACCGCTCCTCGGTAGATGTACATAGTGCCCAGGGTGACGACCAGCGCGGGGACCTTGCCGAAAGCCACAAGGGCTCCGTTGATCAGCCCCAGGACTGCACCGACCAGAATTCCTAGAAGGACGACCACGATGATGGGAGTACCAGGAAGATCTACGAACAGACGCCCACTCATATAGGCCGTGATGGCGAGTGTCGAGCCGACGGAGAGGTCAACGTTGCGGGTGATGATCACCACCGCAGAGCCCACCGCCATGACCATGAGGATCGAGGGGGTGAGCAGAAGGTCCCGCCAGCCTTGACCGCTGAAGAGGAAGGACTGGTTCATCGCCGTTGCGACAGCGATGATGGCCAGGATCACCAACACGATGGCCGTTTCGCGGGAGGCCAGGATGGACCGGACTGCGCGCGTCGTGGCGCTCTGCCGATCTTGGCGAGAAAGGGTCTCGGCGCTCATGCGGCGGCCTCCTGTCGGTTTTTCTCATGCCTCGCCGTCGCAGCGTGCATGACCTTCTCGGCGGTGGCTTCCTCACGGTCCAGCTCCGCGCTGATACGGCCCTCCCCGACGACCAGGATTCGATCGGCCATCCCCATGACCTCGGGGAGCTCTGAAGAGATCATCAGAATCGCCATGCCCTCCCCAGCTAGCTGGGAGAGCAGTCGATGCACCTCGGCTTTGGTGCCGACGTCGATCCCTCGGGTGGGTTCGTCGATGATCAGCAGACTGGGATCGGTGGCGAGCCACTTGGCGATGGCGACCTTCTGCTGGTTGCCGCCGCTCATAGTGGCGGCGTTCATGGACAGCGCGGAGGTCTTGACCTCGAGCCGTCCAGCCCATGGAGCGGCGGCGCGATTCTCTGCCGAGGTGGTGATCAGGCCGAAGCGGGACAGCCGACGCCGGATCGCGGCCCCGATGTTGCGGGCAAGCGAGGCATCGACGACCAGTCCCTGCTGCCGTCGATCCTCGGGCACCAAGGCCATCCCGGCGCGGATGGCTGCCGAGGGTCGTCCCTTCGGGACGGGACTTCCGTTGAGCGCGACCGAGCCCGTGTCATAGGAATCGACGCCGAAGATGGCGCGAACGATCTCACTTCGGCCGGCACCGACGAGGCCCGCAAGACCGACGATCTCCCCGGCACGAACCGTGAAGCTGATGTCGGCGAAGGTGCCTGCTGACTTCAAGTTCTCCACCTCGAGGACAACCTCACCGATCTCGGCCTCGGTCTTCGGGTAGAGGTCTGCGACCTCGCGTCCGACCATCATGGTGACGAGTTCGTCGTTGCTGGTCTCGGCAGTCGGCGTTGTGGCCACATAGGAGCCGTCGCGCATCACGGTGATGGTGTCGCAGAGGCTGAAGATCTCATCGAAGCGGTGGGAGATGAAGACGATCCCGCGCCCCTCGTCGCGCAGGCTTCGGGCTACGGCAAAAAGCCGTTCGACCTCCACCCCGGAGAGTGCGGCGGTGGGCTCGTCCATGATCAGCAGGTGCGCATCCAGCGAGATGGCCTTCGCGATCTCGATGATCTGTTGGTCAGCGATCGAGAGTCCATCGGCTGGACGATTCAGATCCAGGTTCACTCCGAGCCGAGCGAAGATCTCAGCAGCTTCATCTTGCATCGCCTGCTTGTCGATCCGTCCGCCGCGGGACCTCGGCTGCCGCCCCATGAAGATGTTCTCGGTCACCGAAAGGTCTGGGAAGAGCGTTGGCTCCTGGTAGATCACCGCGATGCCCGCGTTCTTGGCCTCAGCGGTGGAGTTGAAGGCGGCGTCTGCGCCACGGAAACGAAAGATACCGCTGTCACGGCGATGCAGACCGGCGACGATTTTGATCAGCGTTGACTTGCCAGCACCGTTCTCCCCGACCAGCGCGTGGATCGACCCGGAATAGACGGTGATGCTGCCGTCAGCAAGTGCTGTGACGCTGCCGAACGTCTTACGCACACCGGCAAGTTCCAGCACGGGTGTGGACTCGCTGAGCGACATGGGACCTCCAGGGACTGCCGAAATTAAATCGTTTCAATTCGTGATCCCGATCATATGACTCGGGTCACATCGTGTCAACACCTGAATATGGTTCGGGAACAGGACCATGACAGGCAGGCGCAATTCCGCGTGGTCCTGGACCGCGAGGCGAAAGGTATTCTGAGGCCCATGGCAGTGGCGCAGGTGAGGGACGTGGCAGCACGGGCGGGGGTGTCCCCTGCGACCGTCTCAAATGCGCTCAACCACCCGGACAAGGTCTCGGAGAAGACCCGACTGCGAGTCCACCGCGCCATCGAGGAACTCGGCTACGTCCGAAACGACGCTGCGCGCCAGCTGCGACAGCAGCACAACCTGGCTGTGGGGATGATCGTGCTGGATATTGGCAACCCGTTCTTCGCCGACGTCGCCCGCGGCGCGGAGAACAACCTCGCCGCTCTTCAGCGTCCGCTGCTGCTGGGCAACTCGAGTCAGAACGCCGAACGGGAACTGACTCAGCTTCGGCTGTTCGAGGAACAACGCGTCGACGGCATACTCATCACGCCCGTGGGAGATGTGTTGAGTCGCCTGGCTCAGATCAAGCAGCGCGGAATCGCCGTGGTGATCGTGGACCGTGAAGCGGGGGCCGACCAGTTCTCGTCGGTGTCCACCAATGACCGACTGGGAGGGCGACTTGCCGTCCAACACCTCCTGGACCTGGGACGACGTCGCATCTCGGTCATCGGTGGACCTCAGATGATCCGTCAGGTCGCCCACCGCCATCAGGGCGCCCAAGACGCCGCGGCGGGTGTGGACGGTGCGCAGGTGTCGCTCTTCGACACCGGCACGATGGACTCACAGGCAGGGCGGGAGGCGACGCGCGCGGTGCTTGACCTCCCTAGGCACGAACGCCCGGATGCGGTTTTTGCCACCAACGACCTGGTCGCTCTCGGCGTGCTCCAGGAGCTCTCACGGTCAGGGGTGAGAGTGCCCGAGGACATCGCGCTGATCGGCTACGACGACATCCAGTTCGCAGCATCGGCAACCGTGCCCATCAGCTCGATCCGCCAACCGGCTCAGGAGATGGGGGCGCGGGCGGCCAAATTGCTGGTCGCGGCCATCGAAGATCCCTCCTCGGCGGTGGAGCACCCGGTGTTCACCCCCGCGCTGGTGGCTCGAGAATCCACTCTGGGTCACTGAGCCTCCAAGTCACGAAGGCCGGAACGCATACTCAGTCGCCGGACAGGGTGCGTGAAGGCAGTCCGGAGAGTGCAGCGGCGTGTCCGATCTCGAGTTCCTCGATACGAATCGCATTACCCGTGTCGATCGATGCGTTGCCGGCCAAGCCTACGGCTACAGCACGCACTCCGTCCGGCCAGCCCGAAGCCCGCCCAAGGACGTCGTCCTGAGGTCCGCGAAACACCTCACGCAACAGATCGTCGTCTGCGCCCCCGTGCGCACCGACGCCCTCGGGGATTGGAATTTCCACCGCGGAGGCGAAGTGTTTCTGCAGCAGCAGCTTCTCCGAGACCGCTCGAGCACCATCGTCGACCACCACATCGGGACGAGCAGAGGGGTCGACCACAACGTACCCAGCTTCATCAAGTGCTACGGCGCCACGCTCCACCACGGTGAGCTCGGCGCGTCCGGCAGTGCCGTTGACTGTGACGGTGTAACCCTCCCACGGCCCATGTGCCGAGAGCGTATACGCCATCGAGGCACCGCCCTGGTAGTCCACGACAAGGGACATGTTGTCCTCGATGGTGATGCCCGCATCAAAGACGTCACGGTCGCGCAGATATCCGTCGTGGTGTTCCTGTTCATAGTAGAGACCCTTGAAAATCGGGTCGGTGCGCAGGTCGAGGCTGAAGGCGTCGCGTGAAGGAAGATCTGTGGTCCCACGCGCCGGCCGTGCCGCCAGTCCCCGAGCCCGTGCGTTCTCTGCTCCGTAGAACCTCAGACCCCCGGAGGCATAGACCTTAGTCGGAACGTCATCGAGCCACCAGTTGACCAGGTCGAAGTGATGCGAGGCTTTATGGATCAGCAGTCCGCCGGACATGTGCTTCTCGCGGTGCCAGCGGCGAAAGTAGTCCGCCCCGTGAGCGGTATCCAGCAGCCATTCGAAGTGCACTGATGTGACCTCGCCTATCGCCTGATCCGCGATCAGGCGTTTCAACGCCCAGTTGCGAGGGGAGTAGCGATAGTTGAATGTCACCACCACATTGCGACCAGTACGCTCGACTGCATCTCCGATCGCTCGCACTCCCTCCTGGCTGATGGTCAGGGGCTTCTCCACTACGACATCGGCCCCCGCGTCCAGGGCCCTGACGATGTAATCCGCGTGAGTGAAGTCCGGGGTGGTGATAATGACCCGGTCCAGCCTGAACACTGCGATCGCCGTCTCAAGGTCGGCGGGGTCGAACCGCGCAGGTTCGCCCAGGTCCCTGCCCTCCCAATGCTCCGAGAAGTCCAGCCGTCCCGGGTTCGTGTCCGACCAGGCGACCAACTGGGCGACATCCCGGTGTGGCCCAGCGATGGCGTCCAGATACATCTGGGACCGGGACCCTGCCCCTAGCAGGCCGTATCGGAGGCGATTCT
>Ga0265798_10007681_pt1 | contig 13904 bp, 9 predicted proteins | sample P3T30metagenome_FD_192430 | JGI IMG/M metagenome (GOLD analysis project Ga0265798, IMG submission 192430) | Plant litter microbial communities from East Loma Ridge, Irvine, California - P3 T30 | ecosystem: Environmental > Terrestrial > Plant litter > Unclassified | place: USA: California...
TGTGGATACCGGCGCCGGCGATCCTATAATCGGGCCCCGATAACAGGTCTGGAGACGCTCGATGAAAAACCACATGAAACCGATTCTGTTCGCAGGTGCGATGCTGTGCTTTGCTGCGGGCAGCGCGATAGCGGCGCCCGATTGCGCGAATGCGGCCTCCGATCCCGACGGCGACGGCTGGGGCTGGGAGAACGGCATGTCGTGCCAGGTCGTGTTCAAGGGATTCCGCGTGGCGGGTGCCATGTTGAACGATGCAAATGGCAATGCCTTCGTCGCCCGCGGCGTCAATAATCCTCACGCGTGGTTCGATGCCCAGGCCTATAACGTGCTGGACAATCTGGCCGCGCGCCGCACGAACCTGATCCGCGTCGTCTGGACGATGGGCGGCAGCGCGGCGCGGCTCGACCAGATCCTGACGGCCATCGCAGCGCGCAAGATGGTGTCGATCGTCGAGCTGCACGACGGCACCGGCAGCAACGATGCGGCGCTGCTGCAGCGGATGGCGAACTACTGGGTGCGCGGCGACGTGCTGGCAGTGCTGAAGAAGCATGAGCGCACGTCGATGATCAATCTTGCCAACGAGTGGGGCGACGCGGGCAAGACGCCGCTGCAATGGCGCGACGATTACAAGGGGCCCATCACGACGCTGCGCAGCGCCGGCCTGACGACGACGCTCGTCATCGACAACCCCGACTACGCCGGCAATCCGAACGGCGGCCTGTGGTACGGCCACGACCTGCTGGAGCACGATCCGCGCCACAATCTGCTGTTCTCGGTCCACATGTACGGCACGTTCAACAATCCCGACGACATCTACAACGCCATGCGCGATTACCGGAGCAGCGGGTTGCCACTGCTGATCGGCGAGTTCGGCTACGACTACAACAACGGCGCCAACAACCTTAACTCGCGCGTCGATGCGCCGCGGCTGATGCAGTGGGCGCAGCAGTTTGGTGTCGGCACCGTGGCGTGGTCCACGGCCGGCAACGATGGCCCCAACGCGTGGCTCGACCTCCTGAGCGGCTGGTCGGGCACCACGAGCTGGGGCAACCTGGTGTGGTACAGCCAGTACGGCATCTACAACACGGCAAAGCGGGCGTCCGTCTACTGACCGGGCGCCCCGCGCGGCATCAGTCGTTCGCGTGCTGCACGAACACTGCCGCCGTGCGTGCCGGGATGGTGAACCCGCCGGTGCGGGCGTCATACGCGGACGCCTTGACGACGGCATCAACGCCCTGGTGCTGGATCGGATGCAGTTGCAGCCTGCGCCCGGCCAGCTCGGGAATTGCGACGCTCTTCGCCACCTTGTCGACGTTGAACACGACCACGACCTCCTTGTACTTCGCACCCGGATAGGCCGTGGGCTGCGTGCCCGAGATGCTCATCGCGACGATGCCCGGCACCTGGCCTGGCCCCGTGTTGTGGAACTTCAGGCGATCGATCACGTCCTGCGCCGTGCGCAGGCGGAACAGCGTGCTGTCCTTGCGGATCGCCAGCAGCTCCTCGAAGCCGGCGCGCGCGGCCAGGATCGCTCGGGTGTCCGGCGCGATCAGCGGATTGGCCAGCACCGGCGCCATGACCGGCCAGCTCGATTCGTTCGTGCCCGCCAGCGGCAGGCCGACGCCGAAGTTATTGGTCGTGTAGCCGTAGTCGAGACGATTGAACCAGTCGCCCGCGTTGTAGCTGTCGCGGTCCAGCGATTTCGAACGCAGGATCTCCTGGCCCGCGTGGATGAACGGCACACCCTGCGCCAGCACGTTGACGGCCGCGCCCAGCGTCTGCACGCGCACCCGGTCGGCCCGCGACGTCGATGGCGGCAGCTTCAGTGCGTTGACGTCGAACAGCGTCTGGTTGTCGTGCGCTTCGATGTAGTTGATCGTCTCTTGCGGGCTGCCGGCGAAACCCGCCTGCTGGCCGAAGTAGTCGATCTGCGCGTTGCTGCGCACATTGCCGAAGCGGTCCGTGAAGCGGTAGTCGCGCAGCGTGCCGGAGAGGGCGACGCGGGCCAGGTCGGCGAGGCGCAGTGCATCGTCGCGCGTCTGCGTCGACTGGCCGTTCGGATCGAACCAGGCGCCGTTGACGAAGCCCTGCTGCGTGACCAGCGCGCTGCCCGTATCGCAGCAGCCGCCGCCCCGTACGGTGTCGCGGATGCGGTCGTTGAAGGAGCCGATGCCGGAGCCGAACATGTTCGCCTGGCGCGCCTGGACGAAGCGCGCGTCGTTCGCCACCGCGCCGAAGTTCCACGCTTCGCCGTACAGGTAGATCGGGCGGCCGGCGGCGTCGTTGACGGCCGTCTGCAGGCGCTTCATCAGGTCCAGCGGCGTGAAGCCCATGATGTCGAAGCGGAAGCTGTCGATCTTGTAGTGCTTCGCCCACAGCTGCGCCGAGTCGACGATCAGCTTGGCCATCATCGCGTTTTCCTGGGCGGTGTCGGCGCAGCAGCTGTCGTTCAGCAGGTTGCCGTCGGCGCCCTGGCGGTAGTAGTACGTCGGCACGATGCGGTCCAGGATCGACAGCGGGTCCTGCTGCGCGGCGCTGGTGTGGTTGTAGACGACGTCCATCGTCACGCGCAGCCCGGCCTCGTGCAGCGCCTGCACCATCGCGCGGAACTCGCGCACGCGCACGGCGGCGTCGCTGGCCGTCGTTGCGTAGCTGCCTTCCGGCGTGTTGTAGTGAACCGGATCGTAGCCCCAGTTGAAGCAGTCGCTGTCGCGCGTGGCCGCCACGGCGGCTTGCTGCGCCGTCCCATCGGGCGCGCCGCCGGGAATGACGGGCGTGGTGCAGCCGGCCTCGTTGACGCTGGCGAAGTCGAACGCGGGCAGCAGGTGCACGTGCGTCAGTCCGGCCTTCTGCAGCGACTTCAGGTGCCGCATCGGTGCCGATTCCGTGTCCGTGAATGCGAGGTACTTGCCGCGGTGCGCCGGCGGCACCGTGCTGTCGGTCGCCGAGAAGTCGCGGATGTGCAGCTCGTACAGGGCGATATCGGTCGGCGCGTCCAGGTGCGGGATGCGCTGGTCGTCCCAGCCGGCCGGCTTCAGTTGCGGGCTGTCCAGGTTGGCCACGAAACTGCGCTCGCTGTTGGCGGAGACGCTGACGGAGTACGGGTCCGTCACCGTGTTCGTCACCAATGTGTTGTTGGCCCAGCGCGACAGCACCTGCACCGTGTAGGTGTAGTAGGCGCGGTTGGTCCACGAGGTGTTGCGCGCCGTGTAGTGCCAGATGCCGCTGGCCGCGTCGCGCGTCATCGGCACCGCATCCGTCTTGCCGCCGACAGCGGCGCTGTAGAGGTTGAGACTGACGGACTTCGCCGTCGGCGCCCAGACGCGGAACGTCGGCACGCCCTGGCTGTCGAAGCTCAGGCCCAGCTGCTCGCGGCTGGCGCGCGCCGCAAAGACGTCGTCCAGCATGCCGGCTCCCTGCAGCGACGTGGCCTGCACCAGCTGGCCGTCCGCGCCGAATTGCGCGATGGCGAACTGGCCGCTGACAAACCCGGCCAGTTTTGCCGCGTCGGCCTCCGTCATGCGCAGTCCCGTGGCGCCTGACAGGTGCGGGTATTTCTGCCGGATTGCTTCCGGCAGCGCGGCGGCCTGCAATGTGACGCTGCCGTCCGCGCCGGCCAGTCCGCGGTGGGCGTCCGGGCTGGCCGTCATGCCGCCGCCCACCGCGTAAAACAGCTTGTAGGTGGCGCCGGCCGGCGCGCCGGGCCAGGCCAGCGTCGTGGCGGACAGCCAGTGCGCGCTGGCGCTGGCCAGGTTGCCGTACGATGCGGCGGGCGGAGTGGCATACACCGTGCAGTCGCCCTCCAGCATCCACACCTCCTGGCCGACCGTGGCAACGTCGCCGTTGAGCGCCGCCTGCTGGTCGCTGCCGCAGTTCTTGGCGCCGTTGCCGTCCGTGACCAGGAACGAGATGGCCGTCTTGCCGGCGGCCAGCGGGATATCGACGTAGCCGCCGAACACGTCGCGGCTGGCGAACATGAAGCGGTCCACAATCCACGTCACGCTGGGCTGGCGCGGGCCGTCCCACGAGTACACGCCCCATTGCGCCTCGTCGTTCTGCGTGCGGTGGAAATGCATGCGGATGCTGCCGGGTGCGACCGGTGCGGCGGCCGCGCTGACCGTGCCGCCCAGCCGCAGCGGGCTGCCGGACGCCGGCATTTCGTCGGCGCCACCGGCGCCGCAGCCTGCCAGGAAGCCCGCGCAGGCGAGCGCAAGACCCAGCCTTGAAGTCAAACTACTTCCGATGAACATATTGTCTCCTGATTATTTTTTGAGAGAACGCCGTACGTATCACTGTAAGAACAGGAAGTTGGCTCTCTCGTCTGTAATATTACTACTGGATCTTCACATGGTTGTTTCGGCATCAACACTGCGTTGTATTACTGCTACGCCGCAGTGTTTTGCACAGGAGCTTTCTACGGCAGCCATCTGGATGCCCGCGAACGCAATCCCGGCGATAATGCGTGTCGCGAAAAAACTCAACCGCCGCGCACCGTCGCGGCGGCAAACGGAGAACAAAATGCATGAGCTGATAGCGCAACTGATCCGCCTGTACCTGCCGCTGGACGCGGCCCCGCCGCAAGAGCTGGAGCAGCACCTGGACGGGCGTGCTACGCGGACGTTCGACCTTGCGCGGGACGGCGCCGTGCGCGCCATCGTCGTGCCGTTCGACGGCCGCGCGCACGGTGGCGGCACCGCTGCGTGGGAGAAGTTGTGCGAGGTGGCGAATGTGCTGCAGGGCGAGCTGGGCTTGCCCGCACCGGCCGTCAGCATTGACGGCGCCACCGGCTACCGGCTGTGGCTGTCGATGGCGCAGCCTGCGCCGGTTGCGACGGCGCAGCGCTTCGTCGACTTGCTGTGTGCCGCTTACTGTCCGGATGTGGTTATGCCGGCGGACGGCGTGCTGGCGCCGGTCGAGCTGCCGCCGTGCCGCAACGGCGCCACCGGCAAGTGGGCAGCGTTCGTCCATCCCGGCATGGGCGCGTCGTTCGCCGACGAGCCGGCGCTGGACATGACGCCACCGGCCGCGGCGCAGGCGGCGTTCCTGCAAGGGCTGGAAAGCATCGATGGCTCGCAGCTGGAGCGCGCGCTGACCCTGCTGCAACCCGCCCCTGAGCCGGCGGCGCCTGCGCCTGTCGCCAGCGATGCCGTGCCGGGCCTGCTGTTGAGGGATGCCACGCTGGAGGATATCGTGCGGCACCTGCACGCGAAAGGCATCGAGCCGACATTCCGGCATTTGCTGCCGCCGCGCTGAGGCGTCGTATCCCGGCATCGCGTCTCCGGGGGGGGGCGATGCCATCGCGGACATCGATCACCTGACAATCCTGACAGTGTATCGAAACTACATACGTCCAATTGAAATGTAGTTGACATACATTCATCGATCCCTAAGAATCTGCAGATCGCGGGCTTAACTCGACCAACAGAGTGCCCCGATGAGTAGTCTGACTACTTCCGACGCGGCAACAGCCAGGCGTCGGGTCATCGAAAAACCTTGGAGACAATATGAAAAAAACCACGATTGCCGCGCTCGCGGCAGGCATCCTCTCGCTCGCGTCGCACGCGGGCGCCGCCACTCCCACGCAACAGGCCGGCGCCAGCAAGGCCATCCTGCTGCAGGGCTTCCACTGGAATTCCGCCAACCATCCGGGCTGGTACAACACATTGCGCGGCAATGCCGGCGATCTGGCCGCGCTGGGCATCACGCACGTGTGGTTCCCGCCGCCGTCGGATTCGGCCGCGAAAGAAGGCTACCTGCCGCGCAAGCTGGACGTGCTCGATTCCGCCTATGGCAGCTCGTCCGACCTGTACGAAGCGGTGCGCGCGTTGAAAGAGAAGGGCATCCAGTCGGTGGCCGACATCGTCGTCAACCACCGCGTCGGCTCGACGGGATGGTCGGACTTCACGAGCCCGAACTGGGGCCTGCACACGATCGTCAACAACGACGAGTGCAACTGCGGCCTGGGCAACGCCGACACGGGGCCGGGCTTTTCCGGCGGACGCGATCTCGATCACACGAATGTCGGCGAAACGCAGAACGGCATCATCAACTGGCTGAACTACACGGTCAAGCCGGTGGGGTTCACGGGCCTGCGCTTCGACTACGTCAAGGGGTTCAGCCCCACCTATGCCGCGAAGTACGCCAATGCGTTTGCACCGGACTTCTGCGTGGGCGAGCTGTGGCCTGATTTTGACCTGAACAACATGAACGCCAACCGCCAGGCGCTGATGGACTGGATCAACGGCACGGCCAATTCATGCGGCGCGTTCGATTTCACGACGAAGGGCATCCTCAACGACGCTCTGGCCAACGGCAACTACTGGCGCCTGAAGGGCAGCGACGGCAAGCCGCAAGGCGCCATCGGCTGGTGGCCGGCGATGTCGGTAACGTTTGTCGACAACCACGACACGGGCCACGCCGAAAGCTGCGGCACGGGCCAGGGCCTGTGGGCGGCGCCGTGCGGCAAGGTGATGGAAGGGTATGCGTATATCCTCAGCCACCCCGGCATCCCCACCGTCTTCTACCCGCACGTGTACGACTGGGGCCTGAAGGCGCCGATCGGCGCGTTGATTAACGCCCGCAAGGCCGCCGGCGTGACCTCCACGTCGGCGGTGACCATCCAGCAGGCGACGCAGGGCCTTTACGCGGCCATCGTCACCGGCACGTCGCGCCAGCTGGCGGTGAAGATCGGTCCGAACAGCTGGAGCCCCGGCAACGGCTGGACGCTGCAGACCTCCGGCACCAACTACGCGGTCTGGACGAAGTAGTATTTAAATTAAGCGGTCAGGAGTCCCGCCGCGACAGGTGAATGCCGATCGCGGCGGCGGCAACGGCCGCGCCGATCACCAGGGCGGTGTTGCCGCCACCACGTGAGGTACGTCGTTGGCCGCCGTGGATCCCGCTGACGCCCGTGGACGGCGCGTGCATCGTCCCCGTCGTGATGGGCACCTGCGCCGGTTTGTTCGACCACGCGTTCATGAAGCGGTTCATCAGCGCCGTCGTGACGGGATTGGCGAACTGGCTCAGTTTCAGCAGCGTTGCCGGCATGCCGACGACAGTGGTGTCGCGCGGGCGCCGTGCCAGCCGGACGATGGCATCGGCCACCGTCTCTGGCGCCAGCGCGCCGGGCGGATAGGTCAGCGGCTGGCCGGTGTAATTGCCCGCGTGGTAGACGGCGGGCGTGTCGACAAACGTCGGATAGACGTCGCACACATGGATGTCGGGATAGTCGTTCAGTTCCGCGCGCAGCGCCTCGCTGAAGCCGCGCAGGCCGAACTTGCTGGCCGAATAGGCCGCCGCGTAAGGCGTCGTGACGAAACCGCCCACCGAAATCATGTTGATCCACGTGCCGTAACCCTGCTCGACAAAGATCGGCATCACGGCGTGGGCGTCGTTCATATGGCTGAGGAGATTGGATTCGATCACGCGCTGGTGGTCGGCGATCGGCACGTCGACGTATTTGCCGACCACGCCGATGCCCACGTCGCTGAACCACAGGTCGATGCCGCCCAGCGTCGCGCGGGCCTCGGCCGCGAACGTCGCCACGGCTGCCGCATCCGTCGCATCGACAAGCCCGATCTCGGCACGGCCGCCGGCGGCGCGGCACTGGCGCGCGATATCTTCCAGTCCCTCCCTGCCACGGGCGCCCAGCACCAGATGGCAGCCCTGGCGGGCAAAGGCCAGCGCGGTGGCGGCGCCGATGCCGCTCGATGCGCCGATAATCACGATACGTCGGCTCGATCCCTTCATTGGTATTTCCTTTCATGGTCAGTCGGTCGTCATTGCCGACATACTGCGGGTTTGCGCGAATGCCGGTCGCACGGCTGGCCGGTGCGCCATGCCATTTACCTCGTCAATACAGCCTATTCACGCGCCGCGGTTCGCGTGCCGCCGGCTTTATCCTATAGTTGGGCGAGCATAAAAATACGGAGACACCCGATGCAGCCATCCACCATCCACGTCGAACAGATCGTCGAACGGGGCACCATGTCCGCCTTCCAGGTCGGGCTGCTGGCCCTGTGCGGCCTGTGCCTCATCATCGACGGCTTCGATGCCCAGGCCATGGGCTACGTTGCCCCGGCCATCGTGCAGCAATGGGGCATCGACAAGGCCGCGCTGGGCCCCGTCTTCGGCGCCGGCCTGCTGGGCATGCTGCTGGGATCGATGATCCTGACGCCGCTGGCCGACCGCGTCGGCCGGCGCCCCGTGCTGATCCTGTCGACGTTCTTCTTTGCCGCCTGCATGCTGGCGACCACGCAGGTGCACGACCTGCGCACGCTGCTGGTGTTGCGCTTCGTGACGGGCCTTGGTCTGGGCAGCATCATGCCGAACGCGATGGCGCTGGTGGGCGAATACAGCCCCGGTAAATCGCGCGTGTTCCGCATGATGCTGATCTCGTGCGGCTTCACGCTGGGGGCGGCACTGGGCGGCTTCGCCAGCGCCGCGCTGATTCCCGCGTATGGCTGGGAAGCCGTGTTCTGGGTCGGCGGCATCGTGCCGGCCGTACTGGCGGTGCTGATGACGATCTGGCTGCCGGAATCCGTGCAGTTCATGGTGCTGACGCGGCGCCCGCGCGCGGCCATCGTGCGCTGGCTGCGCAAGATCGATCCGGCGCTGGCGATCGACCAGGATGCGGCCATCGTCGTGGCCGAGCCGCAGGGCCGGGGTACGCCGGTGGCCGAACTGTTCCGCGCAGGCCGCACCAGGGTCACGTTGTTGCTCTGGCTGACCAGCTTCATGAACCTGATCAACCTGTACTTCCTGTCCAACTGGCTGCCGACGTTGTTGAAGGATATCGGCTACAGCACCAGCACGGCCGTGCTGGCCGGGACCGCGCTGCAGGTGGGCGGCATCATTGGCACTTTGAGCCTGGGTCTGTTCATCAACCGCTTCGGCTTCACCAGGGTGCTGATCGCCTGCTTCCTGTGCGCTTCCGTGTCCGTCGCGGCGATCGGCAGCGTGGCGACCATGCTGCCGCTGCTGGTCGCGGTGGTGGTCGTGGCGGGTTTCTGCATCGTCGGCGGCCAGCCCGCGCTGAATGCGCTGGCAGGCACGTATTACCCGACGTCGCTGCGCTCGACCGGCATCGGCTGGGCGCTCGGCGTGGGACGCATCGGGTCCGTCATCGGGCCTGTCGTCGGCGGCCAGCTGATCGGCCTGCAGTGGAGCAATGCGGCACTGTTCGTGGCGGCCGCCGTGCCGGTCGTCATATCAACGGTGGCGATGACGCGGCTGCATGCCGCCCGGCCTGTCGCGGGTTAGCCGCCTTGCGGCGTCACGCTGATCCGCCGCACCGTCACCACCACATCCGAATAGGCGCTGCGGTAGTTGCCCGGGGTGCCGGGCGTGGCCAGCGAGATGTCCTGGCCGCCGTAATACTCGTTGCGCGGCGACAGGCCGATCCTGTAGACCTTCTTCAGCGAACGGACGAACTTCTGCTGCTTGCCCGCGCACGCGGCCGAGCGGCATGTCTGCGTCTCGACGAAGTCGATGACCGTGTCGAGCGCCACGTTGTACGTGCCCACCGTCAGCCTGGCGGGCTTCGACGAGGCCTGCGTCACGACGAGGCGCAGCCGGTCGCCGCGCGGTGGTCGCCGCAGGTCGAACACGCCGATGGCGTTGTCGCGCGCTTTCAGGCCCGATCCGGCCTCGTCGATCTTGAAGACGGTGAAGTATTTCTTCTGCATGCCTGTCAGGCGCCTTGCCTCGTCGGCCAGTTCCTTGCCGGATGCGGTAGGGAAGGTGGGCGCCGGTGGCGCGGTCGACGGCATCGGTAGCGGTGGTGGCGGTGGTGGCCCGGTGTCGATCGAGCGCGGGGGCGCCGGCGCTTGCGGCGGCGGCGGTGGCGCCTGCGATTCGGTCGTCGCGCAGCCGGCGAGAATGCCGACGCACGCGGTCAGCGTTGCGAAGTGGATGGATTTCATGGCGAGCCTTTCCGGTACCGGGGCGGTGATTGTCAGCGTGCGAGGCGGAAGCCTACCCGGGCATCGCCTTGCGCGCGGTCGCCCCAGGTGCGCGCAATGGGGCGGACGTCGGCCTCGGGGGAGTCGAACGCCCCCCCTTTCTGGACCCGCCGGGAACACGCCGCCAGCTCTTGCGGATCCGGCTTCGTGGGCGCGTCCGCGTGGCTGCCGTACCAGCAGTCCTCCACCCATTCGTAGACATTGCCGGTCATGTCGTGCAGACCGCCCTGATCCTTGAAACTGGCCACCGGCACGGGGCCGGTGATGGGGAGCGGACTGGCGCACTGGCCGCAATGAGCGTTGCCGGCGCCGATCTCGTCCCCCCACGGGAAGACGTGCGCGGCGCCGGCGCCACGCGCGGCAAACTCCCATTCCGCTTCCGTGGGCAGCCGGTAGCGCTGGCCCGTCTTGCCGGACAGCCAGCCGAGGTACTGGCCGACCGCATCCCAGCTGACGTTCGTGACGGGCAACTTGCCTTCGTCGCCCGCCGCGTTGCCGGCCGCCGGGCAGGCACCGTCGTCGACGCACAACTGCCATTCGCGCCGGGTCAGTTCCGTCGCCGCCAGCCGGTAGGGCGCGAGGGTGACAACGCTGCCGCCGAATTCCTCCGCCGCGGCGCCCGGGTCGTTGGGCATTGCGCCCAGCCGGTACTGGCCGCCGGCGACGGCCACCATCACCGGGCAGGCGGGCGTGCCGTCGGCAAAGCTGAGCGGACAGGTCGCGGGCGCGGGTACGGCCGGCGCGGCCTGCACGACGCGCGCAGGTAAGGCGGGCGCGGCGACGGTCGGCCGCGGCGGCGCGGGGTCCGGCGCACGGCGCCACAGCAGGACGGCGGCGACGGCTGCCAGCGCGATGCCGCCCGCCAGCATGACGGTACGACGTGGCCGGAACGGCTGCGGTGGCGCCGGCGCCGGCTCCGGCGCCGGCGGCAGCAACGGTGGCGGCATCACCGTCACCTCGAGGTCGTCGACGGGCGGCGACGCGGCAGTGGGCGACGTGGGCACGGTTGGCCGTGGCACCGATGCTGGCGTTGGCGTGGTGGCCGGCGCTTCCCCCCCGGCGGCGGGCGCCGGCGTCACGGCCGGCCGCGGCACCGGCACCGGTGGCGGCGGCAGTCCCAGCATGGCGCGGAATTCGGCGACGCTTTGCGGCCGCTGCTCGGGGCGCAGGTTGAGCGCGGCATCGAGCGCCTGCAGGAACGGCAGGCTGAAGCGGTCGGTCGCGCACTGGGCCAGCGGCACCAGCGAGTCGGAGACGAGACGCGACATCGCCGCCGGCGGCACCTTGCCCGTGATGACAAAGTAAATAACGGCGGCCAGCGCATACAGGTCCGTCCACGGCCCCTGACTGACATTGGTCATCTCGCCATACTGTTCGATCGGCGCAAAGCCCGGCTTCAGGATCACCGTCAGCGCCTGCGTCATGTCGCCAATCACGCGCCGCGCGGCACCGAAGTCGAGCAGCACGGGCTTGCTGTGGTCCAGCATCAGGATATTGTCGGGCGCAATATCGCGGTGGTAGCACTGCTTGCTGTGCAGGACCTGCAGCGCATCCAGCACGTCGCTCAGAAAGCTCTTCAGCCAGGCTTCGTCGGCCCAGCTGCGGTAGTCGCCCTTGAGCATCTGCTTCAGCGTGGGCGCGTCGTAGAACGGCATCGCCATGTAGCCGGTACCGTTGGCTTCCCAGAAGCGGTAGACCTTGACGAGCGACGAGTGATCGAACTTGGCCAGCAGTTGCGCTTCCTTGACGAAGCTCTGCAAGCCCAGCATGAACGTTTCCGCGTAATTCTCCGACAGGATCGTGACGTGGTGATCCTCCCTGCCCGCGAAGGCGGCCGGCATGTATTCCTTCAGCGCCACGTCGCGTCCCAGCGAGTGGTCCCGGGCCAGATAGACGATGCCGAAGCCGCCCTGGCCGATGACGCCCGTGATCTCGAATTCGCCCAGACGCGTGCCGACGGGCAGGGCGTTCGACGACACCCGCCGCGTCGCGACCGAAGTCCGGTCGCTGTCAGTACTGTGCGGTCCGGTCATGATGAGGCCAACTCAAAAAGGTGTCGAAGAAGTTGTCGAAGCGGTGTCGCCGAGGTGTCGTGCACGCGGGCGACGGACATGCCCCGCCGATCATACGCCGATGGCCGTGCCAAAGCGATATCGGGGGCGGTTGGTGCAAAAAGTCCACACTCCTGCGGTTGATGACAATTAAAGACAACCGCGTTTGCCGCCCGGTCCTATCATTGCGCAAGACGGATGGCGCCGCGGTTGCAGGGACTGGCCGTGGCGCCCGAGGAAAACCACTCTTTGGCGTTTTCCATGACCGTTCCCTCGCGAAGGCGCCGTCCTTCGCGCGCATCGATGGCCGCCGACAGAAGCGGCCGTGCCGGGCAGGCAGCGCGGCGCGTAAGTAGCTAACAGGTGCAACCTCGTGGACATGCTGGTCAAGCAAAGGAGATCTTTGTGCTTGATGTGGACAGGTTGCTTGCCGAGATCCCCGGCGGCCCGCCGTGCGGGCCGTATGTGGAATACGAGCAGGTTAGCGAGCTGGAGCATATGGCTGCCCCGAAAGGCGGGCAGCGCCTCGGCGACAAGACCGCTCCCCTTGAAGAACCGGACTGGGCGGCCGTGCGCGACCGCGCCGTCGAACTGTTCACGATCACCAAGGACCTGCGCGTCGCCGTGCTGCTGACCCGCGCGCTGGTCCGCACCGGCCACATCGCCGGCCTGGCCGCCGGCCTGGGCCTGATCCACGCGCTGCTGGCGCGCTGCTGGGATACCGTCAACCCGCCGCTGGACATCGGCGCCGACGGTACCTGCGACCCTGCCGCGCGAGTCAACGCGCTGGCGCCGCTGGCGCACAGCGACGGTCTGGTGCGTGACGTGCGCAATGCCACGCTTGTCACGGGCCCGTTGGGGCGCGTCACCGTGCGCGACGTGCTGGTCGGGCTGGGCAAGCTGAAGCCGGCCGAGGGCATCGTCCCGCGCAGCATCGCCGAACTCACGGCCGCCATCAGGATCGCCACGGAAAAGGGTCCGGAACTGCCCGCGGCCCTGGACGAGAGCAGTAAGCATGTCCAGGCCATCCAGGCGCTGCTGCTCGCCAGGGACGATCCGCGCCTCGCGCTCAGTCTTGCCGAGTTGTCCGACATGCTGAAGTCGGTGCTGTCGCTGTGCGAAGCCGTGCCAGCGACGGCCGATGCGAACGGACCGGCGTCAGGGACCGCGATGCCCGCCGCGAGCCACGGCGAGATCCGTGACCGCGACGAGGCGGTGCGGCTGCTGGAAGCGGTCTGCCAGTTTTTCGAACGCACCGAGCCCACCAATCCGGGCCCGCTGTTCATGCGCCGCGCCCAGCGCCTGCTGAACAAGAGCTTTGTCGACATCATCCAGGACCTCGCGCCGGACACACTGAACCGGTTCGAGGAAATCACGGGACTGAAGAAAAAAACCTGACGATGCGCCCGCAGGGCCGTCGTCCTCTCTGAAGGGAATTGATCATGCCAGCCGACAGCAGCCAGAAATTCATTGCGCGTAACCGGGCGCCGCGGGTCCAGATCGAATACGACGTCGAGCTGTACGGCGCGGAGAAAAAGATGCAGCTGCCGTTCATCATGGGCGTGATGGCCGACCTGTCGGGCAAGCCGAAAGCGCCGCTGCCGGCCGTGGCCGAGCGCAAATTCAAGGAAGTCGATGTCGACAACTTCAACAGCTGGATGAAGTCGATCGGCCCGCGCGCGGCGTTCCAGGTTCCCAATGCACTGACGGGAGAAGGCAATATCAGCGTGGACATCACGTTCGAGAGCCTGGCCGACTTTTCGCCCGGTGCCATTGCCCGCAAGACGGAAGGGCTGCGCGAGCTGCTGGAGGCGCGCCAGCAACTGTCGAACCTGATGACATTCATGGACGGCAAGACCAAGGCCGAGGAGCTGATCGCGAAGGTGCTGAA
>Ga0265798_10007682_pt1 | contig 13901 bp, 10 predicted proteins | sample P3T30metagenome_FD_192430 | JGI IMG/M metagenome (GOLD analysis project Ga0265798, IMG submission 192430) | Plant litter microbial communities from East Loma Ridge, Irvine, California - P3 T30 | ecosystem: Environmental > Terrestrial > Plant litter > Unclassified | place: USA: California...
AAAATTGAAGAATAAGAGGACGAAGAATAAAACGGCAGCCGCTAACAAGGGTTTTGCAATAGTGGGGCGAAACTGCAAAGTTCAACAGTTGTTCTTCGATTCAACTTTTGTGCAAAATTGAAGATTTGTGCTTCGATAGCCCCACTATCGCAAAGCCCCAAGACGTTAGGCGCCATTCTAGTCGCCCTAACCATAGCAAAATAAAGGCTGCTAATCAGACTGAACAACTAATCAATGAAAGACACGAATAATATGACTATAAAGATTAAAATGTCTAAACAGAATGGTGATAAAAGAGTCAATTTATACAGTTTGTTTTTAGGTATAATTTTGATGGCACTTTTAATCACATTATGCTTTACTACTACTTTTTTCGTATGGTTTATAGAAGGTACTGACCTGCTCCTTTTAGTATTATGGATAGGAATTCCTTTAACATTAATATCGTGGTTTATGATCAAAAGAAGTTATTATAAAATAAGCTTCAACGATGAAAATGTAAGGCTCCATAGTCTAATTCCTGTCGTAAGTAGGAACATTGAATATTCAGATATAATAAAAGTTTTTATAGATAATGCATCTAATAAAAGGAGAATAGAGACTATAAATGAGTTTTTTGAAATTAATAACGCAGATGTAGCTAGCTTAAGACTAATCTGTAATCAGAAACTATTAAAGATGACCGTGCATAACGTCGCCTAACAAAGGTTTTGCAAAATTGGCGGGAAATCATCTTCAACATGTTATATTGCATAGGGATTTATTTCGAGCCGCCAACTTCGCAAAGCCTTGGGGCGTTAGGCACAATAGTAAGACGACACAATGCAAATAGAAAAACTATCGGACAATTGGCTATTTGAACGACACTCTAAACAGACAATTAGAGAGTGGTTAGGACAGTTGCGATATTATTATTTTAAAAGAGCTTGGGGTGGACACGCAAATGATGGTGACGAATTTCAAGCAGCATTTGCATTTACTGACAGACAAGACCTACAATATAAAATTGGACAGTGGAATTGCAATAGTATACTAGAGATTTTTTTTCGTCAGATATTTTTTTTGAGATGCATTAATTTAGATTCCTTTTGGATGCAAATTATGCGGCTCTCTTTCTGTTTATTATCGTTTTCTCAACTTCTAAGGGAGTCAAATAACCTAATGAGGAATGGATTCTTTTTCTGTTGTACCAAACCTCTATGTATTCAAATATCGCCAAGTATGCCTGCTCCTTTGTTTTGAAAGTTCTTTGATAAACCATCTCAGTTTTCATTGTTTTAAAGAAACTCTCTGCAACCGCATTATCCCAACAATTTCCTTTTCTGCTCATACTCTGAATTATTGGTAATCCTGTCAACTGCTGCCTGAACTCTGAACATGCATACTGAACTCCTTGATCAGAGTGAAATATTAGAGTATCCTCAATTCTCCTGTTTGCTTTTGCCATCCGGAATGCGCTAACCGTTGTGTTTTTGGCTTCCATATTATCACTTAGCGACCAGCCAACTACCTTTCTGTCCGAAAGATCGATAACCGTTGTCAAGTAAACCCATCCAGCGCCTGTGCGTATATAAGTAAGGTCCGAAACCCATTTTTCTCCTGGTCTTACAGCAGAAAAATCTCTGTTGAGAACGTTTTCGACCACAGGATGCGCATGATCTGAGTCCGTTGTTTTAACCCATTTCTTGCGTATAATACTTTGAATCCCTGCCTTGCGCATAATTCTGGCTACTCTTGGTCTGGATGCTCGGATGCCTTTTTTGGCAAGCTTGGCAGCAATCCTCGGGCTCCCGTAAACCTTTTTGCTCTCGCTATATATATCACTGATTTCTTTTAATAACGAGATACTTTCAACATGACGTTTTCCCTTGGGATGGTTCAACCAATAATAAAAACCGCTGTTACTTACCCGAAACACTCTACACATCCTTTCAACAGAAAATATTCTTCGGTGATCTCTTATAAATCCGAATATCTCCCGTCTCCCTTGGAAAAGATGCCGACCGCCTTTTTTAAGATATCTCGTTCCATTTGAGCATCTTTTAGCTCTTTTTGCAGCTTTTTAATTAGCTTCTGATCCTCGGTCAATTCAACCATTCCCTGACCGGACTCTGATCCACGTTGTCTCCATTTACTCAAAAGAGTCTGGCTGATGCCTAACTCATCAGCTACTTCTTTTACAGATCCTTTGCTGTAAGAAAGCTCTATAGCCATCTTTCTGAAGGATTCATCAAACACTCGTCTGCTCATTTAATCAAATTTAAAAGTTTCTTTCTAATCTGACGACTAAATCCCTCTAGTCAAATGTAGCAACTCCACTTCCCTTGTCATCATGATCGAGATGATGCTCAGCATACCATTAAGACAGCGGCTTAAAAGAAAAAAAGACATGACAATAAACTGTAGAGTACTCTCCGTCGCTACTGGCCTTTAAACAATAGGTTGACCTCTATCGAAAAAGGTGATCAGCAGTCGTATGTGAATCATGGTTTCGGTTATTCTGGGCAGATAGGGATGCCACCCGAGATCACTATATTTGAACTTTCAGCAGCATGATTTTTTACAGGTTGAGTTAATAGAAGCCAAGAAAATTTACGTTATAAAATGGAACATATATCCAGGTATTTAACCAAAGAAATCAAACTCTCTTCTTATGAAGACAAACTGTTCAAGTCTGACCTAATGTTTAAGGACCACATGCTGGTCTGGTTCATCTCAGGGGAAACAAAAATTATCCAATGGGACACAACCTTTAACTTTAAGACCGGGGATATTTTTCTTATTCCCAGAAACCAGTTGGCAACGATTATTAATTATCCGAAAAATGGACTTCCGCATAAAACTGTAGTCATGCATTTATCGGTTGAGCGGCTAAGAAAGTTTTATGAAAAGATAGAGATAAACAATAAGTCTGAATCCACACAAAAAATATTTACCTACAGTAATCATCCATTACTAGAAAGCTGTATGGCTTCATTAATACCTTATTTTGATGTGGATGGGGAGTTTCCTGACGAACTAGCTTCTTTAAAAATAGCAGAGGCCATAAATATTCTACGACTGATTAATCCGGAAGTTGATAGCGTGCTAAGAAATTTTGACGCACCTGGCAAAATTGACCTGGTCAGTTTCATGCAACGGAATTTTATGTTCAACATGTCATTGGAGAAATTAGGTTACTTAACCGGCCGCAGCTTATCTACATTTAACAGAGATTTCAAGAAGCTATTCAATACCACTCCTGAAAAGTGGTTAATCGACAAAAGACTTGAACTCGCATATTATCATTTAGCTGAAAAAAAGAAAAAACCGACAGAGGTTTACCTCGAAGTCGGCTTTGAAGACCTGTCCCATTTTTCGCTTATTTTAAAAAAGAAGTATGGGGTTTCACCCAATCAGCTACGGATAAGCTTAGGATAGCTGTCCTTTAGTAAATTACAGTAATTATTTAAAATAGTGATCCGTATTTCTCCACTTTAATTTAAATAGAATTACCAAACACGCTGGCAATTCCTATCATAAACCCTTAACGCCAGCGGTACAACAAAGCCTGACGATATCCAGATCTGTGGCCAGAGCACTCAGGTTTTTGCGGGTGTTACCCAGTTCTATGCTTACAGCTTGCTTTTGCAACTGATGATCAGAAATGTGTTTCCGCTAAAGCGATAAAAAGTAAATAGCCAGAAAAAATTTCCTGGCTATTTCGATAATTTTTAACAGACTGGCAAAGGGAACCTAAATCACTCCGCCCATCAAGGGATCAGTTTTTCCCTCCTTCCCGGTTTCCACCCTCCCGGCAAAACGTTCCATAAAGTCTTCATTCCCTTGAATACTTAGCTTGAAATCATACCAGCTGTAACTTTTACTTAGATTCATTACCAGGCCTTTGCTGCCACCACCCGCAAGGGTTATCGATTGACGACCTGTTTTGTAGGCCATATCTTCCACAACAACAGTTATTGGTGATGATCGGTTATTAAGGAGATGAAAAATTACATTTCCGCTCCATGATAAACCAGCACGCTCTTTTTCATAAGCGCATTTTACAGAAAGGCCGGAAGTATCTTTCATCCCTGCGAATTCCCTGAAAAATCCATTTGGTCCGTAAGCCCGAAGGTGATATTTACCATCTTTAAAATCATCGATTAACCAATCATCCTGCAAGGTATCTCCGGCGCTTACCGTATAATCCCATACCCGAAGTACTTCACCTTTGAAGGGATTCATCGCATAAACCGTAAAAGGTGAGCCTGACGATTTTTTTCCAAACACCTGATCTGCCGCAGTGAAACTTAAGCTAAATTGATCTCCGGCAACCTTTCCATCCAGATACAATTCATAAGGAAGCGCGCATGCCGAACGGATGCCTTTTTCCTGTTGCGGGAAAATAGGTGAATCGCCGTGACTGTGATTGATGAGATCAATTTCTTCATCACTCAGCTTTTTGTAACCATCAGGCAAATCCTTAAACTTAGCGGAATAGATCGTTTCCATAAAAGGTTTCTTTTCAAGTCCTTTTGGGTAAGAAATCTGTTCTCCGTTAAAAGGTCGGAAGACCGAACTCAGATCTCCGCAAACCGTCCGTCGCCAAGGTGTTATATTTTCTTCGATCACTTTTTTACCAAATTTCTTGCTGATGAAGTTTTCCAGAAACTGGAGCGATGAGGTATGATCAAAAACTTCAGAGTTGACATAACCGCCCCTGCTCCATGGCGAAACAATCACCATCGGTACACGATATCCCAAGCCAATCTGGCTTTCTCTGATATTTGCCTCCTGCGCGGAAGGATTAGTTTGCTGATTTTTTGCAGCATAATCCATTTTGGTATCCAGCCCGGAAGACACTTTACCTGCATGGTTTTTGAACGGATGAGTAGGAACAAATGGAGGCACATGGTCGAAATAGCCGTCATTTTCATCATATGTCATAATAAAAATCGTCTTTTTCCATTGCTCCGGATTTTTAGTCAGAATATCCATCACCTCGCTTACATACCATGAACCAAACCATGGCACACCGGGATGATCAGAGAAATTTGCCGGAGTCATTAACCAGGAAACAGTTGGGAGGGTGTCCTGGTCTACATCTTTTCTAAACTGATGGAGAATGTCGCCTTTGGGCAAATTTAATTCCCGGCTGATGCCTTTTTCATCATATTTCATGGCGATCAGCTCGTGATAATCCGGATCACCTTCGTTTACACAAAAGGCTTTTTTATTCAAATTTTTAGCCTTAGAAGAAAGCGCCGCATGGTGCTCCAGGGTATATTTCTTTTGTTCATCCTGGGTTTTCAGCAGGAGTTTTTTTAAGGCATCGAGTTTGCTGCGCTCTTCTACCGAAAGGTTTTCCTTTTCCAACTCAGCAATTTGCTTTAGAAGCATTTCATTCTTCAACTGTAAATTGGCAATTGCTGTAGGCGTAAGCCTGACGTGATACTGTTCAAAGTATTCCATCACATTAGTGCCAAAATTGCTCAGCCAGGAGCTTGATTCTCCGTTGAGACCGAAACCCATGGTCAGTTCATTCTGATAAATCTTCCATGAAATTCCATTTTCTTCCAACCTTTCCGGATAAGTTTTCCAGTTCAGGGTAGGCTTATTATAATTGCTGTTGTTCCACAAGTGTGCTACACCTTCCGGAGTATTACTTTCCCGTACCGTACCTGTCATCCAGTAAAAACGGTTTGGATGTGTACCTGCAATAACCGAACAAAAGTTCTGATCGCAAACAGTAAAGGCATCAGCCAGTGCATAATAAAAAGGGAAATCCTCACGTTTGCAATAACCTATAGTTAAGGGCATGTGTGCATAAGTAGTCTTATATGGTTTTTTCACATCCAGCCACTTATTATATTTACCGCCATTCCTGGCATCAGTCTGATCTGTCCAGTTGTGCGGGGTTGAACCCATCCAGGCAATTTTAGTGTTTTTGATATCCATATGCCATGGCGCATAAGTATCACCCTCCTTGTTCGTTTGCAGCCATACCTTGTTTCTGTTCGGAAGATCAATAGCCCTTGGATCGTTGAAGCCCCGAACACCCTGCATCATGCCAAACGCATGATCAAACGAGCGGTTTTCCTGCATCAAAAAGACAATGTGCTCTGCATCATAAAAAGTACTTCCCTTAGCGGGGTCAATGGCCAGTGCCCGCTGAATAGCAGGTGGTAGTACACTGGCTAAGGCAGCCCCTCCTGAAAGGAGGGCTGCCTTTTTTATAAAATCTCTACGTGAATCCATTAATGTATATTGTAGTTAAAAAGAGTATCTCGCCCCAATCTGAATCTGGTAAGGTGATCCTGCAGCCTGTGTAACGCCAACATTCTCATTCACCCTGTATTCATATTGTTTAGTGGCCTGGTTAAAACGTGTCACCGTTAGCAGGGTCTGGTCTCCCAGATTATAGTTTACACCCCACTTTTTATTAAGGATATTGGCAAAATTGAACGCATCGAAACTCAGCGTTAATTTTTGGTTTTTGTAAGTTTTAAAATCCTTTTGTACCCGGAGATCGAAAGTTCCTGAAAAGGGATTAACACCTCCATTCCTGTCGGCTATCTTACCCAGGCTTTTTAGAATATATTCTTTTGCCCGGTTATCGGGATTATTAAGTACCTTTTCCATAGAAACTTTATTGGCCGCACTGGTCAACGGGCTGTTGGGATCAAATACAAAGGCCAGGTCATTATCCGTTCCGGGACCTCCAACGAAATCGCCATTAATATCTGCATCAACCGTCATCGAATATCGCGTTCCGCCAATCCCTCTGAATGTAGCCGCCATTGAAAAGCCCTTCCAGCTCGGTGTACTGCCATATACGACCAGTTTATTTCTAAACTGATTATCGGAATATACCACTTGTGAAAGGTCTCTCGGATCTGACTTAATCGGGCGGAAGGTGGAAGTATTTGCAACGTTTCCGTTGTAGGATGAATTGTCCCTGGCATCATTCAGGGTATAGCTTAAATTAATATATCCATCTTTAAGATAGCGGTAACTCGCATCCAGGATCATTGCCTTTTGCGTTAAGGTGGCTCCGTTTGTCAACATCAACACCCGGCCAACCTCATTGGTCTTTCTGCCCAGGACATTATTAGTGATCCCCGATGCTGTTATGGTTTCTGCAGGAACAAACACGCCTCGGTTTTCTTCATTGGCGAGCGTGAAATATGGATCATCTGCCATATTCTTATCCAGATATACATAGTTATTTGTCGTATAAGAATAAAGCAAATTGATGCCCAGCCTTAAACGCTCCCCTATGATCTTGTTATAACTTAGGTTAGCTTTAAATATCGACGGCATTTTCAGGTTGGGATCATTCAGATTAATAGTGGATACATAGGGTACCCCGGGGATAATCCCAGGAGCAGAAGAAGGATCAAGACGATAGCCTGGAAAATCAGGTTTGGGTACCAGGTTTGGACCAGCGGCAGGCCTTGAAACATCAATTGACGCCACTTTGGTTCCACTGTTCTGGATATTGTTTACCTGTGCATAATTCACCGGGTAAGAAGAGAACAATCCGCCGCCTAATCTGATGATGTCTTTCTTTTCATTCTTAACATCCCAGGTGATCTGGAATCTCGGCTGGATTTTTCCGGCATCTGTAATCCTGCTATCCGTACGCAAGCCCAGTGTACGATCTACAACAGGATTATAATCAGCATGCGTCAGAAAACTGGTTACATCATACCGCACGCCAAACATGGCATTGATATTTTTAGCCAGATCAAATTCTACCTGACCGAACAGCGAAAGATTTAACAGGTATTGTTGCACCGCAGGGATCCCATCAATAGGCGCTTCCCTTACGTACCGGGAAGGATTGAGATTTTCAAACTCAGAAAGACTATTGAAAATAAACCTTCCGTTCTGCTCACTGGATAAATAAGTATCCATATAGGTTAGCGTATTGTCTGTTCCGAAAGTGAATTTATACTTGTCTACGTTGTAATAAGAGGTATTAATCAGCTGAAACTGGTTTTCCAGATTATTTTCGGGAAAATAACGCTGTCCCCCTAATTGAACAGTCCGGTTGCCAAGGGTTCCATTTGGCAGGGTCGAACGCACGGTTACAATTGCCCTGGGAATATTAGCAGCGGGCAGTTCACTGTTTGGTAAATAATCCCGTTTGGCTGTTTGATACTGTACTTTAAATTCGTTCAGAAAAGATGGACTAAACTGAGAGCGGAGCGACAGCAGCGTACTGTTTTCCTTAGATTTAAAGTCTCCCCAAACCTCAAAAAAATTGATGTTTGAATTATCACTGTTGCTATTAGGGTTAACCCAGTCAGAGTAGTTGTTGCGGATGGTTAGGCGGTGTTTATCATTAATCTGCCAGTCAATCCTGGCAAAAAACGTGTTGGCAAGGGTTTTTCTTTCAAACTCTCCTACTTGTGGCCCCGAACCAAGACCATACTTTGCCCGGCCAATATTAATTACACTATCCAGCGCTCCCTTGCTTATTCCAAGGTTGATTTGATCGGCGTCGTCCCTGATATCGGCAATAAAAAAAGGCATCGTTTCATCCTGACGATCCAGGGCAGTGAAAAAATGAAGTTTATCCTTAATAATTGGACCGCCTAAACTGAATCCATACTGATTTGTAGTGAATTTCTGTTCACGTTTATTTCCTCTGATATCGTATGGACTGGCCAGAAAGTCAGACCTGTAATAGTCAAAGGCCGATCCGGTGAGGGTATTGGTTCCGGATTTGGTAACAGCAGAAACGGTACCTCCACCCTCTCTGCCTCGACTCACATCATACACATTGGCTGCTACTTCAAATTCTCTGATGGCCTCCAGCGAAAGCGAGTATGGACCACTGCCCACCGCACCAGAGGTAAGGTTATTCCGCGCACTCGCCCCATCAATCAAATAATTGGTTGAGGAGGCACGCTGGCCTGAAATATTGGTACCGTTAGTAGTTGGAGCCAATGCAGACAGGTTATTGAAATTTCTGTTTTGAGTGGGCAGCTGCTGGATGTTTTGTGCCGTTATGGCTGTGCTTGACCCGAGCCTGTCTATGCGTTTGCTTAAACCATTCGCGCTCACATTCACTTCAGATAGCTGGGTATTGGATTCGTTTAGTCGAAAATCAGCTACGATGTTATCACCCTGGTTTAGTGCCAGGTCGGTTTTAGACTGCTTTGGGTAGCCAATATAACTCACCGTTATACTATAAGGTCTGCCAAGCGGAAGCTGGATAAGCGCGTATCCACCCTTTTTATTCGTTGCTGTAACCGTTCTAAAGCCGGTAGATTCGTTTCGCAACACAATCGATGCACCCGGAATGGGAGCACCTTTTTCATCAGTTACCCGTCCCCGGATAGAAGCATCTGTTGACTGAGCCCCGGCCTGGAAAACGATTAGTATAAGGAATAAAAGAACTGGCAACTGTGCCAAAAACAAAGTTTTTCTTGTTGAAAAGTTTAAAAAATGGTAATAATATCGCATATTTAATTACTTAATTGATTTTTGAATTGATTTTAAGTGGATGGTGCTGCTACAGTACACATCTTTCAACCGGGTTTCTATTGCAGTAGAAATCCGGTTTTAGTTTAATTAATTAGGTCATTCTCCTGGGGTTATAGTGATTAATCTGTCATCGATTTCATAACGCACGCCTGTTTGCATCGCCAGTTCATTCAAGGTTTGCTCAAGGCTTTGGTAGTCAAGCTTTACCGCATATTTACGCGAAGTTTGCTGAGATTTTACTTCTACTGTTAAGTTGTATTTCCTGGCGATGATCCGGCCAATTTGAGTGAGGGTTAGTTGTAAATTTACATGATGACCTTCGGTTGGTATTTTTTTAGCTGGGTAATTTGAGGTCCCGGATATGGAAACCGACGTGCTGATCCCATCGTCATTTAATTCCATGCCTTTAGTCAAGCAAGCGCTAAGCAGATTTTTAGTTTTACCATCTATCCGCTCCACGCTCACCTTTCCGGTTTTTACTCTCACTTTGTAAGATTTTCGTTCTGGATAGGCCGTAATATTGAATGAAGTTCCCAGAACAGTCGTAACATACTTGCCGGAACGGATGCTGAAAGGGTGCAATGTATCTCGCTTGACTGAAAAGAAAGCCTCTCCACGATCCAAATACACCTTTCTTAATGCAACCTTGCCCATATCTGAGGGAACCCTGAAAGAACTGCCAGGTTTTAAGCTTACCAAGGTGCCGTCCTGAAGCCTGATCTTTTTCTCTTGCCCTTTTGCCGTCTGATAAGTGGTATAATAAAGTTGAGCAACAGAATCTTGTCCCACCATCAGGCTATCCCGAATCACTATGGCTATCCCAATGAAGAGCATAATGGCTGCCGCAGCTGAGAATATTTGCAGGTAGTTTTTGTGTTTTGGTTTATCCACCGAAATCCGACTGAGAACGGAAGAAAATATTTCCTCGCCCGCCGGTTCGTCAGGTTCTTGATTTGCTGAGCAATTTTCCGTCTCCCGATCAAACCATTTATCGATAATCGCTTTGCGTTTATCATCAAGCTTGCCGGATTGATAGCTGGTTAACTGATCTGTTAGGAATTTTCTTCTGTTTGGTTTCATTCACTATTAAAGCGTTTGAAACCGTAGGAAGTACTTTAAGAGAATGTTAACTTTCGATTAACCTTATGTGTGTTATCAAACGCCTGAGGGCTTCTGAAATATTATTTTTTACGGTTTGTTCAGATAGACGAAGTTCGATGGCTATCTCTTTAATTGTTTTTTCCTCTTGCCTGCTCATTTGAAAACAGTGCTTCATATTCACTGGCATCCTTACAATGGCTGAATCAATCTCCTCGCTAAGTTCCCGGGCGATCAGATTGGCATCCGCCGCCATGGAGAATCTAAGTTCATCAACCAGTTCTTCTTCCCAAGCCAGTCTGACTTTATTTCGTCGAACCTGATTGATAATATCATTTCGGGCCATCCGGTTTAGCAGTGGCAAAAGTGAATCCTCGATGATAAAGGTTTTTCTTCGTTCCCAAAAAGAAGAAAAGGTATTTTGAAGAATATCCTTCGTTACCTCATCATCCCGGGTGATGGCTAAAACAAGTGAATAGAGGGGCTTCCAGTAACGATCGAAAATTGTTCTGAATGCATGGATATCCCCTAATTGGATAGCATTTAAAAGTTCTTTGTCGTTTGTTTTGCACATCATTTTAATGAATCAAAAATAACGGCCCGTTATTAACTTAAGATTAAGTAAAGCTTAACAACATACTTGTTACCGACAGCGCCTATACTTCAAATTTATTTTACTGAGTATTTGCTAATACGAAAAGATATTTTAAAAACCCAGAATCAGATCACTGGCTGTGAGCTGTGAGCGCACTATGCGGCAAACTAAAAGAAAATACCGAACCGCCTTCTTCATGGCGCGCTAACCAGATCTTTCCTTGATGCATCCGGATAAATTCTGCACTTAAGTACAATCCAATACCAAAGCCAGCCATGGTTTGAGTCTGTTTACTATTCACCCGGTAAAAGCGTTCAAAGATGTGTGCGGATTCATCCGGCGAAATCCCGATTCCCCAATCCTTTACCCTAACGACCACCTGCTCATCTTTTATCAGGTAATCTACTTTGACCAGACTACCTTTTGGAGAATATTTCACTGCATTGTTTAAAAGATTTGATACCACGGAAGAAATTTTTTCCTGGTCCGCTTCGATCCAGGCCTCGCCTTCATCAGAGCAGTCGAACTGATAAGCCGGATTCACCATTTGCATGTCTACAGTAGTTTCATGAAGCAAAGCAGCAAGATCAAAGCGGGACAAATTAAGTTCAGACTTGCCCGCTTCCAGCCGGGAGATATTTAAAAACCCAGTGATCATATTACCCATTTTTCGAATCTGCATTTCGCACTTCCTTAGCACCTCGCCAGCCGGTCCCTGCGCGCTTATGGTACGTTCCAGTAGCTGAACATAAGCCAGCAGCGAAGTAAGCGGGGTTTTAAGCTCATGGCTCACCATTCCTATAAAATCATTTTTACGCATCTCCTCGGTTTTTTGATCTGTGATATCCAGTACCGAACCAATAAACCTTACCGGTTCCTCCTGCTCATTAAAATAAGCCTTACCCTTCGCCCTGACCCACCTCACCTGGCCATCATCCACCCCAACTGTCCGGTATTCCACATCATAATCTCCATTGCTCACCGATTTTAAAAATACCCCGCTGATCACCTCCAGTATCCGGTCTTTATCTTCAGGATGCAAACCCATCAAAAAATCCTTTTCATAAGTTACCTCCGCCTGATGAGAAATTCCAAATAAAGTCCGGCACCGCTCATCCCAGTCCATGGTTCCCTTTTTAAGGTCCATATCAAAAGTACCCAATTGCGCCGCCTCCTTAGACAGCCGGATTTTTTCCAGTGCAGCTTCCAATCCCTTACGGTCCAGAACCTTTTCAGTCACCTCCATTGCCGTCACAAAAATCGCCTCTACCTTGCCCCTGCGGTCTTTAACAGGTTCATATACCAGGTCGAGGTAAATCTTTTCCAGTCGCCCCAGCCGGTTAATTTTAATTTCATGCTCCTTCACCTTATAAGGCAATCCCGACTGCCACACCTGGTCCGTTAACGGCCTTTCATCTTTCGCCAGCTCAGCGAGCACTTTCCAGATTGCCTTTCCAACAAAAGCCCTTCTGCTTCTGCCCACTATTCTCAGAAACTCTTCATTGACTTCCTCTACCCGCAAATCCTCACCCCGCAACACACAAATCCCCGCCGAGGCACCAGAAATAATCTTGCGAAGATTCAGCTGATACATCTTCAGGCTTTCTCCATCAGACTGCTCAGCCAACACCCTCGACACGATCAGCACGCCAACCCCGCTACCTTCCAGGTCACGCACCGGGCTGCAGGAAAATTCTACCTGCTTAACTCCCTCTGTGAGAGAAAAGCCAAAAGGTAAATCTAGCACCTGTATACCGGGCTCACCACGAGTCGCCGCCTCCAACAGCGGATGAAGAGTAGCCCATACCTCAAAAAAAGTTTCACCAGCCGGCCGCCCCAGAGAAGCTCCAACACGGTCCTTACCAAACACCTCCAGAAAGGCAGCATTGGGCAGCTGCAGAAAATCTTTTCCCCAGCAAAGCAACATCGGCACCGGACTCATTGATATTAGCGTAATACTCTGTTTCAAAGTCGCTGACCAATCCTGTGGATCTCCAAAAGGTGTCAGCCCCCAATCCAGACCGCGCCACAATTCAGCAGCGCTACCAAAGCCTGCAAAAAAATCAGACAGCTGTCTGGTATGGGTTTCACTCATATTAATTAGTTGAGGTAGATTAATTCATAAATAAGTCCTAAATTATAAAATAAAAGAGAATAAAGTGCTTTAAAATCAAAACTAGAATCAGCTTACACTTAAGATAACCTTCTATTCAAATCAACAAAATTAGATCGGGATACAGGTAGGATTTCGTTCTCTCCTACTTTGTTATGTAAACATAAATAGCGAAGAATGATAATTATGGAAACAAGTTACCAAATCAATAAGGAATTGTTTAGTTAACATCAGCTGAAGGCTTAGCAAACCGCAAATGATAGTTTAACCTTGTCTTTTCTTGGCGTGACTTCACTTTCGTATTTAAATAACCGCAAGCTGCATCTTTATGAAAACATTTAAATCATTAAGTTTGCAGAGAACCTAAAAAAAGAATGATGAAACAAGGACTGCTGATCGACATGGATGGGGTAATATATAGTGGCGAGGCACTTATTACCGGAGCTGACAAATTTATCAAACACCTGATAGATGAAAACATTCCCTTTTCCTTCATGACCAATAACAGCCAGCGAACCGCCCTAGAAGTAGTTAGAAAACTAAAAGGTTTGGGCATAAAAGTTGACGAAAGCCATGTATACACCAGTGCAATGGCCACAGCAAAATTTTTAAGTG
>Ga0265798_10007683_pt1 | contig 13900 bp, 9 predicted proteins | sample P3T30metagenome_FD_192430 | JGI IMG/M metagenome (GOLD analysis project Ga0265798, IMG submission 192430) | Plant litter microbial communities from East Loma Ridge, Irvine, California - P3 T30 | ecosystem: Environmental > Terrestrial > Plant litter > Unclassified | place: USA: California...
AGATTCCACGTCTCCTCTGAAGAATGCCAAGCTACCCCTTGCGGCTCTTTTTCAATGATGTCTTCCAGCGTGAGCCTGCGCGCCTCCGGCGTCGGCAAATTCCACCAAACCCATCGATTCCTGAGTTCTTCCCCTAGACACCCGTAAGCCTGCGTGATGGCTCGGGGATGCCATGCTGCGGTTGGTTGTGCACCGTCCAAGGCGGCGGGGATTTGGAGCGCCTCGTCAACCGCCACGACAAATAGGCGCGGACGCGATTGCGGGACAAAGTGCACAGCGTCAATGACCATGCCGCCGACGCGATACCCCTCAGCGGCCAGCGCCGCAATGATCGCCTTAAAATCCTTACCGGCGTGGCTCGTGATGGCACCGTACACATTCTCGAGCGCGATGATGCGCGGCTTGCGCCTGTCCTCGCGCAGTTGCTGAATTAACTTCATGAACGCCCAGAACGTCCCACTGCGTTTACCTTTCAACCCAGCGCCATTCCCCGCCACCGATAGGTCTTGGCATGGAAAAGAAGCCCACGCCAGGTCTGCTTGCATAGGCAGCTGGGCAAGTTGCACTCTACCCACGTCCCCAGGCACGAAATGGTCTTTGCCCCAGTTAGCTTCGTACGCCGCGCGTTTTTTTTCGCTGAAATCGTTGGCAAAAAGACACTTCCATTCATCGCCTAGCCCAGCGTTCACCATGCCGCCGCCGGCGAAAAATTCGTAAAACTTGTTCATGCAATCCCCCGTAACCGTATTGTCCATCATTGCGGCCGTGGGTGCTATGTTTCTCATCTGCATCATGTGGCTAATGTGCAATGAGGCGTTCTTTATGGAAGCGCACAACGACTTCAGCTTCCGTTGTATGGCGTCTGGCTGCGCTCATTATTTCTGAGATTTGACTGTTTCGATTATGATTCCAGAGCGCCGGCTGAAGTGCCTTACGATCCTAGTGTTCCATCCTGTTTTATCAAGACGGCCCGGAGCGTTTATTTCATCTTGAAAATCCAAGAGAAGTTTTTGATTGATGATCTGCACGGCAATGGGGGCTCATTTTGTGGCACTCGGGAATTTCGGAAAGCCCGCCCGTTACTCTGTGTGACCTCTCTCTGGAATGTGCTCAAGACTATCGGGTGAAGGTGACCAGAGCTGGGCGCGACGGGTATCGGCCCGCGCGCTTTTGATCAGAAAACCGGGTATGAAACCGGGTATAAGTTCGATTATGTAGTCGTTTGATTCATAGTTATGTGACGTTTCTGGTAGACTTCCTTCTCGACGTCTGATCCACAGGGTGCCTGGCGCCCGCACCTGTGCAAGCCCTTCATCCGAAGGGCTTGTTGCTTTTTGGCTTATACAAAAAAAGAAAGCATGCCGTCTGGATACGGTTGAGGTACAGGAAAACATGAACGATACAGTCCAGAGCCGCTTGCTGCCCTTGCCTTACTGGCGCGCCGCGCTGGCCGAAGTCAGCCTGCTCCATCCCGAGGTGGCGCCCGACAGCAAACCGATCGCGCTCGCGCACACCGACGGCGCGTGGCGGGTCGCGCAAGCCGCGCCCGATCTGGCAAGCTGGATCGAGACACAGTTCAACGCCAGCAAGCTGGAACGGGCCGGCCGCATTCCCTTCGTACTGATCCCGGCGCGCCTGGCGCTGGACGCGAGCCACGGCGCCAAGCAGGACGGCGCTGAGCTGCACAGGGGCGCTTCAGTGCTCTGTATTCCCTGCCTGCTCGACCGCCAGGGCGTGCTGTCGCCCGACCACGAGCGCATGCCGTGGATTCCGCGCGACCTGCTGGAGCCAACCTTGCAGCGCACCTCAGTCGGCGCACTGGCCAGCGTCGATGAATTCATCGGTGCGCTTCCGGAACAAGCCACCAGCATGGGCGACACCTTCCATGTGGCGGCGCGCCTGTTCGAGGCGGTGACGGGGGCAGGGCTGCCCATGCTGGCGCCGGCTGATGGGCAGGAGCGGCTGCCGGAGTTCACCTTGGACGAACACCGCCTGGTCTCGGGCTGGCACGGTATGCCCTATGAGCCGCCGATCGTCGCGCGCCATCTCCTGAAACTGTACGACCGCATCATCGCCGAGAAGCCGCCCACGCCGCTGCTCGACACCTTGCGCACCCTCGCCGAGCAGCCGGCGCGCGCGCCGTTGCCCTTGCAGCAAACCGCGCCGTATGACGGCAAGACGGTCGGCCACATGCATCCCGCCCACCACCTGTCGCCGTCCCAGCGCACGGCGATGGTCGAGCTGCAGCGCCTGGGCGAGGGGCAAGTCCTGGCGGTGAACGGCCCGCCCGGCACCGGCAAGACCACCTTGCTGCAAAGCGTGGTCGCCCAGCTGTGGGTCGATGCGGCGCTGGCCGGCGGCGACTGTCCGCTGATCGTGGTCGCCTCGACCAATGTGAAGGCGGTCGAGAATGTGCTCGACAGCTTCGCGAAAATCTCGGCCGAGACCGGGCATCGGCGCTGGCATCACTATGGTCGGGGCTTCGGGCTGTTCCTGGCGTCCGAATCGCGCCAGACCCAGCATCCGGTCTGCACCGGCAAGAGCCATCCCTTCGAGGAGTTCGAGACACCCGAAATGCTGGCGTCGACCGAGCGCCATTACCTCGACTGCGCGGCGATGCATTTCAGGCGGCGCGGCGATGGCGTCGGCACCGTAGTCCACGACCTGCACGTCGAACTGAAGGCGCTTGCGGCCCGCCTCGACACCCTGGTGGCGGCGCGCCATACCCTGTTCCATGCGCTCGGCCAGGAGGTCGACGACGGCGCCGTCGCCTCTTACCGCAGCATGCTGGCGGTGTTGAACGAGGAGCTCACGCGCTGCCGTGAACAGCTGGCGCAGCTGCGCGCCCGCCAGGACGAGAGCGAACAGGCTGCCGACGCCGCCGTGCGTGCCTACGAGGCGCACCGCGAGGACATCATGCAGGCCGAAAAGGCGTGGGCGACCTACCTGGCCGATGCCTCGATGTGGCTCGACCTGTTCAGCTTCGTGCCGGCAGTGCGCCGGCGCCGCATGGCGCACGACCGGCAAGTGCTGATGGCGCACCCGCTCACCGCCGACCTGCAGCACCGCGCCGACGGCGTGCCGGGGCATTTCCACACGCTCAAGAAGGAAGCGCTGCAGCACAAGACCGACACCCTGGCCGAGCTGCTCGCGCTCAAGCAGACGCTCGCGCGCCAGGGCGAGGAGCTCAAGCAGGAGATGGCGCGCGCCGAAACCGAGCGCGCCCGCGTCGCTGGCGCCTTCGCCGCCTGGCATGCGGTGGCAGGCGACTCCGCGGAGCTGCTCGACGCCAGCCTGGCCAACCTGAACGACCATCTCGACGAGCAGGTGCGGGCGCGCATGTTCGCGGTGGCCGACTGGTACTGGACGGGCCAGTGGATCCTGGAGGTGCGGCACCGGATCAGGAGCGGCATCAAGGACACGAAAGGGCGCAAGAAGCTGGAAGCGAAATATCGCCGCTTCGCCAAGCTCTCGCCCTGCCTGGTATCGAACTTCCACATGGCGCCGTCGTTCTTCACCGCCTGGGAAGGCGAGGACATGCCGTTCTGGAACACGATCGATCTGCTGGTGGTGGATGAGGCGGGGCAGGTCTCGCCCGATATCGGCGCTCCGATGTTCGCCCTGGCGCGGCGCGCGATGGTGGTCGGCGACACCTTCCAGATCGAGCCGGTCTGGAACAGCGGCGAAGCGATCGACCGCGCCAACGCCGTCAAGTTCGGCCTGGCGCCGGCCTTCCATGATCCCGCATACGAGCGCCTGGAGCAGGGCGGCTACGCCTCGGCCAGCGGCAGCCTGATGCGCATCGCCAACCGCTGCTGCGCGGTCCAGCAGTACGAAGACATGCGCGGCCTGATGCTCACTGAGCACCGCCGCTGCGTGCCGGAACTGATCGACTACTGCAACCGGTTGATCTACGCGGGCCGGCTGGAACCGAAACGGGCGTCGCTGGCGCCGGCACAGCGCATCCTGCCGCCGTTCGAGCTGATTCACGTCGGCGGCCGCGATACGCGGCGCGGCGGCAGCCGCCAGAACGAGCTCGAAGCCGCCGCGGTCGTCGAGTGGTTGAAAGCCCATCGCGCCGACATCGAACGGCATTACCTCGATGACGCCGGCAAGCCGACGCCGATCTGGCAGCTGGTGGGTATCGTGACCCCGTTCGCCGCGCAGGCGGGCGCCATCGAACGGCGCCTGCGCCGCGAGATGCCGGACCTGCTGCGCAAGGAAAGCCGCCTGACCGTCGGCACCGTGCATGCGCTGCAGGGCGCCGAGCGCGCCATCGTGCTGTTCTCGCCGACCTATGGCGAGAATTTCACTGGCGGCGCCTTCTTCGACCAGAAGCCAAACATGCTGAACGTGGCGGTATCGCGCGCCAGGGACAGCTTCATCGTCATCGGCAACCGCAAGGTCTTCGATGCAGGCCGCACTGCGCTGCCGTCCGGCCTGCTGGCGACGTACCTGGTGGAACGCAGCCACGAGACAGTCGAGGGATAGCACGCGGGCAGGGGAGGCGGATTGCTGGAAAATCCGCCTTCCGGGATCGTGCCAGCGGCGCCGATTGCTGCCATACTGATGGCTTCTTTCCATATCGACCACAGCATGGCCACCGTCTCCGAACTCATCCTTTATCCGATCAAGTCCTGCGCCGGCCTGTCCGTGCCCGAGGCGATGCTTGCCCTCGACGGCCTGTCGGCAAACGGCGTGCATGACCGCGAATGGATGGTGGTGACGCGCGAAGGCGTGTTCCTGACCCAGCGCGAATACCCGCGCATGGCGACCATTGCGCCGCGCGTCGACGGCGATACGCTGGTGGTCGAGGCGCCCGGCATGGCGCCGATACGCCTGCCGCTGGCGCACGACCTTGAGGCGCCCGCGCTCGAAGTGCTGATCTGGGACGATCACGTGATCGCCGCCGACTGCGGCGACGATGCCGCCGCCTGGTTCGCCGACGCCGTCGGCGCGCCATGCCGGCTGGTGCGCTTCCGTCCGGAGGTCGTGCGTCCGAAGATCAGCCCATGGACTGGCGGCTTGCCCGCCGCCGCCCGTTTCTCGGACGGCTACCCGATCCTGCTGATCGGTCAGTCCTCGCTCGACGATCTGAATGGCAAGTTGACGACAGCCGGCCGTGCCGCGCTGCCGATGAACCGCTTTCGCCCCAACGTGGTCGTGGAAGGCATCGACGCCTTCGAGGAGGACTTCGTGTCAGCCTTCTGCGACGACATCGTCAGCTTGCGCCCGGTCAAACCCTGCGCCCGCTGCCCGATCCCGTCGGTCGACCAGGCCACCGGCATCCCCGGCCCCGACCCACTCGACATCCTGCAGACCTACCGCGCCAACGCCCGGATGGACGGCGCCGTCACCCTGGGCATGAATGTCATCGTCCAGGAGGGCATCGGCCATGTTTTGCGCGTGGGCCAGGAACTAAACGCCGAGCTCGCTTTCTAAGTAGAAGAGAAAGCGCGACGGCAGGTCGAACGCCGGCGATACCGCAACAGTGTCGCAAAATCGCCTATTCCCGCATCTTCCGTAATACCGATAGGCGGTTTTTCATATCCAAGCAAGATTGGATGGCGTAATGTTACGGTTATTGCTGAAAGGAATGCTCCATGCATGAGCCGAGCGCGTCGACGCGAGAACTGATGGCGGAAAACGAGACCTTGCGCGCGCGCATGGCGTACCTGCTCGAGCAGGCCGAACGCAACCACGAAATCATGTGCCGCCACCAGGCATTCGACCTGCAGATCGTGGGCGCTGGCAGCTTTCCGGAGCTGGTCAGCACGATCTTCCGCACCTTGCCGGTGATCTCGGAGCTGGACACGGTCACCCTGTCGCTGGTCGACCCTGACGCCGACATCTATACCGTCATGCACCGCCTGGGCGTCGATTTCGAGCAGTTCCCCAACCTGATGTTCTGCGAGCATGCGGTCGAACTCGGCTTCGACATGTCGCCCGAGCGCCGTCCGCGCCCGATCCTGGGCGCCTATGCGCCGGGCCAGCACTGCGCCGTGTTCCCGCATCCGCCTGCCGGCCTGCAGAGCGTGGCCCTGGTGCCGCTGCTGCGCAATACACGCCTGATCGGCAGCCTGAACCTGGGCAGCACCGATCCGAACCGCTTCACGCCGAACCTGGGCACCGATTTCGTCGAGCATATGGGCTCGATCATCGCGATCTGCCTTGAAAACGTAATCAGCAACGAGATGCTGAAATACATCGGCCTCACCGATTCGCTCACCGGCGTCTACAACCGCCGCTACATGGACCGCCGCCTGCTCGAAGAAATCGCGCGCGCCCGGCGCCAGGGTTATCGCCTGTCCTGCATGTACATCGACATCGACCACTTCAAGCGCGTCAACGACACGGTCGGCCACCAGGGTGGCGACGACGTGCTGCGCGAGATATGCGGCCGCATCAAGGCCGAGCTGCGCATGTCGGATGCGCTGGGCCGCTTCGGCGGCGAGGAATTCGTGGTGCTGCTGATCGACGCCGACCTGGAAAATGCAAGCATCGTCGCACAGCGCATCCGCGCCAGTATCGCCGACGAACCGGTCGACCTGGGTACGGGCGAGCGGGTCGAGGTGACGGTGTCGATCGGCGTTGCTGCATTGTCCGCGCAGTTGTCCGATCCAGCGCGCGACAATGCGATCGAAGGCATAGCGCAGGAGCTGGTGGCGTCAGCCGACGCCGCGCTGTACCAGGCCAAGGCCGGTGGCCGCAACAAGGTTGTCACGTTCGCGTGATGGTAAAGGGCCGTGGTACTGCCGTCAGTACTGCCGTAAGGTTAACGTTGCAAAGGCTTTCTCGCTAGCTTAAACCAGTCGTCCCCGCGAAGGCGGGGACCCAAGTTTGCAAGCGTCTCGACGGCATTGCAGAATTGGGTTCCCGCCTTCGCGGGAACGACGTGCGCTAGCCGCGTGACTTGCCTGCACAAGGCTCTGCCTGGATCACAACAACCGGTCCTCGGCCCGGCTGACCGCCTCCCCATCCCCACGCACCACCACCACGTCGCCCGCGGCCAGCACCACGCCGGGTCCCGGCTCGACATCCGCACCGCCGCGCCGCAGCGCCGTCACCTCGGCCGCGATACCGTCCAGCCCCAGTTCCGCCAGGCTGCGGCCGATCGACCCGGCCTGCGCATGCAGCCGCACCGAATGCAGGCGCACATGTCCCGGCTCGAGGTTGGCGCCGCTGTCGCTCGCGCCGTGGAAGTAGCCGCGCAGGGTAGCATAGCGGTCGTCGCGCGCCGCCTGCACCCGGTGCACCACGCGCCGCAGCGGCACGCCCAGCGTCACCAGCGCGTGCGAGGCCAGCATCAGGCTGCTCTCCAGCGCCTCCGGCACCACCTCGGTGGCGCCGGCCGCCTTCAGTACGTCCATGTCGCCGTCGTCGTGGCTGCGCACGATCACCGGCAGGCTCGGGGCCAGCTCGTGCACCAGGTGCAGCACCTTCAAGGCTAGCCGCGTATCGGCGAAGGTGATCACCAGCGCGCTGGCGCGGTGGATGCCGGCCGCGATCAGGCTTTCGCGGCGCGCCGCGTCGCCGTACGAGACGGTGGCGCCGGCCGCCTGCGCCTCTTGCACCCGCTCCGGGTCCAGGTCCAGCGCATGCCAGGGCAGGGCCTCTTCCTTGAGCAGGGTCGCCAGGCTCTGGCCGCTGCGCCCGAAGCCGGCGATGACCACGTGGTTCTGGGTCTTCATGGTGCGCGTGGCGAGCTGGGTCAGCTGCAGCGACTGCGTCATCCACTCATTGGCCGCGAGCTTCATCACAATGCGGTCCATATTGGCGATGATGAAGGGGGCGAGCAGCATCGACAGCACCATCGAGGCCAGCACCAGCTGCATCACGAACGGGTCGACCAGCTTCGAGCCCGAGGCGTGATTGAGCAGCACGAAGCTGAATTCGCCCGCCTGGGCCAGCGCCAGGCCGGTGCGCATCGCCGTGCCAAGCGAGGCGCCGAAGGCGCGCGCGAGCAGGGCGATCAGGCCGAACTTGAGCAGCACCGGCAGCGCGAGCAGGAGCAGCACCAGCCGCCAGTGCTCGATCACCATCCGCAGGTCGAGCAGCATGCCGATCGTGATGAAGAACAGCCCGAGCAGCACGTCGCGGAACGGCTTGATGTCTTCTTCCACCTGGTGCTTGTAGGGCGTCTCGGAGATCAGCATGCCGGCCACGAAAGCGCCGAGGGCCAGCGACAGGCCGGCCTGCTCGGTGATCCAGGCCGCGCCCAGGGTCACCAGCAAGAGGTTGAGCATGAACAGCTCTTGCGAGCGGCGCTTGGCGACGATCGTGAACCAGCGCCCCATCAGCTTCTGGCCGAAGAACAGCAGCAGGGCCAGCACCAGCGCCGCCTTGAGCGCCTCTACCCCGAGGGTGATCGCCATGTCTTCCGGGTCGCGCGCCAGCGCCGGAATCATGATCAACAGCGGCACCACCGCCAGGTCCTGGAACAGCAGGATGCCGATGATGCGCCGTCCATGCTCGCTCTCTAACTCGAGCCGCTCGGTGAGCAGCTTGACGACGATGGCGGTCGAGGACATCGCCAGCGCGCCGCCCAGCGCAAAGGCGGCCTGCCAGCCGAGGGGAAGCTGCGGGAAGGCATACGCCGCCAGCAGCCCGATCCCCATCGCGGCCACGATCGTCGATACCACCTGGGCCAGACCCAGTCCGAACACGATGCGTCGCATTGAGCGCAGCTGCCCGAGCGAGAATTCCAGTCCGATCGAGAACATCAGGAACACGACCCCGAACTCGCCCAGCGCGTGGGTGGTGGGACTGTCCTCGGCCAGGGCCAGGGCGTGGGGGCCGATCAGGACGCCGACGGCGAGGTAGCCGAGCATCGGCGGCAGTTGCAGGCTGCGGAAGGCAACCACGCCCAGGACGGCGCAGCCCAGCAGGAGGAGGGTGAGTTCGAGACCGGAATGCATTGGTGCGGTACGGGGATAAGCAGCGAAATCGTTATCTTATGGCAAATGCCGAGTGTGGTGCGGCAGGCGCTTGTTATCGTTTGTTACGACTGGCAAGTTTTTTGCTTTCCCAATTCGTTTATACTTCCAAAATGAGTGTAACCGATGAAAAAATAATGCCGAAAAGTTTAGACGAGACCCTGGCCCGGCGCGTGCTGGACCTGGGTCGCGAAACGCTGGCGATCGAAGCGGACGCCATCCGCGCGCTGCAGGCGCGCCTGGGCGACGACGACAGTTTCGTCAACGCCGCGCAGCTGATCATGGCCTGCGACGGCCGCGTGGTCGTGTCCGGGATGGGCAAGTCGGGCCACATCGGCCGCAAGATCGCCGCCACCCTGGCGTCCACCGGCACCCCGGCCTTCTTCATGCACCCGGGCGAGGCCGCGCACGGCGACCTGGGCATGGTCACCAGGAACGACGTGGTGATCGCAATTTCCAATTCGGGCGAATCGTCCGAGATTCTCGACATTTTGCCGGCGGTGAAGCGCCTGGGCGCGCGCGTGATCGCCATGACCGGCAAACCGGCCTCGCGCCTGGCCCGGCTGGCCGACGTCCACCTGAACATCGCGGTGGACAAGGAAGCCTGCCCGCTCAACCTGGCGCCAACCACCAGCACCACCGTCACCCTCGCCATGGGCGATGCGCTGGCCGTGGCGCTGCTCGACGCGCGCGGCTTCCGCGAGCAGGACTTCGCGCTGTCGCATCCGGGCGGCGCGCTGGGCCGGCGCTTGCTGACCCATGTGCGCGACGTGATGCGCAGCGGCGACGCGGTGCCGAGCGTGCGCCCCGAGACCTCGCTGGTCGAAGCGCTGCTCGAAGTCACCCGCAAGGGCCTCGGCATGACCGCTGTCGTCGACGCCGACGGCCGTCCGGTCGGCGTGTTCACCGATGGCGACTTGCGCCGCGTGATCGAGCGCATGCACGACTTCTCGAACATCCAGATCCGCGACGTGATGCACGCCAACCCGCGCCGCGTGCGCCCCGAGCAGCTGGCGGTCGACGCCGTCGCCGTGATGGAAGAATTCCGCATCAACCAGATGCTGGTGGTCGATGACGACGACCGCCTGGTCGGCGCGCTGCATATCCACGACCTGACCCGCGCCAAGGTGATCTGATGAGCGACACGTTTATTCCTTCCATCACTCCGCTGGCCCACATGGAACGCGCGGCGCGCATCAAGGTCATGATCTTCGACGTCGACGGCGTGTTGACCGACGGCAGCCTGACCTACGGTCCCGACGGCGAAGTCACCAAGACCTTCAATGTGCTCGACGGCCTGGGCATCCAGCTGCTGAACAAGACCGGCGTGCAGACCGCGATCATCAGCGCGCGCCTGTCGCCGATCGTCGTCAAGCGCGCGGCCGATCTCGGCATCTCGCACGTCCACCAGGGCATCCACGACAAGCGCATCGGCTTCGCCAAGCTGCTCGAAGCCACCGGCTTCACGGCCGAGCAGTGCGGCTACATCGGCGACGACGTGATCGACCTGCCGCTGTTCGCGCGCGTCGGCTTCGCCGTCGCGGTGCCGTCGGGCCACCCGGAAGTGCAGCACCGCGCGCATTACGTCACCAAGAATGGCGGCGGGCGCGGCGCGGTGCGCGAGGTGTGCGACCTGGTGATGCGCGCCCAGGGTACCTACGACCAAGCGCTCGCGCCGTACTTCGCTTAAGGGGTCGCCATGGCTACCAACGTCGTCAACAAGCGTACCGCGCATCGCTGGAATCTCCTGGCGATGATCGTGATCGGGACCTTCTTCGCCTTTGGCAGCTTCTGGCTGCTGCAGCTGATGCAGGCCTCCGACATCGACGCCCAGCTGGGCGGACCGCCGGACGAACCAGACTACATCGTCGAGAACTTTTCCTTCGTGCGCATGACCGAGAACGGCCAGCCGAGCTATCTGGTGTCGGGCAAGCGCCTGGCCCATATCCCGAATGGCGACGTGTCGCACGTCGACGATCCGGTGCTGCGCGGCGTCGAGCCGGGCCGTCCACCGATGACGGTGGTGGCGAAGAATGCGCAGATCCATCACGAGGAGCACCGGGTGGAGCTGATGGGCGACGTCGACCTGCAGCGCCCCAAGACCGCGCAGAGCGAGTCGCTGCACGTGCGCACCCAGGCGCTCACCGTGCTGCCCGACGAAGAAATCCTGAAGACCGATCTGCCGATCGACATGCAGCTTGGCGCCTCCAGCGTCAAGGGCGTCGGCATGGTCGCCAACAACGCGACCATGCAGCTGCACCTGTCCAGCCGCGGCCAGATCGTCTATCCGCCACGCCAGCGCTGAGCGCATCAACCGCCAGCGCCGCGTGCCAACCCGAGACCCGCATCCAACCATGAAAAAACTTCTTGCTGCCGTTTTCCTTTCGCTGCTGTCGCTGACGGCGGCCGCCGAGCGCGCCGATTCGCTCAAGCCAGCGGTGATCGACTACGATTCGCTCGACTTCGACGAGGTCACCGGCACCCGCATCCTCACCGGCAACGTGATCCTGAGCCGTGGCACCCTGCAGCTCAAGGCCGACCGCGCCCTGGTCAAGGAAAGTCCGGAAGGCTATATGAGCGTGACCCTGACCGCGTCTGGCGGCAAGCTCACCACCTTCCGCCAGAAGCGCGACGGCGGTCCCGACTTGTGGGTCGAAGGCCAGGCCGAGCGCATCGAGTATGACGAGCGCTCCGAGCTGGTGCGCCTGTATTCGAATGCGCTGGTCAAGGAACTGGAAAATTCGCGCATGACCAACCAGATCACCGGTCCCTTCATCTCCTACGACAACCGTAAGGAAGTGGCGACCGTGCGCAATGACGTCAGCGGCCAGACCAAGGCCGGGGGCGGGCGCGGTACCCTGATCCTGGCGCCCAAGCGCGCCCCGGCCGGAGGCGCTCAATGACGGCAATCCCGATGGAGCTGGGCGAGGGCAGCACCCTGGTCGTCAAGGGCCTGCAGAAAAGCTATGGCAAGCGCCTGGTGGTGCGCGACGTGTCGCTGCAGGTGGAATGCGGTGAAGTGGTCGGCTTGCTGGGCCCCAACGGCGCCGGCAAGACGACGTCGTTCTACATGATTGTCGGCCTGGTGCCGTCGGACGCCGGCTCGATCGACATCAACGGCACCGACATCACCAGCCTGCCGATCCACCGCCGCGCGGTGTTGGGCCTGTCCTACCTGCCGCAAGAGGCCTCGGTGTTCCGCAAGCTGACGGTGGAAGAGAACATCCGCGCCGTGCTCGAGCTGCAGAAGGACAACGGCAAGCCGCTGTCGAAGGACCAGATCAACGAGCGCCTGGATACGCTCCTGGCCGACCTCCAGATCGAGAAGCTGCGCGAGAATCCGGCGCTGTCGCTGTCGGGCGGCGAGCGCCGCCGGGTGGAGATCGCGCGTGCGCTGGCGACCAATCCGCGCTTCGTGCTGCTGGATGAACCGTTCGCCGGCGTCGACCCGATCGCCGTGATCGAGATCCAGCGCATCGTGCGCTTCCTCAAGGAGCGCCAGATCGGCGTCCTGATCACCGACCACAACGTGCGCGAGACGCTTGGCATCTGCGACCGCGCCTACATCATCAACCAGGGCGCGGTGCTTGCCTCCGGCCGCCCTGACGACATCATCGCCGACGAGTCGGTGCGCCGCGTGTACCTGGGTGAACACTTCCGCATGTGAGCCACGCCTAGATGAAACAGTCCCTGCAACTTCGCACTTCGCAGCACCTCGCGCTCACGCCGCAACTGCAGCAGTCGATCCGGTTGCTGCAACTGTCGACGCTCGAACTGCACCAGGAGATCGAGCAGATACTGGGCGATAACCCCTTGCTCGAGCGGCTCGACGATCCGCTCGACCGCTCGGTGCGTTTGCTGGCCGATGGCGCCATCAACAACGCGCCCGCCAATGGCGAAGCGCCGCCGGCGCCCGGCCAGCAGGCCGAGAGCGCAGCGGCGCCGGCGCAGGAGGGTGAGGGCGCCGACAGCGGCGCCGAGGGCGAGCGCAGCGACGCCGACTGGAGTGACAGCGGCTCCGTCTCGTCAGGTAGCGGTGGCGACGACGAGGACGGCCGCCCGCAACTCGAGGCTTGCGCCATCACCCTGCGCGAGCACCTGATGGAACAGGTGCGCGAAGCCACCCTGTCGGCGCGCGACCGTGCGCTTAGCGAGCTGGTGATCGATGCGCTCGACGACAATGGCTATCTCGAAGAGCCGCTCGACGAAATCCATGCCAGGCTCCCCGAAGAACTCGAGATCGAGATCGACGAACTGCGTTGCGTGCTGGCGCTGGTGCAGAGCATGGACCCGGTGGGCGTCGGCGCGCGCAGCGCCTCCGAGTGCCTGGCGCTGCAGATCCGGCGCATGCCGGGTGTGCCGATGGTCACGCGGCGCATGGCGCTCAAGATCGTCGAGGGTTACCTGAGCTGGTTCGCCCAGCGCGAATACAGCAAGCTGAAAAAAGCGCTCGACTGCGATGACGAAGACCTGCGCGAGGTGCAGGCCGTGGTGCGCCAATGCAATCCGCATCCCGGTGCGGCCTTTGCCTCGAACGTCTCGGACTACGTGGTGCCAGACGTGATCGTGCGCCGTTCCAAGAGCGGCTGGGCTGTCACATTGAACCCGGACGTGATGCCGCGCCTGCGCGTCAACAGCCTGTATGCCAGCCTGCTCAAGCAGGGCAAGAGCGAGGCGCAGATGGGCGCGCAGCTGCAAGAGGCCAAGTGGCTCATCAAGAATATGCGCCAGCGTTTCGACACCATCCTGCGTGTGGCAGAGGCGATTGTCGAGCGCCAGCGCAACTTTTTCTCCCATGGCGCGGTTGCCATGCGTCCCCTTGTTTTACGTGAGATTGCTGATACACTAGGCCTACACGAGAGCACAATTTCTCGTGTCACAACGCAGAAATACATGCTGACCCCGCACGGCATGTTTGAGTTGAAGTATTTCTTCGGCAGCCACGTTGCCACCGAGGCGGGAGG
>Ga0265798_10007684_pt1 | contig 13898 bp, 10 predicted proteins | sample P3T30metagenome_FD_192430 | JGI IMG/M metagenome (GOLD analysis project Ga0265798, IMG submission 192430) | Plant litter microbial communities from East Loma Ridge, Irvine, California - P3 T30 | ecosystem: Environmental > Terrestrial > Plant litter > Unclassified | place: USA: California...
GGCGTAGGCCACGCCGTTGCCATCGGCAACGAGGTGCTGCCAGTTAAAAGTTTCTTCGCGCAGCCAGCCTGCGGCGCGGCCCTGGCTAGCCAGCGCGGCCAGTAAGGCTTCTACGCGCAGGTGGCCGCCGCCGCGCAGCCATGCGCCGCCGTGGGGTGCCAGCAGGCCGGGCCGCTCGATGGGCGCCGTTTCAATCTTTTCGACAAAGCCCTGCCAGGGGTCTTCGGAGGCGCGGGCCAGCATCTGGGCCTGCTCCTGCGCCGAGCCAAATACCTTGAGGATGGTATTGGCCTGAAAGAATTCTTCGCCCAGCTCCTGGCCCAGCGCCTGGTAGTAGGCCACGGCGGGGGGCAGGGTTTCGTGGGCGCGCCAGGTGAGGGCAAAGCGCTTGCCGGCCACGGGATTCATGAGGCCGGCGGCCACGCGGGAGGCAGCATCGGGGCGCGGCTCGTCGTAGACGAGCACGCGGTGGCCGCGCCCACGCAGCTCGCGGGCCAGCACGGCCCCGGCAATGCCGTGGCCGATGAGCAGGTAGTCGTAGGTAGCAAAGTCAGTCATTCGTAGCGGCAAAGTACGGGGGCAGCGGTGAGGGGCGGGCTAGCGAAGCAGCGGCAGGCCCAGGGTAAGCAAGGGCCAAAGGGCCGGCCGGCCGGCGGCCCTTGCCCCGGCTGCTTCACCAACTCGCCCCGCACCTTGCCCGCACTGCTACCTTTGCCGCATGCTCCGGATTGTCTCCTTCACCTTCAACGCGTTCAGCGAGAATACCTACCTGCTCATCGACGAGGCTACCCAGGCCACGGTCATCGTGGACCCCGGCGCCTACTCGGCAGCCGAGCAGCAGACACTGCGCGCCTATATCGAGCGCGAGCAGCTAGACGTCAAGTATTTGCTGAATACCCACGCCCACATCGACCACGTACTGGGCAATGCTTTTGTGCTGCGGCAGTACCCCGGGCGGCCCTTCCTACTGCACGCCCTGGACCTGCCCACGCTGCGGGCCGTGGCTACCTACGCCGGCCCCTACGGCTTTCCGGCCTATGAGCCGGCCGAACCCACCGGCGAGCTAGCCGCCGGCCAGGTTATCGCGCTCGGCGAAAGCGAGTTGCAGGTACGCTTTGCGCCGGGCCACGCCCCGGGCCACGTCGTGATCTACGATGCGGCGGGTGGCCAGCTTATTGGTGGCGATGTGCTGTTTAAGAGCAGCATCGGGCGCACCGACCTCCCGGGCGGCGACCATGCCACCCTCATTGCAAGCATTAAGAGCCAGCTCCTCACCTTACCCGATGAGACAGTGGTGTACCCCGGCCACGGCCCGGCCACTACCATCGGTGCGGAGCGGCGGAGCAATCCGTTTTTGCGGTAGCCGCCAGCCCCGCTTTTTGTCCTGCTGACGAAGGAAGCGTCTTATCCCGGCTGCCTTCGCCAGACCTTAGTAACTCCAACGCTGCGAGCGTAATAAGATGCTTCGCAAGCTCAGCATGCTCTGACTTTGAAACGACACCTCCCCAATGCCCTCACCTGCCTCAACCTGCTGTGCGGGTGCCTGGCCCTCACGTTTATTTTTAAGGGAGAGCTAGTGACGGGCGCCTATTTTGTGGGCATCGCTGCCGTGGCCGACTTCTTCGACGGGCTGCTGGCGCGGGCATTGCGTGTGTCGTCGCCCATCGGTAAAGACCTGGACTCGCTGGCCGATATGGTGTCGTTTGGGGTGGTGCCGGGGGTAATTATGTTCAAGCTCTTGTCCTCTGCCGCAGCCTACGCTGGGGGGGCAGCCTGGCTACCCTACGCAAGCTTCATTATTACCATTTTCTCGGCCCTGCGCTTAGCTAAGTTTAACAACGACACCCGGCAGACGACCTCCTTCATTGGCCTGCCTACCCCGGCCTGCACGCTGGTAGTTGCCTCCCTGCCGCTCATTCTGGCGCAAGACAGCTTCGAGTTAAAGCACATTATTCTCAATCCCTGGCTGCTCATTGGCCTGACGGTTTTGCTCTCGGGCCTGCTGGTGGCCGAGTTGCCGCTATTTGCGCTGAAATTCAAAAACCTGCGGTGGCTGGGCAACCGGCGGCGGTTTATTTTCGTGGCGTTGGCCTTGGTGCTGGTGCTTACGCTGCGGGCGGCGGGCATCCCGCTGGCGGTGCTGCTGTACGTGCTGCTGTCGGTACCGGGCCGGGTGCGCAGCCGCGACGGCCTGGAAACCAACCCCGCCGGCCCGCAGTAACTCGGCCCTCGCCCTGGTTACCCCGCGCGAAAGTCAAGAAAAGGCGGCGTATTTTTGAGTGGTGCCTTTGGGCCCTAGCCGGTTGTATTTATGCGAAACCTTTTCTCGATGCTGCTGCTGCTGGGGGTGCTGGCTGGCTTCGGGCTACCCGCCCGCGCCCAGGGCAGCGGCCCGCAAACGGTACCCGTAACCCTGAGTTGGACCACTTACGCCAGCCTGCGCAACCCCGCTGCCGACCCCGAGGCCGCGCCGCGCCGCGTGCCCAGCTTTCTGGGTGCTTACCACGGCCCCGGCCAGGTGCTGGGCACCTACACCCTGCGCCTAGCGGGCACCGTGGCCAGCGGTGAGCTGCGCGACGCGGTGTACGAGCCATTTTCGGCGGCCGAGGTGAAGCTGCTGGGCAACGCTAGCCTGCCCGCCGCGCCGGCCGTGCAGCTACGCTACGGCACCGAGGCCCGCCGGGCCTATACCTACGTGCTGCTGCAACCAGTGCGCCGCAACCCCCAAACCGGCCAGGCCGAGCGCCTGCGCTCGTTTAGCTACGCTTACCAGGCGGCGGCCGATGCCGCCGCCAGCCGCACTACTGCCCGCGCCCACGCCAGCAACTCGGTGCTACGCAGTGGCGAGTGGTATAAAATCGGGGTGCCGCGTAGCGGCGTCTACAAGCTCGACCAGGCGGCGCTGCGCAGCCTGGGCCTGCCCGTGACCAGCCTCGACCCGCGCCGCGTGCAGCTGTACGGCAACGCGCTGGGCCTGCTGCCCCAGGCCAACGCCGCCCCGCGCCCCGACGACCTGGCGGAGAACAACATCCTGTTTGTGGGCAATAACGACGCGGTTTTTGACGCCAACGAATACTTCCTTTTTTATGCCAAGGGGCCGCACACCTGGCAGGCTAGCCAGCCGGGGCGAGCGGCGGCACTGGCGCAGCCGGGCATGTATGGGCTGCTGGGCGAGGGCGGCCGCTTCAAGCACGTCAATAACTTTTACTCGGATACGGCCTACTATTTCGTGACGGTGGGCGCCCGCGACGGGCGGCGCATCTCGGCGGCGGCGGCCCCGGCCCAGGCGGCCACGGGCGCGCCCATCACCACGTTTCTGGACCGTCGCTTTTATGAGCACGACCTCGTGAATATCCTGCGCTCGGGCCGCCGCTGGCTGGGCGAGTCGTTTACGAGCAGCGCGCCCACCCGCGACTTCGTATTCAGCGGCGACGGCTACCCAGGGCTAGCCGACCTTGTGGCCGGCGACACCCTGCGCCTGACCGTAGCCACGGCCAGCACCGCCTTGCAAGGCAGCACGTTTACGGTGGCGCTGGGCGGCGCCACGCTGGGCACGCAGTCGCTACCGGGCATCCCCAATGGCTCGTTTACCACGGTGGCTAATGAGGATTTTCGCACCTTCACCCTCGCCACGCCGGCCGGCATTGCCGACCCCAGGGTGACGCTTTCCTTCACCTCGTTTGACCCCTCGGGCACCGGTTACCTCGACTACCTGGAGCTGGTGGTGAAGCGCCAGCTGCGCCTTAGCGCGTCGTTCTTAGAATTTAACTCTCTCAACTACAAGCGTGGGGCTGGCACGGTAGGTACGTTTGCACTGGCTAATGCCGGTGCGGGCGCGCAGGTGTGGGAGGTCACTAACCCGCGCCGGCCCCAGGCCCAGGCGCTCGATGCCAGCGGCAGCTTCGCGGCTTACACCGACTCGCTACGCGAGTTTGTGGCGGTGCAGCCCGGCGGCTCGTTTGAGGCGCCCCGGCTTTTCGGCAAGGTTGCGAATCAAAACCTGCACGCCCTCAATGCCGATGGCCGGCTTGACTTGGTGATTGTGACGTACCCGCCCTTTCGGCAGCAGGCCGAGCGGCTGGCCCAGCACCGCCGCGACTACAACGGCCTGCGGGTGCAGGTGGTGACGACCAAGGAAGTGTACAATGAATACAGCTCGGGCGGGCAGGATGCCACGGCTATCCGCGACCTGATGAAGCAGGTATACGACCGCAACCCCGACCCAGCCAACCGCCGCAACTACCTGCTGCTCTTTGGCGATGCGTCGTTCGACTACAAGTCGTCGCCCTACAACGAGGCTAGCCAGGAGCCGGCCTGGTGGGCTAGCCGCCGGCCGTTTGCCACGACCAACAACTTTGACGCGGCCAACCAGAATTTTGTGCCGACCTACGAGTCACGCGAGTCGTTTTTGCCGGTGCAGCAGTTTGGCGGCGGGCGCACCAACGTGGAGGGCGAAAGCAGCTATTCTTCTGAGGATTACTACGGCCTGCTGGATGACAGCGAGGGCGACTGGACCGAGTCGTACAGCACTGCTTTCGAAACCACTGATATCGGCATTGGCCGCCTGCCGGTGCGCACGCCCGTGGGCCAACGCGCCGATGCCAGCCAGGCCCAACAAGTGGTGGATAAGCTCATCAGCTACGACTCGCCGGCTAGCTTCGGCAAGTGGCGCAACCGCATTACGCTCACCGCCGACGACACGGACGTGGAGAAAACCAACGAGTTTGCCACGGAGTCGGAGAAGATTTTTGCCGCCAACATCCGGCAGAGCGAGCCGGCCTACAACCTGCGCAAAACCTACCTCGACCTGTTTCCGCAGGTGAGCGTGGCGGCCGGGCAGCGCTCGCCCGCCGCTGTGGCGGCCATTGACGAGGCCCTGGAGCAGGGCTCGCTACTAATTGGCTACACTGGCCACGGCGGCCCGCGCTTCCTCACCGACGAGCAGCTCATTAATAGCCCGTCGCTGCTGGCCCTGCGCAACCAGAGCCGGCTCACGTTCTTCGTCACCGGCACCTGCGACCTCAGCACCTACGACAACCCCGAGCTGACCTCGGCCGGCGAGCAGGTGCTCACCGACAATGCCAGCGGCGGCGCGGTGGGGTTATTTACAACCACGCGGGTGGTGTATTCTAATTTTAACACCGAGGTAGTTAACAACTTCTATACCCAGGTGCTGGCCCGCAACGCCACCGGCGCCCTCCCCTACCTGGGGTACGCCGCCAGCACGGCCAAAAATCAGTCGCCCAGCGGCGACATCAACAACCGCAACTACACCCTGCTCGCCGACCCCACCACCCGCCTCGCCTACCCTAGCCAGCGCGTGGTGCTCGACTCGATAAAGGTCGATACTGCGGCCACGCACACCTTTGCCCAGCGCGACGTGCTACAAGCCTTGTCCAAGGTGCGGCTGAGCGGCCACATTGAGCGGGCCGGCGTGTTGAATACCACTTTTGGCGGCACGGCCGACATTACTATTTTCGATAAACCCGTGACGGTGACGACTTTGGGCGACCAGGGCTCGGTGCCGATTCAGGTGGAGACGCAGGAAAACGTTATCTATGGCGGGCAGGCCAGCGTGCGCGCCGGGCGCTTCGCGGTCGATTTTGTGGTGCCCAAAGACATTGCTTACAACGTGGGCCAGGGCAAAATCAGCCTCTACGCCGCCGACCTGGTTAACAAGGTAGATGCCCAAGGCTACCAGCCCGTGCCAGTGGGCGGCGCTTCGCAGTTGGCGCCTAACGATACGACGCCGCCGGAAGTGCAGCTTTTTATGACCGACGAGACGTTTGTATCGGGCGGCATCACGGGGCTGAGTCCGCTGCTCATTGCCCGCCTCACCGATAAGTCGGGCATTAATACCTCCAGCGCGGCCATTGGGCACGATATTACGGCCACGCTCGACAATGACCCCACCAAACTGGTCACTATCAACGATTCCTATTCCTCTGACCTTGACAACTTTATGGCTGGTCGCGTGCGCTACCTGTATAAAGACCTGGCCCCCGGCCCCCACACAATTCGCTTAAAAGCGTGGGATACCTACAATAATTCGGCGGAAGGAACGATTGACTTTATTGCGGAGCAATCGGCTCAGCTCGCCCTCGACCATGTGCTGAACTACCCCAACCCGTTCAGCAGCTTCACTACCTTCCATTTTGACCAGTCGCGGCCGGGCGCGGAGCTTGATGTGCAGGTGCAGATTTTTACGGTAGCGGGGCGCCTGGTAAAAACCCTGCGCACCACCATTCCATCCAGTACCAGCCACGTACCCAGCACTATCCGGGATGCCGCCCTAACCTGGGACGGCCGCGATGACTACAACGACCAGCTGGCCCGGGGCGTGTACGTGTACCGCGTGAGCGTGCGCACGCCCGATGGCCAGGCCGCCACTAAATTTGAGAAGCTAGTTTTGCTGAACTAAGCCCTACCTTTTACTTACTGCCTACTTAGCCACTAAGCTGGCGGCTCCCCTTTTATTTGCAACCCTTTGTCAGAGGCTAGCCTCATCTTAACGAGCTATTTACCAAACCATATGACCCTTTCTCGTACGCTACGTCTGGCGCCCGCGCTGTTGCTGCTCACCACTTCAGCCGCCCTGGCCCAGTCCAATATCCGGACCATCACCACGGCGGTGCCCATTCTTACGCTAAGCCCCGATGCCCGTGGCTCGGCCCTGGGCGATGCGGGCGTGGCAACCTCGCCCGATGCCAATGCCGCCTTCTACAACCCTGGCAAACTGGGCTTTGTGGATTATAAATACGCTTTTTCGCCCTCCTTTTCGCCTTGGCTGCGCCAGGTAACCGACGACATGAGCCTGAGCTACCTCTCGGGCTACGGCAAGGTGGGCGACCGGGGCGCCATCGCGGCCTCGCTGATGTATTTTAGCCTGGGCCAGATTGACTACCGCGACGGCAGCAACCTGCCCAACGGCTCCTTCAACCCCAAGGAATACGCCCTCACGGTATCGTATGGCCAGAAACTAGGGGAAAACTTCGGCCTCGGTATCTCGGCCCGCTACGTACGCTCCAACCTGGTGGGCAACTACACCGGCAATGATGCGCAGTCGGGCAATTCCTTCGCCGCCGACCTCGGCGTGTACTACAGCAAGGATGCTACCATCGGCACGGGCATCTACAACCTGGCTTTTGGCGCGGCAGTTACCAACATCGGCAACAAGATGATATATGGTAATTCGAGCAACCCAAACAGCCCGAACTTCCTGCCTACTCAACTGCGCTTGGGCACGGCGCTGACCCGCGAAATCGACTCCTATAACAAGATTACCCTAGCATTTGACGTCACAAAACTGCTGGTGCCTTCGCCCTACTTTGAGGACCCGTACAATGCCAGCGACCCTACGCAGGTTGCGCGTGTCAATCAGATTAACAACGAGCGCCAACAGCAAGGCATCGTATCGGGCATTTTCAACTCGTTTGGCGATGCTTCAGGGGGCTTCAAGGGTGAGCTGCGCGAAATCAACCTGCACGGCGGCCTCGAATACTGGTACAACAACACCATCGCCGCCCGCGTGGGCTATTTCTACGAAAACCCCAATGCCGGCGACCGCCAGTACCTAAGCTTCGGCCTGGGCGCTAAGCTCTCGGTATTCGGCGTAGATGGCACCTACCTCGTGCCCAACTCGCAGGCTAACCCCCTGGCCCAGACCATCCGGGTGTCGCTGCACTTCAACCTGAATAAGCTGGCTGACGCGTTTGATGAGCGGGGCGCCGGTGGCACGCAGGGCACGCTGCCGAATTAATAACGCCGCCACTGACGTTTAACCAGAACGTCATGCTGAACAAAGCAAAGCATCGCTGCTGCTGCGTGGGCCAAGAGCCTAACGAGGCAGCAGCGATGCTTTGCTTTGTTCAGCATGACGTTCTTTATGTATTATTGACAGTTTATAACTTATCCCTCTAAAGTGCTCAACCGCCTTCAGCCGCCGCCCACCCACCCGCTCACCCAGATAGTGCTGCCCACTCCCACGGTGAGCCACCTGCCCAATGGCGCCCGCCTGCACCTGCTGGCCAACGATGCGCAGCCTGTGCTGCGCCTGCAAGTGGTGCTGCCCGCCGGCAAGCGCCAGGAGCCGCTGCCCAGCCTCTCGCAGCTCGCCGCCCGCATGCTCACCGAGGGCACGGCCACCCGCTCGGCCCGCGAAATTGCCGATACGGTGGCCTTCTACGGCGCATCGCTCGACTGCGAAGCCGGCCCCGACCGCGCCACGCTCACGCTCTACTGCCTGGCCCGCCACCTGCCCGCGCTGCTACCGCTGGTGCAGGAGGTGCTGGCCGCGCCTTCATTTCCGGAGCAGGAGCTGCGCCAGATGCAGCAGCGCATCAGCCAGAACATGCGCGTGGAGCGCCAGAAAACCAGCTACCGCGCCAGCGAAGAGCTAAACCGCCAGCTTTTTGGCGAGGATTCGGCCTACGGCCGTCCGTTTGACGAGGCTTCCTTCGGCCAGCTTACGGCCGCCGAGCTGCGGGCCTTTCACGCTACGGCCTACGCCCCGGCCAGCGCCGAGGTGTTTTTGAGTGGCGATGTGGCGGCCTGCGCGCCGGCCGTGGCGGCTAGCCTGGGCCAGTGGCAGCCGGCTAGCAGCGCCGTGGCGGTAGCGGCGCCGCCGGCAGCTACTGAGGTAGCCGCGCCCGCTAGCCTGGTGACGGTGCCGGTGGAGGGCAGCATTCAGGCGTCGCTGCGGGTGGGGCGGCGCTGGCCGGCCCTCAACGAGCCTCAAACCCCGGAGCTACTGCTGCTGGTCAAAATCCTGGGCGGCTACTTTGGCTCGCGCTTGATGCGTAATATCCGCGAGGACAAAGGCTTTACCTACGGCATCCACGCCAGCGTGGTGGCCCGTGAGCAGGCCGTGGCGCTGGTTATTGGCACCGATGTCAATGGCGAAAGTGCCGCCGCTACCCGCCACGAAATCGCCTACGAGCTAACGCGCCTCCAAACCGAGCCTTTGGATGACGACGAACTGGAAACCGTGAAAAACTACACCTTGGGCAAGCTGCTGGGCGAAACCACCACCGTGTTTGAGCAGGCCGACCGCTACCGCTACGTGGTGCTGCAGGGCCTGCGCCCCGACTACTACGCCGAACTGGTGCGCCGTACCCAGGCGGCCACCGCCGCCGAGCTGCAAGAGCTGGCTCGCACCTACCTCAGCCCCGCCGACATGCTGACGGTGGTAGCCGGCGGCGCCGTAGCCGAGTCGGCCTAGCGGCGAGCCAAGCTAGCTACTTGCTTTCAGCAAAAGAACCCCCAGCCACTATGTAGCTGGGGGTTCTTTTTTAATATAAAACTGCCAAAGGCTTTGGCCGTTTTCAGGGGCTAGCGCGACAGATTGGGAATGCGGAACTGAAAGCCCAGCGACGGAATGAAGGTGACGCCGCTCAGCGACGTGCTGCTGCCATCGACGAGGGTATAGTCGCCGTAGTTCTGGTAGTAGAGGCTGACGGCGGGCACTACGTACACGTATTTGTAGCCCAGCTTGACGTTGAGAAACAAGCCGTAGGACGAGAAATTGCGGCTCTGGTTTTCCAGGGTGGGCAGCACGCTGGTGCCGGCCCGGTTGTAGAGGTTGCTGGGCCGAAAGCCATAATTGACCCACGAGTGCGCGTACACCGCGCCGTAGCTGATGGCCCCAAACGTTTCCTCCGGCCCAAACGACTGGCTGACGGTAAGCGGAATGAGAATATCGTGGCGCGAGGCCGACAGGCCCAGCAGGTTATTGACGTCGGCCAGAAATGGCAGGTTGGGTATCGAGGCCCGCTGAATGGCGTATTGCAGGCCGATGCTGGCGTACGTAGTGCCGCTAGCCGCCCCACGCTCGGGGTTTTCGACCGAGCCGGTGGGGCCTAGCAGCTGGTACTGCGTGTCGAAAACGTGCGAGCCGAAGGCAAACTTGTAGCCCACGTCGAGGCGTGGAATTACGCCGTAGCGAATGCTGAAGTCGGCGGTGGTTTGCAGGGGGTCGAGCAGGTAGGCGAGCGCCGCCGCCTGCACATCGCGCACGGCACCCGAGTAGCGCACGGTGTCGCCGCTGGCCGCCTGGCTACCGAGCTGGGTAGCCGCGCTTTTCACGGCCGAGCCCGCCTTGCTGATGGGCGCCGAGCCCACGTTAAAGCCCTGATTATAAGCTAGCCGAAACTCCCCCTGGGGCGTCACCTTGCCCGAGGTAGTAATGCCGCGTGGAGCGGTGCAGGCCGTGGCCGCCAGCAGCAACAGGGCCGCCGCGCGGCCCAGCGGCGCACGGAGAGCAGAAAACAGCGTCGAAGAATTCATCATGGGAAACAGGTAAAATAGCGCGAAGCCCGCAAATCGAAAACCGGGCCAAGCCCATCCAATCTGCGGTGCAAGAAACGATTCAACCGGCATTTGCCCGGCGCCGGTCGCCAAACGGCCTACTTCTATCGACCTAGCCGGGCGGCCCCACGTAAGAATTGGGCCGTACTTGCCGCTTCTTCCCCCTTCCATCTTTCCATGACCATTCTCTACGGCGTGCCCGGCGAAGGCCTCGGCCACGCCACGCGCAGCAAAGTTCTCATTGCCTGGCTATTGGCACAAGGCCACGATGTGCGCGTGGTGAGCAGCGCACGCGCCTTTGCGCTGCTCGACAAAACGTTTCCGGGCCGCGTGCTCGAAATAAAGGGCTTCCATATCGCTTATAAAGAGTTGGCTGTGTCGAAGTCGCGCACGGTGGGCCTCACGCTGCGCAACGCGCCGGAGGCGCTGCAAGTCAACTTTCGGCAGTACCGGCAGCTGCTGCACGGCTTTCGGCCGGAGGCAGTCATTTCCGATTTTGAGTCGTTCAGCTACTTCTTTGCCAAGCTCTTGCGCGTGCCGGTGATTAGCCTCGACAACATGCAGATTATCAGCCGCGCCCACCTCGACGTGACGGTGCCGCCGCCAGAGCGCGAGCATTATGACGTGGCGCGCTACCTCGTGCGGGCCAAGCTGCCCCGTGCCCGTCACTACCTCATTACCACGTTTTTCGAATTGCCGCTGCGTCTGCGCTACGCCGAGCGCACCACGCTGGTGCCCAGCATTATCCGGCCCGAAATTCAGGCGGCGCAGGCCAGCCGGGGCGACTACATTCTGGTGTACCAAACGGCCACCAACCAAACCGACCTGGTCGAGATTTTGCAGCAAATGCCGGGGCAGGAATTCCGCGTCTACGGCTTCAACAAAGACGAGGCGCACGGCAACGTGCTGCTGCGCCCCTTCTCCGAGGCGGGCTTTATCGGGGAGCTAGCTGGCTGCCGCGCCGTGCTCACCAATGGCGGCTTCTCGCTGATTTCGGAGGCCGTGTACCTGCACAAGCCGGTGTGCGCGGTGCCCATTCCGGCGCAGTTTGAGCAGTGGCTCAATGCAGCCGAGATTGAAAAACGCGGCTACGGCCGGCATTTTGCGGCCATCACGGCGGCCAACGTACAAGCGTTTCTGGCCGACTTGCCGCAGTTTGAGACCGCGCTGGCTAGCTATGAGCAAAACGGCAACGAGGTGCTGTTTGCCCGGCTAGCCGAGTTGCTGGCCGAGCTAGCGCCGGGCGATGCAACGCCCTAGCGCACGCCAGGGCGGCTACGAAACGGCGCAGGCTTGAGCTGCTGGGCGGCGCAGGCCACCAGTTCGGCAATGCGCTTTTGGCGCGTTGCGGGCCGCTTGGCCAGCACCAGCCACTGCAAGAGGTTGCGCTTATCGGTCCGGCTGAGGCGCTCGAAGTAGCTGGCAGCCAGCGGCTGGGCTTGCAGCGGCTGCGCCAGGTCGGCGGGGAGGCGCAGGTCTTCCACATCGTCAAGCAGCGTCCAGGCGCCGTTTTGCTTGGCTGTTTCGATGCTGGCGAAGCCGGCCGGGGTTATCAGGCCGGCGGCAATCAGCCGCTCAACTTTGGCTTTGTTGATTCTCGACCACCCGCTGCCCGGCTTGCGGCGGCTGAAAAACTGGCGGTAGCGCTCGGCATCCAGCGGCTGCGCCCGGCTGTCTATCCAGCCAAAGCAGAGGGCCTCGTCCACGGCCTGGCTCCAGGTGAGCGAGGGCGTGGACGACTGCTTTTTGTGGTAAATCAGCCACACGGACTGCTTTTGGGCGTGGTGCGCTTGCAGCCACTCGCGCCAGTGCGGCGGGCTGGTGGGGCAAAAGGTTTCGGGCTCTTTCTCGGGCGTCATGGCTTGGCAGGCTAAGCGACTGCTTTCATCCCGACTAAAATCAGGTTGACCAGCACTACGCCCACCAGGTGGAAGCTGCCCGTAATCAGCCCGTAGAACAGGGGCCGGGGGATATTAGGGTTGATGGCGACGTTGACGGTATTAGCAACTAAATAGCCAAACCCCACCAGCAGCGCGAAGGCCAGCGCATTGCCATAAGAGTTTATGTGCAAGGCATATAGTAGCACGGCGCAGGTAACGGTAATCAGCAGGGAGCACACTGCGGGGCCAATGATAAAGATGGGCGCTGGCGGTGGGGCGGGCTCGTTTTCCTTGCCTAGCGCCGCCCGGTAAGGCTTAGCGAAAAGCACTAGGTACCACAAAGGCCCCAGCAGAAAATAGGCGACAAAGGCGGCCAGCACGCTCAGCCAATTAATGGTAGTCAAGACGTTGAACATAGGGCTTGTAGAAAAAAGCGGGGGTTATGTCCGGCGGAAATTCGCTGGAAGCCACAAAATTCTGGGGCGCCCCTGACAGCCCTATGTCAGCAGGCTAGCCGGGCTGCCAAAAAAAATGGTGCGCCCGCTGGGCCAGCTCGCACAGATGCTCGCGCAAGGCGGGCGGCTCCACCACGGTCACAGCACCCGCGTGCGGCAGCAGCCACGCCGCGAGGTACGGCAGCGAGCCGACGAGCAGTGTCATTTCCAGGCTACCATCGGCCTGGGGCTGTTCACTCACCCAGCCGTACTGGTGCTTGGTATCGTGCAGGCGCTGGGCTGCTTCGGGCGGCAGCGCGGCCGGCTGGAAGCGCAGAATTACTTTTTCGCGGCCGCTACGGGCGGCCTCAGCGGCCCAGTAATGGTGCAGGGTTTCGGGCCGGGCGGCGAATACTTCGCCAGTGATAGCCAACTCCTGGATGCGGTCGAGGCGAAAATTGCGGAAAGCCTGCCGCAGCCGGCAGTAGGCTACCGCATGCCAGTGCTGGCTCAGGTACAGGCCGATAGGCTCGATTTCGCGGGCTACAGGCACGTCGCTAGCCGCAGCCTGGTAGCGTAGGCGGGCCACCTGCTGGGTGGCGATAGCCGCCACAAGCTGCTGGTAAACACTCGAGTGGCTAGGCTGCCCTACTGGCCCCAGCACTTGGATGTGGGGCGTGAGGGCGGCTAGGTGGTCGCGGTCGGGCGGGCGCAGCACGGCGCGCAGCTTATCCATCGCCGCGCTGGTGAGTTGGGCAGTGGGCGCATCGGTGAGGCTGGCGGCCAGCTTTTCGGCCGTGAGCAGAGCGGTAGCTTCTTCGCGGGTGAAGAGCACGGGCGGCAGCCGGTAGCCCTCGGCCAGCGAGTAGCCCACCCCGGCCTCGCCGAAGAGCGGCACCCCGGCCAGTTCCAGCGTGCGCAAGTCGCGGTATATCGTGCGCAGGCTCACGCCAAAGCGCTCGGCCAGGGCTGGCCCGCTCACCACGCGCCGGGCCTGAAGCTGGAGGAGAATAGCCGTGATGCGGTCAAATCTGTTCATAAAAAAGGTAAGCGGCGGCTAGCGGCGCCAACCCAACCTTAAAGATGAAGCTACGCCGCCAAACGCCGCCCGCCAGCGGCCGGCTGGGCTACAAGGTTTCAGCCGCAGCTCCGGCAACGTTTGCGAAGCCCCGCGAAATTGTACGCCGTTCTCCAAACGAGCGGCCTACATTTGCACTTCCTATCTTTCTTTCAAAAGACATGAGCTACATCGCAGCCATTCATGCCCGCCAGATTTTTG